>WNGR01007632.1_pt1 | contig 16969 bp, 18 predicted proteins | sample 5407581 | NCBI WGS metagenome assembly WNGR01 (sample SAMN13153383, study PRJNA577476) | soil metagenome | isolation source: 80 cm soil or saprolite under Garry oak tree replicate 2 | place: USA:California | collected 2016-06-15 | reverse complement strand
CCCGATCACGGCCGAGCTGGGGCTCACCGACCGGCTGTCGGTGAGCGTGATGGTGCCGATCGTGCGCGTGGCGACCCGCACGGCGATGAAACTCTCGCCCCAGGGCTCGAACCTTGGCTTGAACCCGCGGCTCACCGACATCAACGCACCCGCGCGCTATCAGAGCTTCTTCACGCAGTTCGACGCGGCGCTCGCGCAGCTCGACCAGAACATCGCGAACGGGATGTACGGGTGCATGCCAAGCCAGCCGTGCGCCGCGAAGGACAGCTCCGCCTATTGGCACGCAGTACGGAACGCGCTCGACCGCTCCGTGGACGCTGCTGCTGCCGAGCGACACGGTGGACGCCCAAAAGCTCTCGTCTGCAATCGTGAGCGACCCGATCGGCTTCGGGTACCGTGGTCTGCCATTCCGCAACAGCTGGCGCATCAACGTGGAGGATATCGAGGTCGCCGCGAAGTACCGCTTCGCGGCGGGTGCGCACTACGCCGGCACCGCAGTGGCGCTGGTGCGCCTCCCGACGGGCACCACGGATTCGGCCGACGATTTGCTGCGCCAGTGGATCGGCGATCACCAGACGGACCTCGAGGGGCGGCTCGTCCAAGAACTGACCGTGGGGCCGGTGTGGCTCAACGTCGCGCTGCGCGCGGGCCTGCAGCGCCCGGGCACGCGGGTGCGCCGCGTGGCGCCCTGGTACGCGCTGCTCGTGCCGTCCGCAGCGACGACGGCGCTGCGGTGGGACCCCGGTGATTACCTGGGAGTGGACGTCGCGCCGCTCGTGCGCCTCGCGCCGCAGCTGGCCGCGGGGTTCACGGCCGGCTATTGGACGAAGGCGCGGGACCACTACACGTTCCAGAGCCCGCAGGACTCGATCGATCTCGCCACCCGCCTCGGAATCCCCACGCCCGCGAGCGTGCTCGACGCGGGCACGTCCCAGCGGTGGCTGCGGCTCGGGTTCACGCTGAGCTATGTGGGCAAGACGGTCGAGGGCGGGTTTTCGATCGAGCAGACCGTCACCGGCGCGGGGGTCGTGCCGGCCGCGACGCGGTATCGGATCGTCTTTCGGACTTCGCGGAAGCTGTTCTGAGGAGCTCCGCCGCATGGCGCAGCGCGGTGTCCATGTCGGCGTCGCCCAGCATGCGCGCCAGCTCGCGCGTGCGCGCGTCTCCCGTCACCACCTGGACGTCGCTGGTCGCCACGCCGCGCTGCGCCCCCTTCGCCACGACGAGCTGGTGATCGGCGTAGGCGGCGATCTGCGGCAGGTGCGTGATCACGAGCGCCTGTCGCCCGCGGCCAACGCCCGCGAGCGCCTCACCCACCCGCCCACCCACCTCGCCGCCGATCCCCTGGTCCACCTCGTCGAACACCAGCGTGGGCACCGCGTCGTGCTCGGCGAGCACCACCTTGAGCGCGAGCATGAGCCGGGACAGCTCGCCGCCGGAGGCGACGCGCGCGAGGGGGCGGGCGTCGAGCCCGACGTTGAGCTGGACCTGGAACGCCACGCCCTCTCCCCCCGCCGCCCCAGGAGAGGGGAGCGGGGAGAGGTACACGCCGAATCGGCCGCCCGGCATGCCGAGCGCGGGTAGGAGCTCGTTGACGGCTCCCTCGAGCCGCGTTGCGCCCGCTTTTCGTCGTGCCGTGAGCGCGGCGCAGGCGCGCGCGAACTCGGCGGCGGCCGTACCGCGCTGCTCGGCGATGGCGCGGAGATCCAGGTCCGCGGTGTCGAGCAGCTCGAGCTCGTGCGCGGCCTGGTCGCGCGTGGCAAGGACGTCGGGGAGGGCGGGGCCGTACTTCTGCATCAGGCGGAACAGCACGTCGCGCCGCTGCTCGACCGCGGCGAGCCGCCCTGGATCGCCCTCGATCCCCGCCGCATAGTCCCGCGCCGCCTGCGCCAGCTCCTGCACGTGCGCGAACGCCCCGTCCAGGAGCTCCTGCCACTTCGCCACCGTCGCATCGAGCCGCTCGAGGCTCGTCACCAGCTTGGCCGCGCGGGCGAGGCCCGCGGTGTCGAGCGCCTGCTCGAGCTCCCGGGCCAGCCGACCCAGCTCGTCGGCGTGCGCCAGGCGCTTCGCTTCGGTCTCGAGCGCCTCCGCCTCCCCGAGCTGTGGCGCCGCGCGCGTGATCTCGTCCACGACGTGGCGGAGGTAGTCGGCTTTGCGGCGCACCTCCTCCTGTCTGGCCCGGAGCTCGGCTTCGCGCCGCTCCAGGTCGCGCCAGCGCGCGTGCGCGTCGCGCACGGCCGTCCGCTCCAGCCCCGCCTCGGCGTAGGCGTCGAGGATGTCGCGCTGCGGCTCGGGCCGGAGCAGCGACTGCGTCTCGTGTTGCCCGTGGAGATCCACCAGCAGGGCGCCGAGCTGGGCCAGAACGCCGACCGTGGCGGGGCTGCCGTTCACCCAGACGCGAGATCTCCCCTCCCCCGTGATTTCGCGCTTGAGGATGACGCGCCCATCCTCCACATCCACCCCAAGGGCGGTCAAGGGCAGCGACAGGCGGTCGAGGGCGGTGGAGGTGAGCTCAAAGGCGCCCTCGATCGTCGTCTTCTGCGCGCCCGGGCGCACCACGTCGGCCGATGCGCGCTCGCCCAGGAGCAAGGCCAGGGCGTCCACCAGCATCGACTTGCCGGCCCCGGTTTCTCCGGTGAGGACGTTGAGACCGGATTGCAGGGGGAGCGTGACGTCGGCGATGACGGCGAGATCGCGAACGCGCAGCTCCGTGAGCACTACTGCCGCTCGCGGTCGGTGAGGTCCCCCCACTGGAGCTTCTTGCGCATGCGGGCGAAGAAGCCCTCGGGGCCGAGGCGCACCAGCTTCACCGGATACTCGGCGCGGCGCACGACGAGCCGGTCGCCGTGCTGCATGGTGGTGCCGATCTGACCGTCGAACGAGACGAGCACGTCTTCGGTCCAGGGGGGGATGGGCTCGACCGCGACGTGGGCGGTGGAGGGCACGACGAGCGGCCGGACCGCGAGCGTGTGAGGACAGATGGCGGTCACGACGATCGCATCCACGCCGGGCACGACGATCGGCCCACCGGCCGAGAGCGAGTAGGCGGTCGAGCCGGTGGGCGTGGCCACGACGATTCCGTCGGCCGAGTACTGACCCACCTCGTCGCCGTCCACCGCGACGCGCAGGCGAATGACGCGCGCCACGCCCCCCTTGTGCACGACGGCGTCGTTCAGCACCACCGGCTCGGCGCGGGTCTTCCCGTGCTTGTCCTCGATGGAGGGGGCCAGCGCGAGCCGCGACTCGGTCGCGTAGGCGCCGCGCACCAGCGCGTCGAGCGCCCAGTCGAGCGTCTGTGAGTTCGCCGTGGTGAGGAAACCGACGCGCCCGAGGTTGACGCCGAGGATCGGCGTGCCGGCGCCGTTCAAGGTGCGGGCCCCGCGCAGCAGGGTGCCGTCGCCGCCCAGCGTGATCATGCAGTCGAGCCGCGCCGCCCGGTCGAGCAGCGGCGGGCCGGGTTGGGGCCACAGCGCCGCGATCCGCTCCTCGGTGTAGAGCGCGCAGCCGAGCCGTGGCGCGACCTGCGCCAGGTGGGCGAGCAGACTCTTCAGATCGCGATAGCTCGGGTTTCCGACGACCCCGACGTTCATGACGGTGTGAGCGACTCCTCGGCGGCGAGGGCCCGGACCCGGGCCGCGATGCCGGGCCCCGTGAGCCCGACTTCCGCGAGCTGCTGCGCCCGCGGCGCGTGCTCGTACGTCCGGTCGGGCGCGCCGAGCGGCACCACCCGCACCTCGGGGGCGACCGTCTCCACCAGGCCCGCGAGGTAGGCGCCGAACCCGTTCGTCACCGTCCCGTCCTCGACCGTGACGAGCAGCCGGTGCTCCCGCACGAGCGCGTCGAGCATGGCGCGGTCGATCGGCTTCAGGAAGCGGCAGTTCACGACGGTGACGTCGAGTCCCTCGGCCGCGAGCGCCTCCGCGGCCGCGAGCGCCGGCTGGCACATCACCCCAACTGCGAGAATGGCGCAGTCCTTCTTCCCCTTGCTGGGACGCAGCACGTCCCAGCTGCCGTACGGCAAGAGGGCCACCTCGGCGGCGGGCGGCGTCTCCCCCGGCGCCTTGTCGCGCGGATAGCGCAGCGCGAACGGCCCCTCCGTGTGCTCGAGCGCGCAGCGCAGCAGCCCGATCAGCTCGGCCCCGTCCTTCGGCGCGGTCACTGTCATGTGGGGGACGGCGAGCAGGTAGGCGATGTCGTACAGCCCCATGTGTGTCTGGCCGTCCTCGCCCACCATCCCGGCGCGATCGAGACAGAAGATCACGGGCAGCCGCTGGATCGCGACGTCGTGAATGACGCTGTCGTACGCGCGCTGCAGGAACGTGGAGTAGATCGCCACCACGGGCCGGATGCCCTGCGTGGCGAGGCCGGCGGCGAAGGTGGTCGCGTGCGCCTCCGCGATCCCCACGTCGAAGAAGCGGTCGGGCCACTTCTTCTGGAACAGGTTGGTCCCGGTGCCGGAGGGCATCGCGGCCGTGATCGCCACGAGTCGCGGGTACTCGGCGGCGAGCTGCGTGAGCCCTTCGCCGAACACGCGCGTCCACTGCGGCGGCCCGGGCTTCACCGGCTTGAGCTGGCCCGTCACCGGATCGTAGGGCGCGCGCGCATGATACTTCTCTGTGTCCGGCTCCGGGAGCGGAAAGCCCTTCCCTTTTTCGGTGATGACGTGCACCACGCGGGGGCCCTTGAGCGTCTTCACGATCTCGAAGGCCTGCACCAGCTGGGGGATGTTGTGCCCGTCGATCGGCCCGAAGTAACGGAAGCCGAGCTCCTCGAACAGCATGCCCGGCGACCACAGATTCTTGATGCTCTCCTCGAGCGTCTTCGCGAAGTCGACCAGCTTCTGGCCGCCCACGAGGTGCGACACCGACTGGATCAGCCCCTTCACGCGCTCGCGAATCCGCACCGTGATCGGGCTGGCGATGATCGATCCCAGGTACTTGTTGATGGCGCCGACGTTGGGGGCGATCGACATCCCGTTGTCGTTCAGGACCATGATGATGTCGCGCCCGGAGTGACCGGCGTTGTTCATCGCCTCGTACGGCAGCCCGCAGGTGAGGGCGCCGTCACCCACCACCGCCACCACTTTGTAATGCTCGCCCTGCAGGTCGCGCGCCGCGGCCATGCCGTACGCCGCCGACAGGCCGGTGCCGGCATGCCCCGCTCCGAACTGGTCATGCGGGCTCTCGGAGCGCCGCAGGAATCCCGACAGGCCGCCGGGCTGGCGCAGCGTGGGCAGCCGCTCGTCGCGGCCGGTGAGGATCTTCCAGGGGTAGCCGCCCCACGTCCCACACGACCTTGTCCGCGGGGGATTCGAAGCAGTAGCACAGCGCCACGGTGAGCTCGACGACGCCCAGCCCGGCCCCGATGTGGCCGCCCGTCTGGGACACGACGTCGATCAGCCGCTGGCGCACCTCATCGGCGAGGAGCGGGAGCTGGTCGCGCGTCAGGCGCCTGACGTCCTCGGGACCCCGGATAGACTCAAGGAGCGCCATCGAACCTCGCTAAACGCGGAAGTGGGAACGCGGAACGCGGAACATCAGCACGAAGGTCGGCCCGCTTGTTCCGAGTTCCGCGTTTCGCGTTCCGCGTTTGTTTACGCTCATTCAGTTCGGCCTGGTGACGATGTAGTGCGCCAGCTCCGCCAGCGTAGGAGAAACTAACCCCGCTTGCCTCAACCGGTCTACCGCCCGCGCCGCGAGCCGCTCCGCCTCGGCCCGCGCAGCGCCCACGCCGCCCAGGGTCACGAACGTGGCTTTCGCGCGCGCCGCGTCTTTGCCGGCCGTCTTGCCGAGTTGCGCGGACGTGCCGGTGGCGTCCAGCACGTCGTCGTAGATCTGGAAGGCGAGCCCGACATCCGCGCCGTAGCCGCGCAACGCCTCGCACGCGGCCGGGGGCGCCCCCGCCGCGAGCCCGCCGATGACGCAGGCGGCCGCGATCAGGGCGCCGGTCTTGCGGCGGTGCAGGTCCTCGAGGTCGGGCGCCGGCACCCCGGCCCCCCGTCCTTCGGCCTCGAGATCGAGCGCCTGGCCCCCGATCATGCCCCCGGCGCCGGCGGCGCGGAACAGCTCGAGCGCGACGGCCTGCCGCTGCGCCGGCGCGAGCGCTCCCCCCGCGCCCTCCCCCAGCGCCTCGAGGCCCGCCGCGAGCACGCGCGCCGCGAGCGCCACCATCTGATAGCCCGCGACGGTCGCGGTCGCGACGTCGAAGGCGCGATGCGTCGTGGGCCGGCCGCGCCGCAGGTCGTCGTCGTCCATGCAGGGAAGGTCGTCGTGGACCAGGGAGTAGGCGTGAACCACTTCCACTGCGGCGGCGAGCTCGGCGATACCGCGCGCCGCTTCCCCCCCGCCTCCCCCCAACGCCTCGTAGCTCGCGAACACGAGGGTGGGCCGGAGCCGCTTCCCCGCCGACAGGAGGCTGTAGCGGATCGGGGCCGACGCCACGGCGCCCCAGCGCTCGAGCACGGCGTCCACCCGGGCGCGGGCGTCCGAGAGGTAGGCCTCGAGGGCGCGATTAGCCGTCGAAGTCTTCAACCTTGAGGTTGCCCGCCTGATCCGTGAGGACCTGCTTCACCTTCGCTTCGGCGGCGGTGAGCCGGTCGCGCGCCTCGCGCAGACGCTCCACCCCTTCCTCGAACAGCTTCAGCGCGTCGTCGAGATCGAGCTCCTGGCCTTCGAGGCGGCGCACGATCTCCTCGAGCCGCTCGAGCTGCCGGGCGAAGCTCGCGTCCTCGCGCGGCGCGGCCATCACGGCTTCCCGACGCGGGCCGCCACCTCGCCGTCGGTGACGCGCAGCCGGAACGCGAGCCCCGGCGTGAGCTGGGCGACGCGCTTCAGCACCCGCCCTTCCGCGTCGCGGGCGAGCGCGTAGCCGCGCGCGAGGATTTTCAAGGGGGAGAGCGCGTCGAGGCGGCCGCCGGCCGCGCCGAGGGCGTGGCGGCCGCGCTCGAGGCGCCGCTCGATCGCCGTCGCGAGGCGGTCGAGGGTGCGATCGAGTCGCTCGGCGATCCGCCCCGAGCGCGCGGCGAGCCCGCGCGCCAGCCGCGCGCCCAGGTGCGCGAGCTCCGTCGCGACGTCGCTGCGATCGGGCGTGGCCGCCTCCGCCGCTGCGGAGGGGGTGGGCGCACGGAGATCGGCGACCAGGTCGCACAGCGTCACGTCGGTCTCGTGCCCCACGGCCGAGACGACGGGGACCGGCAGCGCCGCCACGGCGCGGGCCACGCGCTCGTGATTGAAGGTCCAGAGATCCTCGCGCGAGCCGCCGCCACGCCCGATGATCGCGAGGTCGAGCCCGTCGAGCCGGCACGCGAGCGCGAGCGCCGCGCAGATCTCCTGCTCCGCGCCCTCGCCCTGCACCCGGGTGGGGATCACGAGCAGCTCGGCGACCGGCCAGCGCCGCGTCATCACGGCGATGATGTCGCGCAGCGCGGCGCCGTCCGGACTCGTGACCACGGCGATGCGGCGCGGGTAGGGCGGCAGGGGCCGCTTGCGCGCGGGGTCGAGCAGCCCGTCCTTCGCGAGCGCGGCCTTCGCCTTCTCGAACGCGAGCTGCCACAGTCCACCCGCCTCCGTCGACAGCAGGTCCAGGACGGTGAGCCGGAACTCCCCCTTCTCCTCCCACACGGTGGGGCGGGCGAACACGAACACCTGCATGCCGTCCTGCGGCGCCGCCGGCAGCCGGCGGTTGTCCTTCTGGAACATGACGCAGCGGATCTGGGCGGTCTTGTCGCGCAGCGTGAAGTACCAATGGCCGCTCTGCCACGCCTTGAAGCCCGAGATCTCGCCCCGCACCCACAGCGGCGCGAGGCCGGCCTCCAGCACGGCGCGCGCCCGGCGCGTCACCTCGCCGACGGTCCACGCGCCCTCGGGCGCGACGGCGGCGAACAGGTCTAGGCCGGCGCCCACTGGCGTGCCGCCTGCACCGTGTTGTAGAGCAGCATCGTGATCGTCATCGGCCCCACGCCCCCCGGCACCGGCGTGATCGCGCCGGCCACCTTCTTGGCCTCCTCGAACTGCACGTCGCCCACCAGCCGGTACCCTTTCTTGAGTGACGGGTCGTCCACGCGGTTCACGCCGACGTCGACCACCACCGCGCCCGGCTTGATCATCTCCCCGGTGACGAACCCGGCCTTCCCGATCGCCACGATGAGAATGTCGCCCTGCCGCGTGACGGACTTGATGTCCCGGGTGCGCGAGTGGCACACGGTGACGGTGGCGTTCCCGCCCGGGCCGTCTTGGAGCAGCAGCGCCGCCATGGGGCGCCCGACGATGGTCGAACGGCCGACGATCACCACGTGGCTGCCGGTCGTCTCGACGCCGCTCCGCACGAGGAGCTGTTGCACGCCGTACGGCGTCGCCGGCCGGAAGCCGGTGGGGTCGCCGATGGACACCTTGCCCACGTTCTCCGGATGGAACCCGTCCACGTCCTTCTCGGGCGACACGCGGTGCAGCACGCGCTGGGTGTTGATCTGCTTGGGAAGCGGCAGCTGCACCAGGATGCCGTGGATCTTGTGGTCGGCGTTGAGCCGCTCGACCAGGGCCAGGAGCTCCGCCTCCGTGGTCTCTTTGGCGAGCCGGATCGTCTCGTGGTACAGCCCCGCCTCGTCGCAGGCCTTGCCCTTCATGCGGACGTAGGTGGCCGACGCGGGGTCGTCGCCCACGAGCACGGCGGCGAGGCCGGGCGTGACGCCCCGCGCGCCCAGGGCGCGGATGTCGCGCTGGAGCTCGGTGCGCATCGCGTCGCCCACGGCGGCGCCGTCGATGATCCTAGCGGGCAAAATCCACCGCGCGGGTCTCGCGGATCACCACGACCTTGATCTGGCCGGGGTATTGCAGCTCCCGCTCGATCTTCCGGGCGATCTGCTCGGACAGCTCGCCCGCCTTGCCGTCGTCGATGGCGGTCGGCGTGACGACGACGCGCACCTCGCGACCCGCCTGGATGGCGAACACCTTCTCGACGCCGGGGAACCCGCCCGCGAGCTGCTCGAGCTGGGTGAGGCGCTTGACGTAGGTCTCGAACGCCTCGCGCCGGGCGCCGGGCCGCGAGCCCGAGACGGCGTCCGCCGCCTGGACGATGACGCTCACGGGCGACTCGTGCGCCACGTCGTCGTGGTGGGCGGCGATACAGTTGACGACCACGGGGTGCTCGCCGTACTTGGTCGCCACCTCCACCCCCAGCTGCACGTGGGTGCCATCGTGCTCGTGCGTCAGCACCTTGCCGATGTCGTGCAGCAACGCACCCCGCTTCGCGAGCTGCGCGTCGAGCTTCAGCTCCGCCGCCATGATCCCGGCGAGCCAGGCTACTTCCTTCGAGTGATCGAGGATGTTCTGCCCGTACGACGTCCGGTATTTCATGCGACCCACCAGCTTGACCAGCTCGGGATGCATCCCCTTGATCCCTGTCTCGTAGATCGCCTGCTCGCCCGCCTCGACGATCGACGCATCGACCTCGCCGCGGGCCTTGTCCACGACTTCCTCGATGCGCCCCGGATGAATCCGCCCGTCGGCGATCAGCCGCTCGAGCGCGAGCCGACCCACCTCGCGCCGCACCGGATCGAAGCACGACACCACCACGGTGTCGGGTGTGTCGTCGATGATCACGTCCACACCGGTGGCGGCTTCGAAGGCCCGGATGTTGCGGCCCTCGCGCCCGATGATGCGGCCCTTCATCTCGTCGGAGGGCAGCGCGACCGCCGAGACGGTGCTCTCCGCGGTGTGTTCGGCGGCGAGGCGCTGGATCGCGAGGGCGAGGATCTTCTGCGCCTCTTTGTCGGCGTTCCGCTTCGCCTGCTCCTTCAAGTCACGGGCGAGGGCCGCGGCCTCGCCGCGCGCCTCGTCCTCGAGCCGGCGCAACAGCTCCTGCTTCGCCTCCTGCGCGGTGAGTCCGGCGATCCGTTCGAGCCGGGCGCGCACCTCCAGCTCCGTGGCCGCGAGGGCGCGCTCCCGCTCTTCCAGCGCGCGACCCCGGCGCTCGAGCCCGCGGTCGCGCTCCTCCAGCGCCGCCACCCGCTGCTCCAGCCCCTCCTCGCGCCGGTCGATCTCACGCCGCCGCCGGGCCACCTCCTCGTCCCAGGCCTCGCGCGCGCGCAGCAACTCTTCCTTCGCGGCCAGCACCATCCGCTGGCGCGCCTCTTCGAGCAGCCGCGCGCTCTCCTCCGCCACGGCGCGCGCCGCCGCCTCGGCCGCTCCGCGCTGCACCCGACGGCCAACGATATAGAAGGCCGCCCCGGCGGCTGCTCCTCCACCGAGGAGGCTCGCGACGATCGCCAGCCAGTCCGCCATACGCTCTATCTCCAGCACCGCTCCCCCCTCCCCGAGGAGGGCGGAGCGGAATGTTATCTCACGCCTGTCCGATCAACGCCTTCCGCTTGGCGGGCGGGAGCAACCGCGTCAGATCGTCCGCCAGCGCGGCGAGCCGCGCCGCGACCTCCCGCTCGCCCTTCTTCGTCTGGAACAGCTCGTTGGTGATGTCGAGCGCGGCCAGGATCGCGGCCTTGTGCGTCTCCACGATCGGCCCCTGCGACAGGACCTTCTTTAGCGCCTGATCGACGTACGCCGCCACCTCGCGCGTGTATTCGGGCGGCAGATCGGACCGCACCGTGTACTCCTCGCCGCCGATCATCACCTTCACCGCGTGCTTCTTCATGCTCATGGCGCAGCTCCCCCGGCCCCCCCTGCCCCCCCGGCAGCCCCAGCGCCCGCGGCTGTGCCCCCCCCGCTCCCCCCGCCCCCATCGCCCGCCTGGCGCGCCTGCTCCTCCAGGAACGTGAGCCGGCTCAGGAGATCCTGCACCCGGACCTTCGCCGCTTCGACTCGCTGGCGCAACACCTTGTTCTCCTGCTCCACGTCGGCGGCGCGGGCCTTGACCTCAGGGTCGGGCCGGGCGGCTCCCGCGCCGCGCGCGCCACTCTCCTTCAGCTCGGCTTCGGCCTTTTGCGCGCGCGCGCGCCAAGTGGCCAGCTCGTCCGCCACGTGGCGGAGGATCGTCTCGAGCTGGTCGAGCACCTGCTCACCCCCCGCCCCCCCCGCCACCCCTGTGCCTCCATCAGCCCGCTCGCCGTCGTACACCAAGCTCGTCCTCCAACGCCTTGAGACCGCGCGCCACCACCTCGTCCACGTCGCGGTCGCGCAGCGTGCGCGTGGGATCGCGGAAGGTGCAGTGCCAGGCGACGCTGCGGTGGCCCGCCGGGACTCCACCTCCCGGTCCGCGATACTCGTCGAACACGTCCAGCCGTTCGAGCAGCGGCGCTGCCGCGCGCCGCAGCACGTCGGCCACCGCCGCCGCCGTCACCCCCGCCGGCAGGACCAGCGCGAGATCGCGCTCCACCGGTGGCTGCAGCGGCAACGGACGGTACGTTGCCAGCTCCACGCTTCCGACCAGCAGCCGGACCTCGAACCCGAAGAGCGACGCGGCCCAGACCGGCGCATCGGCCTCGAGGGGACGTGCCTCCCCCACGACCTCCCCACTCCGTTGCACCGCCACCCAACCAACCGCGCCACCCGTTGCCGGTTGCACGACGCACGAGGGGGCCGCGACGTCCACCGCTAACTCAAAGTGGTGCTTCAAGTCCCATAAGTCCATATCAGGTACTTTCGCACCGTCGGACCAGTGGGGCGGGTACCGGCCGCCGGTGAGGACGCCGGCCACGGAGGTCCATTCTTCCAGGGCACGCTTCCCCCTTCCCTCTTCCCCGGCCGTCCACCGGAACACGGTGCCCACTTCGAAGAGTCGCACGTCCCGACTGCGGTTCGCCCAGTTGTGCTCCACCCGTCGTATCAGGCCCGGCAACAGGCGGCTGCGGAGGTGCGCCTCCTCGGCCGACAGCGGGTTCAGCACCGCGACGGCGTCGGGCCCGTCGGCGGGCCCCAGGGGAAGCGTGCGCGCCTCGTACAACCCGGACCGCGCCAGCCGCTCGCGCACCCGCGCGCGCGCGCGCTCCTCGGGCGCGTCGGGTACGGTCCCCGGCCGGTAGGGCCGCAGCTCGTCGGGGAACGCGTCATAGCCCGCGAGCCGCGCGACCTCTTCGATCAGGTCGACGTCGCGCGTCACGTCGGGGCGCCACCCGGGCACCTGGACCGCGAGCCGCTCCTCCTTGGGCGCCACGAAGAACCCGACCGACGTGAGGTACCGCTCGATGTCGGCGCGCGCGACCGCCACGCCGAGCAGCCGGGAGACGCGCTCGGGGCGGAGAAACACCGTGCGCTCCTGGACGGGCTCGGGCCAGAGGTCGAGCGGCGGCTCGCGCAGCTCGCCGCCCGCCACCGCGACGATGAGCTCGATCGCGCGCCGCAGCGCGTCCGGCATGGCCAGCATGTCGATGCCCCGCTCGAAGCGGTAGCTCGACTCGCTCGACAGCTCGAGCGCCCGCCGGGTGCGGCGGATGCGCGTCGGCTGGAAGTAGGCGCACTCGATCACCAGGTCGGTCGTGGCCGCACTCACCTCGGATTCCGCGCTCCCCATGACCCCCGCCACGATCGTCGGCCGCTCGGCGTCGCAGATCGCCGTCATCTCCGGCGTCAGGGTGCGCGCGACGCCGTCGAGGGTCACGATCTTCTCGGCCGGCCGGGCGCGCCGCACCACGACCGCGGGCCCCCGCAGTTTTGCGAGATCGAACGCGTGCAGCGGCTGATTCAGCTCGAGCAGGACGTAGTTCGTCGCGTCCACCACGTTGTTGATCGGCCGCTGGCCGACGGCCGCCAGGCGATCGGCGAGCCAGGCGGGGCTCTGCCCCACCCGCACACCGCGGATCACGGCGATCATGTAGCGCGGGGCGCCCTCGGGGTCTTCCAAGCGAACGGCGACGGAATCCACCACTCCCTCCCGCTCCTCCCGACGGAACGACGGAACGGGGATGCCGTGCGAGCCGGGGATGAGCGGGAGCTTCACCGGGATGGCGAGCGACGCGCCAAGCTCGCGCGCCACGCCCTTGTGGCACAGCAGGTCCGGCCGGCTTGCCGGCACGTCGATCACGATCTGGTGGTCGGCGACCGGGACGACGTCGGTGAAGCGGGTGCCCGGCGCGGCGCTCGTGTCGACCTCGAGGATCCCGGCGTGATCCTCGCCGAGCCCGAGCTCCTTCGCCGAGCAGAGCATGCCGTTCGACTCCACGCCGCGGATGGTCTTGCGCTCGAGCTTCACGCCTCCCGGCAGCACGGCGCCCACGGGGGCGTAGGGATAGCTCCTGCCCGCCCGCACGTTGGGCGCGCCGCACACGACCTCGACCGCGCTTCGCCCGCCAGCGTCCACGAGACAGAGCGACAGGCGGTCGGCGTTGGGGTGCTTCTTCACCTCGATCACGCGCCCGATCACGATGTCGCCCAGGTCGCCGTGGATCGGCACGACGGCGTCGACCGCGGCGACGTGCGCCGTCAGCCGCTCGGCCGCGTCGCGGGCGTCGAGCGGCGCCCCGCCCAGCAGCGCCTCGAGCCAGCGGCGCGAGACGATCATCGGGTGCCCCCGGCGAATTGCGCGAGGAACCGCACGTCGCTCTCGTACAGCAGCCGGATGTCGGGAATCCCGTGCCGAGTCATCGCGATGCGGGCCGGGCCCATGCCCCAGGCGAAGCCGGTGTAGCGCTCGCTGTCCACGCCGCAGTTCTCGAGCACCGCGGGGTGCACCATGCCGGAGCCGAGGATCTCCATCCAGCCCGTCTGCTTGCAGGTCGCGCAGCCCCCCCCCGCCCCCCCCGTGCCGCCGCAGATCTGGCACTGCACGTCCATCTCGGCCGACGGCTCCGTGAACGGGAAGAACGACGGCCGGAACCGCACCCGCGTGTCCGCGGTGAAGAAGCGGCGCGCGAACGTGGCGAGCGTGGCCTTGAAGTCCACGAACGTGATGCCGTCGTCCACCGCGAGGCCCTCGAGCTGCTCGAACACCGGGGAGTGCGACGCGTCGAAGGGATCGCGCCGGTACACCTGACCCGGGATGACGACGCGGATGGGCGGCGGGTAGCGCTCGAGCGTGCGGATCTGCACGGGCGAGGTATGGGTGCGGAGCAGCAGGTCCTCGCCCAGGTAGAACGAGTCCTGGGCGTCGAGGGCGGGATGATCGCGCGGGAAGTTCAGCGCGAAGAAATTGTTGCGCTCGGTCTCCGCCTCGGGACCCACGGCGCGGGTGAAGCCCAGCTCGCGGAAGATGTCGCAGATCTCGTCCACGACCTGGGTGACGAGATGGAGGCCGCCCTGCCAGCGGGCGCGCCCGGGCATGGTGAGGTCGAGACCTACGACGGCACCGGCGGCGCGCCCCCCCCTGAGCTCGCGCTCGCGCGCGGCGAACGCGGCTGCGAACTCGCGCTTCAGGGCGTTGGCGGCGGCGCCGACCTGTTTCTTCGAGGCGACATCGAGCCGGGGCACGCGGGCGAGGATCGTGGTGAGGGCGCCAGCCTTGCGCCCCAGGATCTCGGTCTTGAGATCGGGGAGCCGGCGCTCGTCCGCCTGCGGAATCTCCTCCAGACGCTCCCGCAGCTGGGCGATGGCTGCCAGGAGGTCGCGCATCGTCAGAGGGCCTGCTTCGCGACCTCCGCCAGCTGCTCGAACGCCACGGGGTCGCGGACGGCGAGATCGGCGAGCACTTTGCGGTTGATCTCGACGCCGGCCTTCTTGAGGCCGTTCATCAGACGGCTGTAGGATAGCTGGTGCAGCCGCGCGGCGGCGTTGATGCGCGTGATCCAGAGCCGCCGGAAGTCCGCCTTACGGCGGCGCCGGTCGCGGTAGGCGTATTTCTGCGCCCGCTCGACCGACTCCTTGGCGGCCTTCCACAGCTTGGAGCGGCCGCCAAAGTAGCCCTTGGCGAGCTTCATGACCTTGTTCTTGCGCTTGAGGCGCGCGACGTTGCTCTTGACGCGAGGCATGGAGCGCTCCTTACGCCATCAGCAGGCGCTTCAAACGGCGCTCGTCGGCGTGCGACACGAGCGCGGGCTTGCGGAGGTGCCGCTTCCGCTTGGGATGCTTCTTGGTCAGGATGTGGCTCTTGTACGCGTGATAGCGGCGCAGCCGGCCAGTTCCCGTCAGCTTGACGCGCTTCCGGAGGGCCCGCTTGGATTTCTGTTTCGGCATTGGTTCCTCTATTTCGGCGCCAGCACCATCGACATGTTACGGCCTTCGAGCTTCGGGTCCTGCTCGATCTTCGCGATGTCCTTCAGCTCGTTCGCGACCCGGTCCAGCACCTCACGTCCCAGGTCGAGGTGAGCCATCTGCCGGCCCCGGTACATCATCGTCACCTTGACCTTGTTGCCGTCCTGCAGGAATTCGCGCGCGTGCCGCGTCTTGAACGCGAAGTCATGATCGTCGATCCCCGGCCGGAACTTCACTTCCTTCAGGTGGATGACGTGCTGCTTTTTCTTGGCCGCCCGCGCCGCCTTGGCCTGCTCGAACTTGAACTTCCCGTAATCCATGATCTTCGCGACCGGCGGTCGCGCGAGCGGCGCCACTTCCACGAGGTCGAGTCCCCGCTCCTGCGCCGCAGCCAACGCTTCCTCTACGGTCAGCACGCCGAGTTGCGCTCCGTCGGGGGCGATCACGCGGATGGGACTGATGCGGATCTGCCGGTTGACTCGGACGCGCGGCGCTTTGTTGTTCGGGCTTTCGATCGCCAGGTGCTGTTCTCCTCCGCAAGCAAGAAAAAAGCGGACTCCGGCTGCCCCGGAACCCGCGTACCCTCACCCCCGTTCCAGGGGTGAGGCCCTCGAACCCTAGAGCACTCTCCGACTTCCGGAGAGGCGGCGGGTGAGGCGCGCGCGGCGCCCGCTTACCATATTGTCGGCCGTAAGCTAGCCCGCAAGAACCTGGTCCACAAGAGCGAAGCCCTTCTCCTCGCGACCCAGCCGGCCCGTCGCGACCGCCGCGTCATGCTCGAACACCAGCAGCCACCCTTCTGCCTCGGCGCGCGCGTACAGCCGGCGCTTCGACTCGAGCGTCACCAGGGGCTCGAGGTCGTACCCCATGATCCAGGGGAGGGGGACGTGGGCGGTCGTGGGCACCAAATCGGCGAGAAAGCAGGCCCGCTCCGCGCCGCTCGCCACGAGCACCGACTGGTGGAACGGCACGTGACCGGGCGTGGGGAGGCAGCGGATGCCCGGGAGCGGCTCCGCTTCCCCGTCCAGCAGCTCGAACGCCACGGGCTCGAAGTTGTGGGGCAGATAGCTCGCCGCGGTACGCTCGTTCGTATGGCGGGCGAAGTCGAGCTCGCGGCGCTGGACCACGTAGCGGGCGTTAGGGAAGCTGGGCCGCACCGCGCCAGCGCCGTCCCGGTACGTGTTGCCGCCCGCGTGATCGAAGTGGAGATGGGTGTTGATGACCCAGCGCACGTCCCCGGGCCCGTGTCCCAGCTCGCGCAGCGCGTCCTCGAGCCGGGTGCGGCCGTCCTCCCCCGCCCCCTCGTTCGCGACGCCGTAGATGTCCTTGAACTTGGGGCCTTCCTTGTTCCCGAGGCCGGTGTCGATGAGGACCAGACCCGCGTCGTGCTCCACGAGCAGGCAGCGTAACGCCAGGCGGATCCGGTTGCGCTCGTCGGGCGTGATGCGCCGTTCCCACAGCGGCTTCGGCACCAGGCCCAACTGGAAAGTCGTGTGGGTCATGGGAACGCGAAACGCGGAACGCGGAACGCGAAACAGCAGAGGAGGCGTCGTGACGCGAGACACCTTGCCCTTCTGTTCCGCGTTCCGCGTTCCGACTTCCGCGTTGTCACAAATCGTCCCGCCTCAGCGGCAGCGTCATACACCTCGGCCCGCCGCCGCCCCGCACCAGCTCGCTCCCCTCCATCGTGATCACGGCCCGCTGGTCGTCGCGCGACTGCTCCTCCGCCGGCAGGGTCGCGGCGGACACGATCGCGAAGCCCGCGTGCTCGAGCTCGCGCAGCGTGGCCTCGTTGCGGGCGTACGTCACGGTGACGCCCGGCCGCACCGCGAAGAAGTTGCAGGCCGAGGACCATTGCTCGCGCTCCTGCAGCGTGCGGTCGCTGCCGCCGCAGAACACCG
>WNGR01003561.1_pt1 | contig 16978 bp, 42 predicted proteins | sample 5407581 | NCBI WGS metagenome assembly WNGR01 (sample SAMN13153383, study PRJNA577476) | soil metagenome | isolation source: 80 cm soil or saprolite under Garry oak tree replicate 2 | place: USA:California | collected 2016-06-15 | reverse complement strand
CATTTTACCTTGTCCGTGTGTAGATTCCCAGTCACTTATGTGAGTGGGTCCCCCGCAACGTTATTTCGAATAGGTATCACCTCCCTTCACCTGAGTGTCTTCTCTCTTTCGGCAGAGCTAGTTACTCTCGTACATCTCCACCCATCGTTCGGAGCTTACCGTTCGGGTACGTACGCGCAGAGCCGTACGTCTCCGAGAATCGACTAGTAACCGTGTAATCGTCCGTTCGATGCAATGGCGCATCTGGGTCGCCCTCACCGAATTCGCTACAGAATCGCTCCCAGTCGTCGGCCTGGCCTCGAATGTCGTCTACGAGTTCTTCGGAGAAACCAAGCTGTTCTGCCTGGTTGGCGTAGGCACGAAGTGCCGCTGGTGCTGCTGGATCACGTGCTCCGATGACGAGGTAGGGACATTCGAGCACTGTCCCATCTCGTCGCACTACAAGGTACTTGTTGACAAGCTTCACTGTCGACGCTCCTTTTTCACTGTCGACGCTCCTTTTTCTCCCACGAGTCACCAAATTCGGGGAAGGCGTGATGAGCAACTCCTTCGTCACCCATCACGCAGATCGCTGGCGTATCCATCGCCAGTGTCACGCAAGTCACCTCGCCATGGATGGCTTTGTTCTCTTTGGCTTTCCAGATGCGGACGTAATCACCCTCGTTAGGAAAGGGCCCAAACTCCTGTTCAAGCTCCTCCCAGTACAGTTGGAGCTGGCGTGCCTCACCTACCGCCATCTGGCCGACGAGGAAGACTCGTCCGAAGACGGCAGAGTTTGGTGCATTGACGTCGTTACTCACGAAAGTTGGCCCTAGCTTCCTGTAGTGTACGAATGCGGTCTACAGCCGCACCGTACGCCTCGGCCACCTTGGTAGGACTGAGCACCCTGCCCCACGCTTGTCCTTGGCTGTACGCGAAGCCAGCCAGGAAGGATGTGACTGCGCTCACTACGATCTTGCCCATTGTCTTCATTAGAGTGCTCTTTCTTTTGGCAGCTTACGGGATCGGGAACGTGACATCGCCACTTTCGTTCAACAGGCGCTCGATGGTATCCCAGGACATGTAGAACTTGCCACCGATGCCATACTCAGGACCCCAAGAGTTCCAGAAGCCAACGAGTCTCTCTTCGACGACGATCTGATGCGCGAAGATCTCGTGGCCGCCACGAATGCCCGCATGGGGTGAGATAGATACGACGCCATTACTGTCAGGATGGTCGAACGAGTCATACCAGTAGCTACCCATCATACCGGGCCGGAGCACAAGTGCCTTGAGCGCCCCCATGTGCGTGAAGCTATGCTTGTAGCTAGTGATCCAGCCTAGCTCCTTGGCGGCCCGACAGACAGCGAGGCCGGAGCCACCTGGGTCGTACTGTGGCCAAGGATAGCCTTCGTCAGCTGTCTCTCTCGAGTAAAGCTGATCTGAGTCGACGTCGGTGTAGACTCTCCCCGTCGTGTTGTCTGGTGAAGTGTTCAAGCAACCGCACAGACCTTCGGCGGTGCACTTACCAACGTTGAGCTGATTGAGTGGCAAGCCGACGCTGCCGTGGTCGACATCGACGATCTGAGTTGCCTCTTCTGCTACGTGGTTCCGAGAGCGACTATCGTGAAGGATATTCCGTCCGAGTGGCTTGTCGTGCACGCGAACTTCGTGAATACGAGCGTTGCGTACGATATGAGGAACAAGCTCCGGAGCCATATGGACGGACGGAACTCCTTGAGGAGTTGGCCACATACTCATACGGGTACCGCCGCTTTACGCCACTGATTCACTTTCTTCTCCTTCTTTCGGCTCTTCCGAGTGTATCTTGAATACAACTTCTGGCAGCAAGTCACTCGCCATCGTGGTCATGTTCTCGACCCAGCTGTCAACTACAGTCGCACTTGGCTTCTTACAGACAGGGCAGATGTACCAGCCGAAACGCTTTGCTTTCCTCCAGCCTTTCTTGGCAGGCTTGCAGCTGCAGCTTTTGGTTGGCCGTGCGATGTAGGCGTCTATGCAGGCTGCAGAGCCAATCATACCGACCAACCAAAGTGCCAAGGCTTGGTGCTGTTGTCCAGACATATCACTGTTAGGATCCTGCAGCCTAAGTAGGCCCTCGACGAAGGCGTCTGCGACTTTGTTGTCACCGATGGACATTACAATCGTTCTCATGGCACCCTCTTCCCCACCGCGGTTGAAGAGGTAGAGGACTTCGACTTGTCGAAGGCCTCTACCTCTTCACCACCAGCAAAGAACTTACACAGGGTGTTGCATGCACCATAGGAGTACGATGAGTGGTAGTGGACCGTGACTGGTTCGTGTTCAGAAACCTTTCTCGCGTAGGCGAGCACCTTCTGCGCGTCAATGCCCGCGGTGATGTACATAAGATGCAAGTTGCTTCACCTTCTTCCACAGCGCGTGGAACAGTCGCCGACGCTCGGGCTTGATCCAGAAGTCGACGTCAGGGGGCACGGACAGTACCTCATCGATCACGTAATCTGGAATAACAGGAATGACGCCCGTCGACTCCATCATCGTCTTGGTTGCTAGCTCGCTAGCCTCTTGTTGGAGCCGCTTCTCAACTTGGTACACACGTGTCACTTCGTCGAAGATAAAGTCGACACTAAAGTCTCCGTGTCTCATAATGTCTATGAACGTTTGCGGCAATGTTTCCCCTGCGAGAACGATTGGTGTTCGAGGATCGAGAACGTCGACGCTCATTGGCCACTCTCCCTTGGTCCGTCCCTGAGCGACTGATGTGAGCCTATAGGCCGCTGGAACGGAAGGCCGTTCTGCGATGCACGTTGCGAGCGGAGGTGTTCAAGTCCTTCCATGATCTTTTCTTCGAGTGTTTTAGCATCTACGCCGAGAGTAGTGGTGACGAAGTACCAACAGAAGTGCTCCGGTCCTAGGAGGACTCCTCGCATTGCCATAGCGACCTGTAGAGCACCCCGCGTGTACTGCACCGGTCCCTTTGGGGTCTGGACCGTTTCGGTAGCAGGCAACCAATAACACTGGTAGAAGATATCTTGCCCCAGAGCGTACTTCTTGATGATTTCGGGGATAAACTCGGCAGGGTTGAGTCCTGATAGCTCGAGGAATCCCTCTTCGAATGTCTTCACACTCATGCTAGCTCCCACTTCCCGTTCTGGAGTTCCCAGTCGTCGTCGTTGGCGTCCTGGATGTAGAGGAGATCGGGATCCTCTGCTGCATCGATATAACCTTCCGCCATCTCGAGCGACGCATTCTCTAGAAGAGGATCTGCGGGATCGCCCCAGACCCTGACTGGCTCTTGCGGCTTTGTCCTGTTCATTCTGCTCCTCCTACAGATATCACAACTAGGGTGGTAGTTTCGTCGCGCGAAAACATTATCCACCTGCCCTGACTATGTTCAGGTACTTCTCTGGTTCGGGCTTGTCGCCGAGTAGCAGCTTCAGTGTAGCAAGCTTGGCCGATATCTGCTGTAGGCGCCCGAGGTCGATCGTGTTCTTCGCTACATAGTCGATGATCTGCACAGGCTGTGTCTGACCAATCCTGTGTAGACGGTCCTCGGCCTGAACGTTACGACTCGGGGACCAGTGCCTGTCGAGAAAATGGCACGTTGACGAGGCCGTCAGGGTGATACTTTCACCACCGGCGGCAATTGTTGCACATAGGATGTCGAGCTTACCCTTTTGGAAAAGCTCGACATTGAAGTCGCGCTCTTGCTGAGGTACCGTGCCCGTGTACTTGCCGACCCTTAGTCCCTTCTTAGCCAGCCTAGTAGCTGTAATGTCAATCATTGACCTGGATTGGCTAAAGACAACATGCTGTTCATTCTCGTTGTCTTCGATGATCTCAACTAGAGCATCTAGTTTGGACGAGGGCTCTTCGAGAACAACCTTCATGAACTTCTCGTCCTTGCCTGTCTGTCTGTTCTTCTTAGTGATCCAGGTTACATTAGGCGATGCAAGTGCAAATTGCTGCAACCGAACCAACTGAGCAATCACCACCGGCGCGGAAAGTTCTTGGTCCTCATGCTCCCCTACCCAACTCAACATGTGCTTTTTCATTGTCTGGTAAGCCTTTTGCTGTCTAGGAAGGAGATCGACCTCAATACGAGAATAAGTCTTAGGCGGCATATCCTGCCAGACGTCGGACTTGAGCCGCCGCATATAGAATGGCGCCATCTGCCGGTGCAGGACCGGAAGCATTTCTTCCTTCACGCCAACGACCTTACGAAAAACTTGACCAGTACGCTCGTTGTGCACTTCCTGCTGCTCACAGTAGGTCTGGACAAATTTCCAAAACGACGTGAACTGTTTAGGATACAGCCAGTGTAGGACGCTCCAAGCGTTGTCCGGTTTGTTACTAGCAAAGCTTCCTGACGCCCCAGTCTTGTAGGTCGGTTTCAGTTGTTTCAAGGCTCTTGTTTGCAATGCCTTACGCGACTGTGCACGATGACACTCATCAGCGATAACGTGGAACCAGCGTGTCCGTCTGATAGGTGCTTCGGTATCTCTAAGGCGTAGCGCCCCCCAGTGACAAATAAAAAAGTTATAGGACTGCTTCAAAGCCTCAATGAAGGCTGGCCTGTCATAACGATCGATCACGTAGATCCGAACACTGTTGCCGCAGACCATTTCGATATGCTCACGCCAGTGCTGATGTACCGAAAGAGGTGCTACGACTAGCGTCTTGTGGGCCCTGTTACCGTTAGCTGCGCGTAGGCGTCTATCAATCTCCAAGCATTCTACAGTCTTCCCAAGCGTAAAAGGCCCATCTCATCCCCGACCAGACGCGAGACGAGCTCGGGTCGGCCAAGTTTATCCACTAGTTCTTGCTGAAACGGATAGAGATTGAAAGGCACTTTGCATCACCTCCTCTTACCGGACACACAAAGGCCCTGTGGAATCTTGGCAAGTCGCCTTGGTGTTGTGTTACATAGACGTTCTATGTAACACAACATGTCAGTGTTTTCTGCTGTCGAACCATTTGCCAAATGCGGGCCAGCCGCCGTTATCTGACTTCATCCACTTTGCGTACTCGTGTGCGTCGCTACTGGTCTCAAACTGCAAAAGAACGTGGCCCTCGCCTTCGATAACCTTCGGAAACGGGATTTCACGTTCCGGAGTTTCTGGTCGCGGTAGCCAAGGCGCTGGTCTATTTTGCATTATTTTCTCTCCTGTCACGTTCGGCTGATTCTATGGTAGAACGTGCCCCACTAGGTGTGAAGTAGAGCTCTTGCTGAGGTGGTGGCAACCTTCGAACTGGAATACTCTCGAGCTCTTCTACGTCCAGGACAAGCGGTTCCATGTCTCGTTCTGTGTCTTCAGTCCAAGTCACGAAGGGCCGTTGCAGTCGTTCCGTGCCAACGACCATGTTGCCCACGGTTCCGTAGGGCACACAAATCGGACGGTACTTTCGGTAGGTTACGATTCTTCCTTGTTTGCCTTTCTCGACAAGACAAGGGTCGCAAATCAGAAAGGCAAGCCGTTCGCCATCTTGACTGTCCCAGACGGTGGAGCCATAGTTCCCTGCCGTCTCACAATAAACACCGTCGTTGGGCTGCATCTCGGCGTCTTCCATAACGCGACTCAAAGGTAGTCCACAAACCAAGCAGGATACAAGCGTATCGCCCTCGCGCGGGGACTTCGTTGTGTAGCCGTTCACATCGGTATCCCTTGCTCGTTTCGGAGACACGAATGTATAAGGCAATTTGGGTCGTGACGAGGCTTGCCAATACCTCGTCCCTCGCACGTGCAGATATCGCCAGTCATAATTCGGTGTTCATGACAAGGAAAGACATACCCGTCGAACGCACAGTACGTACCAGTCTCATCTGCTTGATGCAGATTCCACAAGGCCTTGAGGATGTCATGGTCGATACGAACGTGCTCTTCCGCTGCTAGCGCTCTATTTCCCATGTCGAAAGCCTTTAGCGCCACTTCGGTCTGCATTGTTATGGCTTCGCGCACAAGTGTGGTGATCGCTTCTGCCGTTTGTCCGTGTAGCTGTGCGAGTTGCTCGGCTGCGCCTTCAAGACGATGACCTTTAACCCAGGACCGCATTTGATCGAAGGTACTCAACTTAGTTCCTTTTCGTCAGGTCGCTTGTATCACCTAGAACGTTTTGCGTTTTCGGGCATAGCCAAAGTATAGTTAGTTGCCCGTTGCGGTATTCGTAGTCTATGCCGAGTTTACCGGGTCCGTTGTACGAGTGAACGATCTTGTCGACAGGACACCAGAGGCCCAATTTGGAGGCACCTTCCTGTATGCGCGGTAGCTCTGGCCTCCATGTCTTGCCTACGTGTTTTCTTTTCCGACGAAAAAAGGAACTCCTACTCTGTCCCTTGAGTAGTGCCATATACAGTGAATTGCCAGTCTCGTCAGACATCGAGTCCCTGTACGAGTGCTTGATATAGAGGTGTCGTTTTTAGCCAAACCTCTGGGTCTTGTGTGCGCTGGTCTATCTCATCGTCGAAGGCGTCAGCAGCCATGCTTCCCTCGGAAGGTAGACGGTTGGAGAACAGACTTGCCTCAAGGTCTAGTACCTCTATTGGCTCACCGTCAGCCTCACCGATCACTACGGGTAGAGGCTCGCCCAGCACGCGCAGCTCGCCGAAGGTGTACAGCATCTCGGCGAGCTGCGCGCGACGAAGTAGCCAACGAGCTGCATTGTAGCGCCACGAGTCATCCATCTCGGATATCGAAACGGCCTTGCTGGCTCGTGGCTTCCACTTCGTGCTTTGACGAAGGTACATAAACCAGAATCTCGCTCGCCTCTCTAGGTCATTTGATTCCATTGTCCAAGTTCCATCCGAAGTGCTTGGTCGTTGGATACTTGATAGTTCCTGCCGCGAGAGCTAGCTTACCTAGGTGCCACTGTCGATACTTTCGCTCCGCTCCGTGTATCAGCGGCCAAATTGGATACCAGTTCTTTGTAATGGGGTAGGCAAACGAAACGCACACCCTCTTACGTCTCTTCATCGTCACTCCCACTTTCGGCATCTGCCCCGTAAGGCCAAGCTTGTGCGCCCCGTACCTTTCTGAAGAACTCGTCCGCTTCTTTCTTATTTATACACGTACGTCCACAGTTGCATACTTGGGTTTTGATTTTGCCTGATCTGATCCGATAGTAAACAAGCTGTGCAGTGATGGGTCTTATCTTGCTATAGTCGACAGGCGAAATTAGTGGCTGGTCTTCAACCTCGTCTCGCTTCAGACGTTCGATGAACTCGTCGATATTTTCTTGGTGTTTGCGCCCAGTCTCTTCAGGAGTGTCGTCACCATCGCCCGGCACGAACCCGTCGTATGGATACCGGCCAGTTGACATTCATCAACGCTCCATTCGGTATACTTGCTACTCTGTGCCTCAGTCTTCGTAGTCAGAGGGGAAGGTGATTTCGGGATTGGCTCCAGTTGGCGGTGACACATCCATGTCGACCAACCCGGATTGCATCTTGATCTTCGTTTCATTTGCGTGCTTGCGACTCCGAGCTTCATGGCTCTCCATGACTCCTACGAAGACTAGCGCAACTAGCCCGGCGACGCTTAGTAGTCCCTTTTTCAATCTGTTCATCTTTGCCCCTCAGTCATCTGTGCCTAGGTACATTACGTGCACGAGTGCGTAGTGGCCCTGATAGCCACCCATCGTCCAGAATCAGCGTCCGCACTTACACTTGTTTCTGTGCGGCCAAACGAATAGTGGTGGCGGAATTGCTGGTACCCACTCGTCGCGGTCATTTGTGGTCATCACTGAGTTATGGTACATATTGGTAAGTGTCGGCTTGCTTTCGTCGCTCATTCCACGACTTCATTCTGACAGTCTACGCATGGGCACGGACAGGCATCCTCACCCGTGTTTTGTTCGCACTCAATGCCGTAGTGCTGGCATTCCTCGTCATCTTCGTAGTCTTCCACCTAGCTACCTTCTATCATCTAGTAGCCCCCGCGATAGTCGAGGTCTCTTTTTATCTCGTATGCCTCACCGCGACGCTCGTCACGGGTAGCTGCCAGACGTAGCTGGTCGCGAGCAACCTGAGCTACATCCTTCCATTCAGGCGTGGATTCGAATGCCTTCGGCCCCGTAGCACCAGAGCCTTTCGGCGGTATGCTACCGTCAGGGTTTACTTGCACCTGCCAGCGATTTCGTATTGCTGGCTGAGTCGTAGACGTGCCAACGAGTACTGGAGGCATATATTGAGGGCAGCGTTCGCTGTAACACTCGAGCGTCTCGACTACCGTTCCTCTTGGAACGCCAACCCTCCTGATCGGAATCTTGTTCAGAAGCTTCCCTGGCTCGTTACAGAAGGGACAGCGATGACTTTCTTCGTACAGAGTTTCAGCCATCAGAGTGGTCTCCTCGTTACGAGGCTAGCAAGCGTTGCTGCATCACACGGCCAGTTTCCACAGCCGCCGGAGCAAGCGTTCTCAGCGTAGAAGGAAGGACCGTCTTTACCTCTGGTGTGGCGCTTCATGATACTACTGGCGAAGGTAACGGCCCGTTCGTTTCGAACTTGGTCTAGTCGCTGCCTTAGCGTACGTTGCTGCGCCATCAGTCACTGTTCCTCTCTTCGGACTTCTCGCCATCGCCACTCGCGCTTCTCTCGTGCCCGCCCGGCACGTTTCGTCCGCGACGTAGACGCGCAGTCAGGTCCTGCCGAAGCACGACAGTACGGACACCACCGACGGCGACACACACCGAGCATCCGCGCCATCAGTCACCCGCCGCTAGGCGTGTTTCGTGTTCCATCTCGGTTGTAGAGAACCCAGACTCATGCTCGAGCCGGGCGATTCGGTCCATCAGGGTTTCTTGTCCCATTTGTAGAGTACTGACTTGCTTTTCCACGAGGGAGAGGCGAGTCTTTCCTTGTCGCGGGCCCGTCGAGTCAAAAGCCTCACGAGTCGGATCGTCAAGTAGTGCCCAGCGCGACTCTGCGCTGCCACCACCGCGACTGAGTTGCTCAATGCACTTCATGTCCTGCAGCCTGCGCAACACTGACGAGTAGTACGGAGTTGGCATGCGAAGCTGTGCGAATAGCTTAGTAGTGTGTCCCTCCCATACCAGAACGTGCTTGCCCCGAACTTGTTCGGACTTAGCCTCTGCTCGCATCTGCTCGAAGACTCGGCCAATATGCTCTAGCAACTTCGGTGCAGGCTTTTGGTTGCTTGTCATCTGTTCACCTCCTTATACAAGTTCCGGTTCCCAGAGGATCATGTCGCGAATATGTTCCAGACGCACTCGCATGTCGGGGAGACTTCCTGCTAGTTCTAGCATCTGCTCGGTACTCTTGATCGTTGGATCCTCTGCGATCAGTTGAACTTGCTCTAGCTCCTGATCTTTCCAGCGTTCGATAGCATCGCTTATAACCCAGGAAAGAAGGTCAGCATCTTCCTTGTTGTTAAGGCAAAGAGCTAGTCCCATTGTATTCCTCTCTCCTATGCGAAAAAGTCCCGGCTGGGAACCTCCCACTGAACACCCGTCTCCGATGTCGTAAACTCCAACATAGTGGTGGTACCCGCTGGCGCATACCGCAGCCAGCCCACTTCGGTCGTGGGAACCTCGTCCCAGCCGGAACGCTTGTGTGAGTGTCGAGTAGGTGCGCCCAGTCGCTCTCTGCTTCCGACACTCAGTTACTACCGGGGGTGGTAGCAAGCCACTAACAAGTTGGGCCATGACCGAGTCGGTGAAACGCAGTACCCTACCCACCAGGCCAAGCGTCCACGTGACCGTCCAAAGTGTAATGGACGCCTAACGGTTCTGGTGCCGCGACTCGCCGACACTCACACGTTCTTGAAGGGGCGGCCCTCCGTTTCGTACTAGCCTAAAACACGCAGATCGTTAAACAAATCCAGATCGTCAGCCACAAGGTTTAGGAGAGCCGTTCGGGAAGGTCGCCCCCGGTCTCTATTGAGTTGTACTCCCGTGGAACGCGAGGTGTCGAACCCTCGTAGGCGAGTGGTGCCCCTAATCTCACCTAGATAGCCTAGCCGTTGAACCCGTACCAGCATCCATCCGTTCCGCCCGCCGCACGTACCTGTTCATACCAGGTAGGAGTTGCCCAAACCCGTCCGGAGCTCTCCTCCGACTCTATGTTCCTGTGCGGCAACTCATTGTTCGGGTTCCCATAGTATAGTGGGACTTCGCGCCAGTAGCTCCTGCTGACGCTCGAGCGAGCGTCACTCCCCGAACGCTTCTGTAGGTTACTCCGCCTCGTCCTCGGCTACGACGAACTCGCCTTCATCTTCGGCAGCCTCGTCCTCGACAGCCTCAGGAGCCTCGGCTGTCGTCTCAGCAGCCTTAGCGGCCTTATCAGCCTTCTCCTTGGCCTTGCGGGCCTTCTCCTCGGCCCGCTTCTTGTCCCGCTCGCCCTTACCCTGCCACCAGGTAGACACCTCGTCGTACACGACACCAGGCCGCGTGGTGGTAATGCCGTGCTCGTTGACCTGGGGCTCGTCAAAGACGTTTCCCAGCGCATCGTAGTGCTTCACGGGGAACCGTGCGTCACCCTTACCTGGACTCTTCACGTGCCCGTACATCTGCTGGGGCTTGTAGTCCTGAGAGGCAAGCTTTGCCTGCTTGAGCTTGTTCAGCGCGCTAATCGGGCTGATGATACCCTCAGGCAGATTTGGCTTCTGCTTACCTGGAACCTGGGCTTCTGCCTGAGTCTCAGTGTCCGCCGTCATGTAGCTGACCTTCCTTTTACGTACGCGTCGAAGTGCCTTACTTCGACGACACACAAGAGCCTAGTAGTGAAAGTTCTACTTTTACGTCCTGGCGCTAGTGCGGACTGCTACTGGTTCCCTTAACCTGCAGCTGTTCTATGTCTAATTATAATAGGGCCCTCATAGTGAAAGCAAGGCTTTCGCCTCTGGAATTTTAAGAATATTTTGTATTCCATTATCAACCGCGTGTTTGAAATCGTCCGTACTCGGGGTGATCGTGGAACCTGTCAGCTTTGTACCCGACTTCGTTCTCCAGACGATAGACGGCGCCGCGAAGATAATCGACCTGCGCTGCGAGGTCTGAGATCTGCCTGTCCAAGTCGTGGAGCTTACCCTCTAGAGGATTCAGTGGACGCTCGCTCATCGAACTGTCTCTGGCGTAATCGTAACTCGCGGTTCATACTCAGCTAGTTCAAGAAGGTCGACCACGGAGTTCTCGCTATCGATTTGCGCGCATTCTAGCGAGTCTGAAGTCCCGTAAACGCGCATACGCTCGCTCTCGCTGTCTGCTGTAACGTAATCGAATTCGACCACGACATGCATCCTCATGTTCTGGATACTCCGTTCCTTATAGTCGGTTAAAGAACTTCGCGAGCTGGCTAGCAGCATGTTCTAGCCCGCGCAGTAGACTCTGTCCCTGGTTCCCAGCATGTATAGGCTTGGTAATGATGTAATACGCAATGCCTATAACGATGGCCCAGAAAACTATCTTCCGTATCATCGTGCATCAATGTCCTCCGACACCCAGGTGCAGATTGTCGGGGTCGAATCGTTCTGTGCCTTCAGGTGTCGATCGCCAGTTGGACGGCGGAACGATCTTCGCGACTTGCTTAGACTTACTAGTGACAAACGTCGTCTGTCCTTCCTCGTCTGCAGCTCGGACAGCATCGATGAATCGCCCAAGCAGTTCGCAGTCGTCGAGCGCAGTAAGGTTGATCTCGAAACTAGTTGTCACGTAGCTCACACTCCGGGATCTTGCAGCGTAGTTCGTCCTTGTCTGGCTTCTTGTCCGTAGGGAAGCTCCAGGTTGCAGTTATACCAACTCCACATGCCGTTCGCTGCCCGCTACTCCGGTCGATACGGTGCCAACGACCCGTGCTCGATGCGACATACAGTTCGGCTCTGGTCTTTGTCTTACCCGTTATCCGGGGTAGGCTCCTAAACCTTCTCCTACGCTTCTCCGTCACTGACTCCACCTCGCTGGCGCCGAAACGTTGTCGGCGCTGTATCTGATTTCATGAGCTAGGCTAGCACCGAAGTCGTTGACCCAATGCTTCAGATTCAGTTCGGCCCCTGACGGTAGTCCTTCTATGTACTTGCAGGCGTAGTCTAGTGCCCGAAGAAGACAGCTCACATCTTCCGATGTGAGATCGCCGAGATAGTACGTAACTACCTTCTCGTGACTAATTGCCATTACTTAGCTCTCCTCTGTCTATCACTTGGTCCTCCACAAAGTGTGCATTGGCCTGGAACCGATCACGAAACCACGTAGGAACTGATCCTCCATGCCAGAGATCGTTGGTCACAACCTCACGTCCGTCGGTGAACTTGATCTTGAAGTAACGTCCACCGTAGCCAAGGACAGACCTGTGAACCGTCTTGACTGGTAGCCGAGGGTCGAAGCGGTAGCACACGAGTTCTGTCACGGGTTCTGTCACTACCGGCTCGAACCCGTGCGGACGCTCCTTAGACTGCTCGACGATAACGCTGCCCGCATCGAGATTTTCGAGTTTCTCGTGCCAGAACGCACAGGTAAAGCAGTACACCTGTAGCGAGTTAGGGAACGCGTCCTCATAATACTCACCAGGCCAAATGTGTCCTCGGATTGGCTTCCCGAGTTCTCGTTCCCGGCCGTCTACGATGGGGCCGACTTCTGCCCACGAGAGACAGTTCTCCTCAGCGCATAGCGGCTTCGCGAGAAGCTCCTGCCACTTCGCCTGGTCGTAGATAGTCGAACCGGGTCCTGGATGTCCTACGGGCATGACGCTCACAACTTACCTCCGGTTTCGAAAGTGACGGGCAGAGCCTTCTTTACTACCCGATTGTTATATTTCTGCCTAGGCGATCCTAACTGGCTCGGCTTCGTTCGCCTTCGCCAGAGCAGCCACTACTTCTTGCTGCTCGTCGTCCATAAGATACTGCATGGCAAAAGCTCGCGCTGCAGATGCTATTACGACCCACGCGGCAAGCTGTTCGACATCCAGCGTCACTTGGAAGCGTGCATCGTTTGTGTCCGCGTACCTTTGAACATCTTCCGCCCAGTTCGGCATGCTCTTCCTTTCGGCTATGACGATTCTCTCGCTGCCCAGAAACTTGCTTCTCTTAATTATACATGGTCCTCCATAGTAAAATCAAGAGACTTCTTACAAGAATTTTTAGAGCTCTCGGAAGCAGTTCTTCACCTGTCAGTTTCCGATGTTTCCGATGTCCTCGTCATCGGTCCACTCAAGTACGACATACGTGTACTTGCTCGAGGCGATAAGGCGACGGTAGTCGGCCAGAGCGAACTTCTTCCTTTCGTCCTCATAGCGCCTGTTGTAGCACTCGAGCTTGCCGTTCGGTGCAGAACTGGAAGCATGCACGAAGTAAGACATACTAAATCTCCACTAGCTTATAGATCTTACCGGTTATACAGTGCTGCGCGATCTTACAACCATCAGCCGTAGTAGCACCAGCAATCTCTTGCAGCATCGTAGCCTTTTGCGCTTCAAGGATTCGCTGCGCTACTTTTTCCGCGGCATCCGCTATCGTTCGAGGTGTTGGTCCTTTAGGCATCCCTTTACCGTCTTTTTCCACTTGAGATGTTGACCCTGTAGTTTCGGGGATCGCTGCGTCCTTAAGTGGAGGGTTCACTGCCATCGCAAGTCTCTGTTCGGATTCCTTCGAAGCTTCAAGGGAAGGTTTGCGATAGGTTCCGCTCCTGTTGTAGCACTCGAGCTTGCCGCTTTGCGCGAACTGGCGCAGGTGCCTACCGACTGAGCCGCTGCCCCAGTCCTCTACTGCTACAACTGCATCTCGTATATCGAAAACCGTTCCGGGCTCTAGAGATCCCACGTAGCGATCTAGAGCACTAGGCAGCCCACTTCGTCGATGAGGCGTGCGTCGCGACTTCTGCATAGCTGCCTTTAGTTCGAAGAGCTCTTTCGGGTAGTGCTCCGGCATCATGTACTCGTATGTGCCAGCTCTGTTCGTACGCTTCAGCCCGCTACCTGCGATTTTCGACAAAGAAAGCATGGCCGGTGATATCGTTCCGTGAGCAATGTTTAGCGCGTCGCCCATTTCACGGTACCCAACTGTGAACCGTGACCCAGTCCACCTCCTACGTAGCTCCGCGTCAGCATCGATGATGATACGTGCGTGCCTAGTTGCTGGTTTCGACATCGTATTTCCTCCTTTCCGACAAGATCATGCGGTCCCTATGACAAGAGCTTCCACAGGCACGTGGAAGGCCAGGAAGGTACGCATGATCAAGTCGCACTGGAGGACTATGTTGTAATGCGCACCTCCTCAAAGTAGACACAGTTGCGAACGCCGTTGATGTAGGCCTCAGGTGTGCCTAGGCACCAGACACGCAAGATAGGCTCACCGGCGTCGTCACGGTCACGTATGACCGATACGCTGTGACCTAGGTTCAAGAACGCGTGGTCTTCAGCTACGTTGCAGTGCGTGTAAACTCCCTCACCGTCGACGTGCTGTTCTTCGTAGTCCAACACTTGCTCTGCCGGGCCACCAAAGGGCCCTGTGGAGTTCTGTCCCATGTAAGTTCCCTTTTCCTCTGGGCTTTCTAGGTTATTTGGTCGTGGCCACACTAAGATGAACTAGGCATCCAGCCTTTCGGATTGCGAATGTTAAATCCGCGTGCATTTCCGTCTGCGGCTATGAACAAGTCGACCTGTATTGGATAACCTTCGACACTGCCACTCGCTCGTCTAGCAGGACCGTCGCTCAGAAGCAAACACTCCCAAGCGAGCCGGCGAAGTTCGCTTCGGCTCCATAGCGGCAAAACTTCAAAAACTTCCGTCGCGCTTGGCCGGTAGAGTTCCGAATTCACTTGGTGTCTAGGGTCCTCTGTTGGCTCTTGTGGCATTTCCTAGTCCTCTCTGGTGTGGACGTTTCTGATCTCTAGGTAGTTCTTCGGAGTCGTTCTTCGCGTTTATGAAGTTCGTATAGCTTCTCTCGCCCGTGCTTGCTACAGTACTTGCCTTCGCTTGAGTTGACTCGATTGAAAACTTCGGTGGTTGCTGGCTTCGAACAGACCAGACATGTATCTGGGGTGAATTGAATAAGATATGCCATGTAACCTCCTAAGCCATCCTTACTAGCACTTCCTAATGCGCTTGGTAGGAGAATGGACAGTACCGATACCAGCCTGACCAGTACTGGATACTCCACGTACCTTAATCTCAGCTCGCCATCGTCCGGGTTGACATTCGGCGGTTACAAGGTACTGTTCTCCTTGTGGACCGGGAATAACACTAGTAGTGAACGAGTCCTCATCCACCCACGTTGGGTGAGCAACACGGAACGTAGACGTCCACTGCAGAGTGAACGTGGCATGGTAGGTACGGGGTGTCGCGGTGCAGTCAATCTCTACATACCCACGCACGTGCGGACCATGGTGGTAGACACGCATATGGCTAGGGGAGCAGTCGCTAGCAATGGGACCAGCCCCACCGCATCCTGCTCCGACGAGTGTTACAGCTACAGCGGCAGCTGCTGCGAACCCCGTGCGCCAGATTTCTGGCATGTACTCTCCCAACTTAGGTTAGTACTGGCCCCACGGACGAAGGTCGAAGTACAGCGCGCCTTTGCGAAGAATGACGCTAATGCGTAGTTCATCCGTACTGAGTGGCGGTGAGCTAGCAGGGTAGGACGTCGTGATGTACCGCTTGTCGCCGAACTTGTCCTTCTCCTTGTGCCAGCCTCGCTCTTCGAGTCCTGCTAGGATCTCCCCCGGCGACTCGTCTGCTGCTTCGTCATCGTAGACTTCTGTGAGGTCGTCCAGAGCTTTGCCGAAGTGCTCAAGCAGCTCTTGATTGAACATGCCGTGGAAGCCCTTCATCGGGCGATTCTGGTCTGACACTACTTCCTCCCTGGCTCTTTGTTCTTCGCACTGCTATCACTATTTGGCATTGTTTCCTGTGAACGGAACTGGTGGAATAGACACCTTGCTATCAGATGTAGCAAGTGGAACGTCGTAGCCCGCGTTGAGTAGCATGGTGCGCTGCACAACGGCTTCGTCCTGCCTGATGACGGTCTCCCAGCACTGACCGCACGCGCCACTGAAGCCGCTTTGTCTCCCGAGACGTCTACGGCTGGTGTGTCCCCGTGCATCGCACATCGTTTCGGCTTTCCTAGCCAACGGGTGAGACCTAGTGAAGTGGTCGGGCTCCCATCCAACTTCGACAGGCTTCTGGCCCCTTCTTTTTCGCTGAAGGGCGCGAGTCCGTTGGACTGCCTCGCGTCCAAGTTTCGGACTAAGCTTACCACTAGCGATCTTCTGCTGGGTCTTTTCGTTAAGTTCTAGGAGTATGAGATGGTCGCTTACGTTCGCAGCTGACTGGCCAATCTCCGCTGCGAGCTCTTTGACCGTCCAGCCTTTCTCGTCTCTCAAGCGACCAAGAGCGCGAGCCTTCTCCATGGCGTTGAGATTCTTGCGGTGGATGTTCTCAACGAGGCCGACGATTAGCGCATCCTCTGTAACGTCTTGTGGCGTGTAGCCTCTTCCGCGAACATGCTTGATCTTGCACGGAACAGCGTCTAGGCCCGCGTGTGCGGCTGCCGTCCAGCGAACGAAGCCAGCCTCGATGACGTAGTGGCCAGCTTCTCTTGCGGCGTCGGGCCTAACAAGAAGGTCCTGGAGAATTCCGTGCTTCCTGATTGAGGCGACCATATCACCGATGTCACCTGCTTCGACTCGTGGATTATCAGGATTGGGATGTAGCTTGTCCAGTTCGACCATCCGGTAGGTATACGTTACGTCTGCTTTTGTTATGTCTGTTTTTGTCATGGCTCTTCCTAGATGTTTTCGGTTACCTTGACCGTGAAGTAGCGAACACCCTTTGCGGTCTTAGCTCTGACTAGGGTTTCAAGTGGTGTGATCGCTTGGGCTTCGATCGAATAATCAGGTCCTTCTAGCTCTTCGATCACTACCCCTCCGAGTGGGATTTCACCTTCTAGTAGCTGCTGCTGAATACCCTTGGCAAGCGCCCTTTTCAGGTCCATTTGGTCCTCCTTAGGATTGTCTATGACGGTTCGGACTGGCACGTCGCTGTCGCTGACGGTTCGGA
>WNGR01024286.1_pt1 | contig 16980 bp, 17 predicted proteins | sample 5407581 | NCBI WGS metagenome assembly WNGR01 (sample SAMN13153383, study PRJNA577476) | soil metagenome | isolation source: 80 cm soil or saprolite under Garry oak tree replicate 2 | place: USA:California | collected 2016-06-15 | reverse complement strand
GCATCAAGTCCCGTCGAGCCGCACCACGCCGTCGCGGGCGAGGGCGTCGATCTCGACCGGGGCGAGACCCAGTTCGGCGAGGATCTCCCGCGTCTGCGCGCCGAGCCGCTGCGGCGGCAGGCGGATCTCGGCCGCTTCGCCGTCGTAACGCACCGGATGATTGACGAGCGTGACCGGCGCCCCGCTCTTGCCCCCGCCCGGAAGCGTGACCAACGCCTGCATGTGCTCGATCTGCGGATCCGCGACGATCTCGGCATAGTCCTGCACCGGCGCGTGCCAGATTTTGGCGCGCTCGAGCAGCGGGACCCAGGTTTGCGTCGGCTGCTTCCCGAGCGCGGCGGCGATCAGCTCGCCGATCTCGTCCTGCCTCTTCCACGAGTCTTGTTCGGAGAATGACGCCAGGCGCGGCTCGCCGATCGCTTCGCCCAGCACCGGCAACGGGCACAGCGACAGCGCGAGATAGCCGTTCGCCGTGGCATAGACCCCGTAGGGAGCCGCGTAGTACCAGCCGGCCACGTGCCGGCGCGCATAAACGTCGGCCGGCTTCTCGGCTTTGTTGAGCCAGGCGGTGAGCGATTCCGCCTGGAGATCGAGCGCCGCCTGCATCAGGCTGGCATCGACCCGGCAGCCCTTGCCGGTGCGCTCGCGGCGCAGCAGCGCAGCCAGGATGCCCATGGCGAACAGCGCCCCGCCGTGGTGATCGACCGCGGACGCGCCGATCGGACGCGGCCCGGTCGCCTTCTCGCCGGTGATCGCCATCAGGCCGAACAGCGCCTGTGCCAAGAGATCCTGGCCGGGACGCTCGGCGTAGGGACCGTCCGGGCCATAGCCGGACGCCGAGGCATAGATCAGCGCCGGCTTGCGCGCTTGCAGCGCCGCATAGCCGAAGCCGAGCTTGTGCATCACGCCAGGACGGAAATTCTCCGCGATGACGTCGGCGCCGTCGACGAGTTTCAGCGCAATCTCCTTGCCCCTGGCCGACTTCAAATCGAGCGCGATGCTGCGCTTGTTGCGGTTGGTGCACAGATGCAGCATGCCCTGGCCGTCGTGCCAGATGTCGCCGCTCGACCAATGGCGCTGCCACGCGCCCTCCGGCGTCTCGATCGCGATCACGTCGGCGCCGAGATCCGCCAGCGCCTGGATGCCCATCGGGCCGAACAGGAAATGGTTGAAGCTGACGACGCGAATTCCTTGCAGCAGGTCGAGCATGCGGGCTCCCGGGGCGGGACGGCGGGCGCACTATGGCGACGGGCGCGGCCGATCGCAAATGGGCTGGTGTTACGGGAGCCACTCGTCGTCCCGGCCACGGCCGCCCCGGATCGGGGTCCGGGGCAGGCTCCGCGGCCGCGAGCCGGGATCCATGCCCACCGATCTCGCGATTTCCCCGCAATCCGTGATCATGGGTCCCCGCTTTCGCGGGGACGACGCGGGCAATCACCGGTGCTGGAAGCGCGGCGGTTGCTTGGCGAAGAACGCGCGTACGCCCTCGGCGCAATCCGCCGTCCGGAAGGCGCGGTCGCTCAGCGCCAAGGTTGCCTCGACCGCCTCGCGCTCGGGCCGATCGAACGCCATGGCGATCGATTGCTTGCACAATTGCAGCGCCACGTTCGGGCCGGCGGCGAGCTCGCGTGCCATCGTGAGCGCGGTCTCGACCGCCGCGCCCGGCGGCGCCACGCGATTGACGAGGCCCCACGCGAGCGCGGTCTCGACCGGCACCGGCTCGCCGAAGAACATCAGCTGCTTGGCGCGGCCTTCGCCGATGCGGCGGGTGACGCGGATGGTGCCGCCGCTGCCGGGGAACACGCCGAGCTTGATCTCGGGCAGCGCGATGCTGCCGCCCGCCTCGGCCACGATGAGGTCGCAGCACGCCGCAAGCTCGAGCCCGCCGCCGAAGGCGATGCCGTTGAGCGCCGCAATCGTCGGCTTGGGAAATTCGGCGACCCGGCTGTAGGCCGCGTTCTCGCGCGCGAGTTTTTTCGGCACGACCGCATCCGCGACTTCAAGGAATTCCGAGATTGAGCGGTGGATTGTCGAGGGTGACGAGGGCGACGCCGTCCTCGTGGGTCGATGTGACGGATTGGGTGGGCATCGATCTGGCTCGCTCGTTGGCCGCGAACACCGGCGCTGCATCGATCATGAACCCGGCCGCGGCGGTTTGAAAAGCCTGGGTTCGCTTGACACCCCCGGAGGGCACGTCGATCATGCTCGATCGAAAGAAATACGCGAGTAAGCAATAGGGAAGGACGACGGGAGGGAAACATGGTGCACATCGTTCGCGCGCTTGTTGCGGCACTGGCTTTTGGGGCGGCCGGTTCATGCTGGACCGCCGACGCGCTATCACAAGACGTCAAGCGCTTCAGGTTTGCCTACGATCAGCCTCGCACGACCGGCTACGGCGTCGCCGCGGACGTTTTCGCTGCCAAGCTCGCCGAGCTCAGCCGGAATACCTTCGTCATCGAACAATACCCGGGCGCTCAGCTGGGGCAGGAGCCCCAGGTTCTTCAGCTTCTGCGATCCGGCGACCTTGATTTCGCGATTACCTCGTCGGCCAACACCGCGACTCTCTCGCCGCAGGCAGGCGTCTTTTCGCTGCATTTTCTGTTTCGCTCGGACCAGCACCTCACCAAGGCGCTCGCCGATGCCCAGGTGTCCAAGGCCGTACGGGACATGATCGACGAGACGGTGCAGGGTGTCCACGTGTTGGCCTTGGCCACGCTGGGCCTGCGGGACATGTACAGCAAGCGAGAGATCCACAAGGTGGAAGATATCAAAGGCCTGAAAGTTCGCGTGCAGGCCACGGCGACCGAGGACGCCATGTTCCCGGCCTACGGAGCCCAAACGGTCCATATGCCGTTCGGCAGCGTCTACACGTCCTTGCAGACCGGCGTCGTCGACGTCGCCGAGAATGGCATCAATGTGTACCTCGTCAACAAACATTACGAGGTGGCGCCGGTGCTCTCCATCACCGAGCACGAGGCCAACAACAGCCTGGTATGGGTCAGCGACAAGCTCTGGCAAAGCCTCACGCCGGAACAGAAGACGTGGGTCCAAGCCGCGGCGGATGAAGTCGCCCGAGTCGAACCAGCCAAGGCGCTCGAGCTGGAGAAGCAATCGCAGGCCAAGCTCGCCTCGATCGGCGTCAAAGTCGTCACCGACGTCGACAAGAGCAGCTTCGTGAAGATCGCCGAGTCGTATCTCGACAAACTCGCCGCCGAACTGGGGCCGCACGCGACGAAGATCGTGAAACTGGTTCGCGCGGTCCAATAAGCGGAGCAGTCGCGCGGCCGGCCGGTCCGCCGGCCTCGCTTCGGGATCGGGCGCCATGGCATTCGCGCGGGAGCTGCTCCTTCCACGCCAGCGTCACCTCAAATGGCCGGCGCTCGACTGGCTCGAGGTGACCCTGATGGTCATGTGCGGCATCACGCTGTTTGCCTTCTCGACCTCCGTGATGTTCGACATCGTGACCCGGCTGATCGGCCGGCCGTGGCTCTGGCTGCAGGAAGTGACGTCGACGTTCTTCATTTACGGCATTTTCATCGGCGCGGCAGTGGCAACCCGGCGCAACGATCACCTGTATCTGACGGCCCTCTCGGAATCGTTGCACGGCCACACCCGGCAACTCGTCGACACGATCATTCGGACCGTCGTGCTCGGCGTCGCGCTTTGCATGGTGTATTTCGGCTATCTCAATTTTCTGCGCGGCTTCGGCAGCTTCCGAATGCCCTCCCTGACGCCGATCGCCTCGTTGTATGCCGCGATCCCGCTATCGGGCCTGTTGATTGCGCTGTTCACGATCGAGCAACTGGTGAACGGCTGGCGCAACGGCTTCGATCATCCGCCCGATCCATTCGAGGATAGGGATGCGGGTCGTGCAGGCATCGAACAGATCGGAGGCCGATTTTGAGCGCGCCTTTGATCCTCGCGCTGATGACGTTCCTTTTCCTGCTGTTCGGGTACATGGGCGTGCCGGTCGCATTCTCGCTGATGGCGGGCGTGCTGGTCGGCACGATTTTCACCGACGTTACGTTCCCGACCATTATTCAGAAGATGTTCGACGGAATGGATTCCGAGGCCCTGCTGGCGATCCCGTTCTTTCTGCTGGTCGGGGAGCTCATGAGCTCCGCCAACGTGGTGGTCCGCATCTCCAATCTGTCGCTTGCCCTGGTCGGACACATTCGGGGAGGTCTGTCGCAGACGGTCGCCGTGTTCAGCATGTTCTTCTCGGAGATGTCGGGCTCGACCACCGCGGACGTCGCCGTCATGAGCCGCGCGCTCGGCGGGCCGATGAAGCGGGAAGGCTACGAACCTGCGTTCATTGCCGCGCTGATTGCCGCCGCTTCGACCATCGCGGCTCTGGTGCCGCCCAGCATCACCGCGGTGGTCTACGGCGCCGTCGGCAATGTATCGATCGCCGGCCTGTTCATGGCCGGAGTGCTGCCCGGGCTCATGATCGGCTTCGGCCTGATGATCTACTGCTACTTCTTCGGTCCGCTCGGCATGCAGCGCAAGCGCGCGAGCCTCGGGCAGCTCGGCCTCGCCGTCAGGGACGCGTCGCTGCCGCTGATGATCCCGGTCATTCTGCTCGGCGGCATCCTCACCGGCTGGTTCACGCCGACCGAGGCCGGCGTCGTCGCCGTGGTCTGGATCCTGTTCGCCGTGATCCCGTCGCTCAACCGCAAGCACCTGGTCAAGCTGCCTTACGATTTCTGCCAGGCAGGGTTGATCTTCTCGCTGCCGCTGATCACCATCGGAGCGGCGGCGGCCTTCGGCTGGATGCTCGCGTATCTGCGCGGCGCGATCGTGATCGCGGAATGGATCACCGGAATTGCCGGCAATGATCCGCATCTCATCATGCTCCTGATGGTTCTGCTGTTCACCATCATCGGCGATTTCATCGAGCCGGTGCCCTACGGGCTCGTGCTGCTGATGGCGTCGAAATTCGTCGGCGTGCGCTTCTCGCATGCGATTCGAGCTGCGCTGCCGATCTATGTGGTGTTCCTCATCACGATCGGATTCATCATCTATTTCCCCAAAGCGGTATTGTGGTTGCCGAAGCAGGTGATCCCCGAATCCGTCGGGTGCTTCAAGAATCCCAGCGGCACCGGGTACATCTGTCCTCAGCGGTGAGGCGGCGCAAAGGCACCGGGACCGTCGTCCCCGCGAAAGCGGGGACCCATGGCCACGGATTGTCCGCATCGCGAAGTCTTGGGTCATGGATCCCCGCTTTCGCGGGGATGACGGCTTCGATGTTTGATCGCGCGGACCACTACTGCTCCGCTGACGGCTGCTCTCGCTTATGGGCGCGCAGCGCCGCGAGCCTGCGGTCGCGCCAGCGCGAGCGCGCTTCGAGCCGCTCGCGGCCCGCGTCTTTGCTCCATTGCGCCAGCATGCGCTCGATGTTCTCGGGCGCGAACACCCCCGGTCCGGCCGGCGCGGCCTGCAGCCGCCGGTAAAAGCCGGCATAGCGCGCGCAATAATCGGCAATGCCGCCCGGCGCGTTGAGCTCGATGGTCTCGAACGGGCCCAGGAACGACCAGCGCAGACCGAGCCCGTCCTTCACGGTCTTGTCGAGGTCCTGCGGCGAGACGTAGCCCTCGCCCACCAGCCGGAACGCTTCCGCGACCAATGCGCCTTGCAGCCGGTTGAGGATGAAGCCGTCGATCTCGCGGCGCACGACGATGGGAACCTGGCCGATTTGTTCAAAGATTTCGCGCGCGCGAGAAATCGTGTCCGCGGCGGTCCACGGGGCGCCCACGAGTTCGACCAAAGGCACGAGATGCGGCGGGTTGACCGGATGCGCGACCAGGCAGCGCGCGCGGCCCGGCAGCTCTGCGGTGAAGCGGCTTGCCACGACCGCGGACGTGGAAGAGGCGAGCACGATATTGGGCGGCGCGATCCGGTCGAGCTCGCGGAAGATCGCGAGCTTGGCTTCGACCGTCTCCGGCACATTCTCCTGGACGAAATCGGCGCGCGCGACGGCGTCGGCCAGATCCGCCGCCACCCGCACGCGCGCGGCGGCCCCGTCCGGGTCGTCGAGCAAACCATCGGCGGCAAGCTCTGCAAGGCCGGCCTTGACCCAGGCCTTGGCACGCTCCGCCTGATCTGGAACGCAATCGCAGAGCGCGACGTCCCATCCGGCGCGCGCGAACACGATCGCCCACGAGCGCCCGATCAGCCCGGCTCCGATGATCGCCACCTGCGGCATTCTCGTCCCTCCATGAGCCTGTCGTGTCGACTGGATCGACGCTATCGCATATGTTGCGACCGGACCCGAATTGCGCTCCTGAGCTTCGTAACGGAATTATAGAATGAACCCTGATCGGCAAAAATCCGCCGCGCCCACGCTCAAGGAATGGCTGCTGGCCGAACAGCCACGGGCGGATATCCCGGTTCCTCCCGCGGCGTTCGGCGCCGACGTGCGCCGGTTGCGTCCGAGGAAGTTCAATCCGGAGGTCTTGAATAGCCTCAGTCACGCGCGCTCGTCCTGCGTTCGCCCCGCAAGCAGCAGGATCGCGCAGCTCAGCACGGAGGCGGCGGAGACGACCAGGTAGGGCAGGGTGTAGCCGCCGCTCGCCTCATAGAGCACGCCGATCAGCGCCGGGCCGCCCGCCACGCCCGCCGCCGCGATCAGGTTCGACACCGAATAGATCCGGCCGTAATGGCGGGTGCCGAACGCCTCCGCGAGCAAGAGCGGCTGCAGCATCAGCACGTTGCCGACCGTGATGCCGAACAGCACCGCACCGGCCAGCAGCAGGCTTTTCGCGGCGAATGCCAGGAGCGCCAGCGCCACCGCCTGCGCCAGCAGCATGCCGATCGCGAAGCCGCGCGCCGGCAGCTTGAGCAGGAGCCAGCCGCCGGCGAGCCGGCCGACGACGCTGGCGCTCGCCATCAGCGCCAACGTCAGCGCCGCGATGCCGGGGCTCGCGCGCGTGCTCGCCAGCCGGAACAAATGGGTGATGGCGCCGACCTGCGCGCCCAGGCCGAACAGGTAGGCCGCCGTGACCGCGATGAAGAATCGGCTGCGCCGGGCCTGCGCATAGGGCACGTGGCGCGCCAGCGCGGCGCTCGCGCTGCGTTGCGCGAATTTCGCTCCGTCCGGCACGAGCCCCATCTCCTGCGGGCTCGAGCGCACGATCCATGCGGTCACCGGCACCACGCCGAGAAAGAACGCCAAGCCGAGCCAGGGCGCGGCTCCGGCAATGCCCCGGCGCTGGATCAGCAAGGCGGCGAGCGGCGTCACCAGCACGCCGCCGAGCGACAGGCCGGTCGAGGCGATCGACAGCGCCAGCGCCCGGCGCGCCTCGAACCAGCGCGCCACGATGGTGGTGGCGGGAACCAAGCCGCAGAAGCCGTAACAGAAGCCGAACAGCAGATGAAACGCATAGAGCTGCCACGGCCGCTGCAGCAGGGAGAGCGCGCCGAGCGCGATCGCGCTCACGCAAGCGCCGAAGATCATGATCAGCCGGGCGTCGATGCGGTCCATCAGCCGCGCGGCGAACACGCCGCCCGCGCCCGACGCGATGAAGAAGCTCGCGGTCGCCCCGCTGGTGAGCGCCACCGGAAAGCCGCGCTCCGCGACGAAGGCGTCGAGCAGCACCGAAAGATTGTAGAACGCCAGGCCCGACGTCGTCATCAGCACGAGGCCGATCGCGTAGACGACGTACCAGCCGTAGAAAGCCTGCGGGCGCGAACTGCCGTTTTTCCCAAGCATCGCAGGAAGCCGTATTGCCATTCCAGCGGAGCCGGCGGCTGGAGTTATCGAACCATATCCCGAGATTTTCGGGCGAAGCGAGGGAACCCCGGATGTTCGGATGCTTCAACTGGCCAGAGACCACAGCAGCGCCGCAACGGTGAATCCCATCAGAGCGGTCGCGGCCCATCCGCCAACTTCCAGCCCTACTCGCACGCGAAAACGGCCCATGACCGAATGATTGGTGACGATCACCATCATGACGGCCATGATCGGCACAGCGACGATCCCGTTGATGACCGCGGTCCAGAACAGCATTTGAATCGGGGCGATCGGGGACAGGCTGAGCGCAAGCCCGATGAGAGTGGCGGCCGCGATGATGGTGTAGAAACCCACTGCCCTGGACGGTCGGGCCTCCAGCGTCGATCGCCAGCCAAAGGCCTCGGCGACGCCGTAGGCGGCGGAGCCCGCAAGTACCGGCACGGCAAGCAGACCGGTGCCGATAATGCCGAGCGCGAACAGCAGAAAGCTCAGATCGCCGGCGAGCGGTCGAAGCGCTTCGGCGGCCTCCGCCGCCGTATGAATGTCGGTAATTCCATGTGCGTTCAGCGTCGCCGCGGTGGTGAGAATGATGAAGTAGGCAATGACGTTGGACAATATCATGCCCGCCGTCGTATCGATCGCCATCCGGTCGAGCTCAGGCTCGCCGCCCCGCGTGAGAGCGTTGAGCGGCCGTTGGCGCTGGCCGCGGCGCATCTCCTCGACCTCCTGGGAAGCCTGCCAGAAAAACAGGTAAGGGCTTATCGTCGTTCCAAGCACGGCGACGACCGTGAGCAGATAATCCCAGTCCAACGAGGGCTTCGGCCATACGGTCCCGGCAAGCGCCTCGCCCCAGGGAATCCGGATCGTCAGCGCGGTGGCCACATAGAGGAACAACACCAGCGTGAGAGCCTTCAAAATCGGCGCATAGAATCGATAGGGCACGAACACCTGGAGCAGCACTGATCCGGCGGCAAACACCAGGGCATGCTCTCGAGGCAACCCACCGATCACCAGCGCGAGGGCTTCTCCCATCGCTGCAAGATCGGCGGCAATGTTGATGGTGTTGGCCGTGACAAGCAGTGCCACCAGCACCACGACGACGGGACGCGGATAGAATTGTTTGACATTGGCTACGATGCCTTTGCCGGTGACCCGTCCTATGTGCGCACTGACCAGCTGAATGGCGATCATGAACGGCGTGGTGAGAAACACCGTCCACAGCAGTCCGTAGGCGAAATGCGCTCCCGCTTGAGAATAGGTCGCAATTCCTGACGGGTCGTCGTCTGCCGCGCCGGTGACGAGGCCCGGGCCCAGTAACCGGAACAGGAGGCGCGGCGGATTTCGCCTCGCATCCTTTCGAGCATTCATCCGGTCATGATCCGAGCCCAAGACCGAGACCAACGAGTTGTCCGCAAATAGGTTCCGGCTTTGCCGACCCGCTCGCTCCGCGCCGGATGGCGGAGCGCTTGCGCATCGCGTCCGTTTGGTCCGCACGCCTTGACGCCATTGCCGCGCAAAGCAAGCGCCGCCGAGCGGACCGGCTCGGCGGCGTGCCTTTCGGCACTGTCGGCGGATCGTTCAGGGCGGCAGGATGAGCATGCCGGCGCCGTCGACGGCGCTTGCTGCCGCCGTGCCCGGTTCCGCGCCGCCGAGCAGCGCCATCATGACGATCATCGCGAAGATGACCACCAGAACCAGGGTGAGCGCCATCAGCACATCCACGGCGAAGCTTCGATGTCCGCTTTGCCAATGGGCGAAATACATTCTGGGGGTGATCGAGAGCATCGTCATCGAATACTCCACCTGTTTCTGGCGCGCTTCGTCCCGCCCCGCGCGCGGTACGCCGACTGCGCCGACGCAAGCTTTCTCCGTCAGTTCGAACTCGAGCGAACCGAACGGCGATAGCGGTGAATCTCGCGCTCGGCTTGGCGGACCTGCCAGCCATGCAGAGCTTCCAAGGCCTGCGCGAGGAGCCGGTTGCCCCCTGCCGCAGCGTTGCTCAGCCGAGCGGTAACGCCATGGGCGCCGCCGGCCGAACGCTGCTCGGGGAAGCCGTGAAGATGTCGGGCTGACGACAGCATGGGATCCTCCGGCTCGACCTCTGTTTCGGGTGGCCCGATGGGCATGCCGCCACAATAGGCCCGACCGAGCCAAGCCTTTGTGAAGCAGATCACACGGCCGAGAAAAATCCGCCGGTCCGTGAGGCCGGCGGAATCGGACGAGGCGACATACCCAATGCGATGGAATTGGAGCCCTGGCCGGGCCGGGCACCCGCAAAAGCAAATTCCGCCGGTGCGGGGTCTCGTGCGGGCGGTCGGGCTTGCGGCTATCTAGAAGCGCAGCGTCAGGCCCTCGGCCGCAACCAATGTGTCGGCGCGCTGCGCCTTCGCCTCGCGGCCGATCCGGTCGAGCAGCGCGTCGACGTGCTCCGGATCGTGGTGAAAAATGGCGAGAAGCTTGGCACCGGCGGCGTTCGCCAAATGCACGCCTTGCTGCCAAGTCGAGTGCCCCCAGCCGACATGGGCCGGGTATTCTTCCTCGGTATAATTGCAGTCATAGATCATCAAATCGACGTCGCGCGCCAGCTGCAGCACGTCCTTGTCGAGCGCGCCGGGACGATGCTCGGTGTCGGTGATGTAGGCGATCGCGCTCTTGCCGTATTCCAGCCGGTACCCGGTGGCACCGCCCGGATGATTGAGCGGCGCCGTCCGCAAGGTCATGCCGGGATGCGGCTTGAGCACGTCGCCGGCGTAAAAATCGTGAAACTCGATCGCGGCCTTGAACGAGTCCGGACCCAGGGGGAACAGCGGCTCGGACATCATCTGGCCGATCGCCTGCACGATTCGCCGCGAGGGCAGCAGATTGCCGGCCCACAACCGCAGGCGGGTGGTCGGCTCGTAGATCGGCGCAAAGAACGGCAGCCCGGCAACGTGATCGATGTGAAAATGGCTGAAGAACAGGTCGGCATCCCACCTCCGGTTCCGGACAAGCCAGGCTGCCGCGAACGCCCCAGAACTGCACGGTCATGCCGGACGCGGGTCTCCAGCGAGCGGATCGAACCTCCGCGGCGGGTGGTTCGGACGCTGCGCCCTCCCCGATCACGGTGGTGGAACCTCCGTACCCATGCGCCATTTTTTCAACCTTAAATCGATTGTTCCGGCGCAGGAACGGTGCGCCTCTCCCCACCCGACAGAATGCAGGACCCCGGGCGCAAGTCCCTGTGACCTAGGTCACACCCTATGGGTTGAAATCCCAGGCTGTGGAAGAAAGCGCGGCGGCCGAAGCGAAGCACGGATCGCCCGCGCGGCCGCAAGGAGGGCTAAACGGCTTGCCTTTCCAAAGCGGTGAACCCGGAAAGCGCAATGGAACCGCCAGCCTCGCCGCTGTCCCTCAGCCTTGCTCGGCGACGTCCTTCAGGGTTGCGCGATCCGATATGGTGATCGAGGTGCCTTCGATGCGCACCAGGCCGGAGCGCTGCCATTCCCGACGATATTGCCGAGCTCGCGCTGGGACATCTGCACGGTGGCGGAACCCTTGGCGGCATTGGCCTCGGAATCCGCCATGCGCAACAATGCCTTGGCCAGCCGGACCGGCAATTGCAGCAGCGCCACTTCGGCGATGTGCTGGTCGGTGCTGCGCAGCCGGTCGCACAGCACCTCGACGAGTCTCGGCCAGGCATCGGGCTTGCGCTCCAGGAACGCGAACACGTCCCGGCGCTCGAGGATCGCCAGGTCGCACGCGGTCATCGCCCGCGCATCGGCGGTCCGCTCCTTGCCGTCGAGCAGCGCGATCTCCCCGAATACTTCGCCGGGCTGAAAGATCGCCAGCAGGATCTCCCGGCCTTCCGGGGAGGGCACGCTGATCCGGACCTGGCCGCCGAGCACCGCCATCATGCTCTCCCCGGGCGAACCCATGAGAAAGATGGTCTCGCCGGCAGCAAAACGCCGCAGTCGCGCGCGGGCCACGACCGCGTCGCGCTCGTTCTCCACCAGGCCGCGGAACAGGATGCAGTTCGCAAGCAGCCGGCGTGCGTCCTCTATGGCGGCGTTGCGTTGCGGCGAAGCCATCCTAGTGCCTCCCCTCGCGGGCTCGCCCGCGAGCGATCACGCCCCGTCGGGGCCGAGCATAGCAATTTCGCGCCTCTTGTTACACCGGTGCGCGGAGGATGAATGTGCGCTCGCTCACCTTCAACCGGCAAGGCAGGTCATGAAACCGTCGTGCGCGGAAGGCGTCGAGAATCCTCAGGGGCCTCCGCCGCGGAACCCTGCCGCTCAAGCGGGTCTGGGCTCCATCTCCTCCCCGACCTTGATCGGGTGCGCCATGACCTGGTGGAGCTTGGCCACGTCGAGCTCGCTTTCCCAGCGGCTGATCACCACGGTGGCGACCCCATTGCCCACCAGGTTCGTCAGCGCGCGGCACTCGCTCATGAACTTGTCGATCCCGACCAGGATCGCCAGCGATTGGATCGGGATGTCCGGCACGATCGCCAGCGTCGCCGCAAGCGTCACGAATCCGGCCCCGGTGACGCCGGAGGCTCCCTTGGACGTGATCATGGCGACCAGCAGCAGCCCCAGCTCCTGGCCGAGGCCGAGCTGCGTGTTGGTTGCTTGCGCCAGGAACAGGCTGGCCAGCGTCATGTAGATGTTGGTGCCGTCGAGGTTGAAGCTGTAGCCGGTCGGGACCACCAGCCCGACGACCGAGCGCGACGCGCCCAGCCGCTCCATTTTCTCCATCAGCTGCGGCAGCACCGTTTCCGACGAGCTGGTGCCGAGCACGATGAGCAGCTCGTCCTTGATGTAGGCGATGAAGCGCAGAATCGAGAACCCGGCGAGATGCGCGATGGTGCCGAGCACGACCAGCACGAACAACAGCGCCGTGAGATAGAAGGTGGCGATCAGCTGCAGCAAGTTCCAGAGCGACCCCAGTCCGTAGGCGCCGATCGTGAACGCCATGGCGCCGAACGCGCCGATCGGCGCCGCGCGAACGATGATGTGGATGATCCGGAAGAACATCTTGGCCGCGATGTCGATCGCGTGGGTGATGCGCTCGCCGAGCTCGCCCATCCGCGAGATGGCGAAGCCGGACAGGATCGAAACCAGCAGCACCTGCAGGAGATCGCCGCGCGCCAGCGCCCCGAAGAAGGTGTCGGGAATGATCGCGAACAGGTGCGCGACGATGCCCTCTTCCTTGGCACGGGTGACGTAGGAGGAAACGGCCTTGGGATCGAGCGTCGCCGGATCGATGTTGAAGCCGCTGCCGGGCCGCACGATTTCGCCGACCAGGAGCCCGATGACCAGCGCCAGCGTCGACACCGCTTCGAAATAGACCAGCGTCTTGATGCCGACCCGCCCCACCTTCTTCAAGTCGCTCATCGAGGCGATGCCGTGAACGACGGTGCAGAAGATCACCGGCGCGATCATCATCTTGATGAGCTGAATGAAGCCGTCGCCGAGCGGCTTGAGCGCCACCCCGGTGCCCGGGAAGAAATAACCGACCGCGACGCCGATCAGGATCGCGATGATCACCTGAATATAAAGTACGGTGTACCACGGACGGCTGCCGGTCATGATGGTTCCCCCGAGCAAGCGGACCGGTGCGCGACTGCAGCGCGAGCATCGGGCGCGGCTTCGATCAAGCAAGTGTAGGCCGATTTTCCGGCATTTCGCTAGCGCGAATGTGAACGCAAGGGCAGATTACAATCGCGGATGCCGGACCCCCAGTGCTATGTTCGTCGATCGCTCATTGGTCGGCTTCATCTGCCGTTCGTCCTCCGGTCAGGAACAATCGGCGTAACAGGTGGTTCTCGTCGTACTCGATCGCATGTTGCCGGCTGGAGGAAGCGATGTCTGCTGCATTTGGACGCGAATCTTCCGGGCGTGCCGGTGCCGCCGCGGCCCGTCCGGACCCGCGCGCGACTTGGCTCGAGGCTTACGACGCGGTGCGAAGCGAGACCGAGCGCCGCGCCGCGCCGCTTTCGGCCGAGGACCAGGCGGTGCAATCGATGCCGGATGCGAGCCCGGTCAAATGGCACCGGGCGCATACCACCTGGTTCTTCGAGCACTTCCTGCTGGTTCCACACGCCCCGGCGTACCAGACGTTCGATCCGCGGTTCGGCTATTTGTTCAACTCCTATTATGTCGCCGCGGGTCCGAGACACGCCCGGCCCAAGCGGGGCCTCATCACGCGGCCGAGCGCGGCGGAAGTAAGCGCGTATCGCGCCCATGTGGATGCGGGGGTGCGCGACCTGATCGGTGAGGCGAGCGCGCAGCAGCTGGGCGATGTGTCGCGAATCCTCGAGATCGGCCTCAATCACGAGCAGCAGCACCAGGAGCTGATGCTGACCGATATCCTCCACGCCTTCGCCCAGAATCCGACGGCGCCGGCCTATGCAACCGGCTGGCGCCCGCCCGACACGCGCGGCAAATGCGGCGGTTTCCTCGCGCTTGCGCAAGGCATTCACACGGTCGGCCACGATGGCCAAGGCTTCGCGTTCGACAACGAGCGCCCGGCGCACCGGGCGCTGGTCGGCCCGGTGCGCATCGCCCGCGAGCTCGTCACCAATGCCCAATGGCTGGAGTTCATGCGCGACGGCGGCTACCGGACGCCCTCGTTGTGGCTGTCGGACGGCTGGGCGAGCATCGAATCGGAGGAATGGACCGCGCCCGGCTACTGGCGGGAGCGCGACGGGCAGTGGCTGACCCTGACGCTCGGCGGGCTCGCACCGGTCGATCCCGACGCGCCGGTCTGTCATACAAGCTATTACGAAGCCGACGCCTTCGCGCGGTGGGCCGGCATGCATTTGCCGACCGAGTTCGAGTGGGAGGTCGCCGCGCGCAGCGGCGAACTTTTGCATGCCCAGGGCGTTGTCTGGCAGTGGACGCGCAGCGCCTATGCGCCCTATCCCGGGTTCCGGGCGGAGGCAGGCGCGCTCGGCGAGTACAATGGCAAGTTCATGGTGAACCAAATGGTGCTGCGGGGCGGCTCGCTCGCCACTCCCCCGGGCCACAGCCGCGCGAGCTACCGCAATTTCTTCTATCCATCCGCCCGCTGGCAATTCACCGGAGTTCGGCTTGCCGATTACGACGGCTGACCATATTTGTGCGATGGCTGACCACCATTGCCCGGACCCATCCCTGTCACCATGACGGCGCTCGCACGACCTGCCATTCGTCCGCAAGCTGCACGCAATGCCGCAACCGCGTTCGCCGCCGACGTGCTCGAGGGGCTCGCGGCCACGCCCAAGCGGCTGCCGGCCAAATATTTTTACGACGAGGCCGGCTCGCGGCTGTTCGAGCGCATCACCGAGCTTCCCGAGTATTACCCGACCCGGACCGAGCTGCGGATCCTGGAGTCCTCGGCGGAGAGCATCGCGGGATTGGCGGATCCGGGCGCGGCGCTGATCGAGTTCGGCAGCGGCTCGACCGCAAAGGCGCGCCTGTTGTTGCGGCACATGGCCTCGGTGCGCGCCTATGTGCCGGTGGATATTTCCGCGGAATTCGTGAACGGCGAGGCCGCCCGGCTGCAGGCGGATTTCCCGGCGCTGCGGGTATTGCCGGTTGCGGCGGATTTCACCGGTGCCTTCGAACTTCCCGCGGCGGTGAAGGCGGGTCCGCGGCTCGGGTTCTTTCCCGGCTCGACCATCGGCAACCTCGAGCCCCACGAAGTCACCGGTTTTCTGCGCCGTGCCAAACGCGCGCTGGGGCAAGCCGCGGCTTTCGTGGTGGGCGTCGACCTCGTCAAGGACCCGGAGGTGCTCTACGCCGCCTACAACGATTCCCAGGGGGTCACGGCTCAGTTCAATCGCAACCTCCTCGTCCGCATCAACCGCGAGCTCGGCGCCGATTTCGACGTGAGCGCGTTCGAGCATCACGCCTTCTACCATCGCGAGCTGCGCCGGATCGAGATGCACCTCGCCAGCCTGCGGCGCCAGAAAGTGCGGATTCTCAGCAAATGCTTCGAGTTTCGCGCCGGGGAGACCATCCATACCGAGAACAGCTACAAATACACCATCGAATCCTTCGCGGCGCTGGCGCGCGGCGCCGGGTGGTCGATCGGCGCGGTCTGGACCGATCCCGAGCGTTATTTCTCGGTGCAGGCGCTCGTGCCGGAAGCGGGCGGGCGCCGCATCTGAACGCAGCCGAGGGGGCGAGCAAGCATGAGCGACAAGCACGACGTCCTGGTGATCTGCGGCAGCCTGCGCCGGGGCTCCTACAATGCCCTGCTGGCGCGCAACCTGCCGGCGCTGGCGCCCCCCGAGATGACGATCGTGCCGGCGCCGCCGATCGGCACGCTCCCGCTCTACAATTTCGATGTGCAGACCGAGCAGGGCTTTCCGGCCCCGGTCACGGCGCTCGGCGAGGCGATCCGGGCCGCCCATGGAGTGATGTTCGTCACGCCGGAATACAATTATTCGGTGCCCGGCGTGCTCAAGAGCGGCAAGCCGGTCGCCATCCAGTCCGCCTCGCCGAGCGTGCTCGGCGGCGCGCGCGCGCAATATCATTTGCGGCAGATGATGGTGTTCCTCGATGCGCTGGTCTTCAACAAGCCGGAGATCATGGTGACGTTCGTCAATACCAAGGTCGACGAGGCCCAGGGCGTGCTGACCGACGAGCCCACGCGCAAGATCGTCACCCAGCAGCTCGCCGCATTCTCGAAATTCATCGTGCGTATGAGCGTGCCCGCCTGATGGTTCGAGGGCCGGCCGCCCCGCCTGAGGCCTGCGGCTGGTCGCTCTGGGTGTCATCGCCCGGCCCCGTCCGGGCGACCCAGTAGCCTCCGACATCGCTAGGCTCAGGACTTTTCCGCGCGCGGTGGTTACTGGGTCGCCCGCATACGCGGGCGATGACACCTCTGCGGCTCTTGCTGTATTGTCGGAATCCAACAAGGAACAAGAACAGGAGGACGCCATGAGTGTCTCGAGCGCCCGGAAGTCCAGCGGCAAGGCGGGGACGCCGGCGGCGAGCAAGAACGTCGAAGCGTCGCGGCGCGCCTATTACGACCGCATCTCCGCCTACGACATGGCGCCGCTGTGGGAGGTGCTCCGCGACTTGGTGCCGCGCGAGCCGGTCACCCAATGCGTGCCGGCGATCTGGCATTTCAAGGACGCCAAGCCGCTGGTCGCCGAAGCCGGCGAGCTGATCACCGCGAAAGAGGCGGAGCGCCGGGTGCTGGTGCTGGAAAACCCGGCGCTGCGCGGCAAGTCGCGCATCACCCAGACGCTCTACGCCGGCCTGCAGCTGATCCTGCCG
>WNGR01011332.1_pt1 | contig 16982 bp, 11 predicted proteins | sample 5407581 | NCBI WGS metagenome assembly WNGR01 (sample SAMN13153383, study PRJNA577476) | soil metagenome | isolation source: 80 cm soil or saprolite under Garry oak tree replicate 2 | place: USA:California | collected 2016-06-15 | reverse complement strand
AGCGCGGGTCGGCCGCGATCTGGTATCCGGCCAACAGCCTTGCCGCGGTCTGCTGCCGGCGCGCGGCGTCGATCCGTTTCAGCCGGGTTAACTCGGCGACGGTGCCGTCGGCCATCAGCCGCTGGCCGGCGGCGAGCGCGTGGCCGGAGGCAATCCAGCCGCCGGTCCGTACCGCGCTCATCACGCTTTCGCGTAAGTGTGGTGGTGCGACGAGGATGCCGAGTGCAAGACCCGGCGCCACCTTCTTGGACAGGCTGTCGAGCACGATGCAGCGGTCAGGGCCCAGTGCCGCCAGCGGCGTGTCGTCGGCGAGGAAGCCGTAGACGGCGTCCTCGATGATGGTGAGATCGAGCTTTTCGGCGACACGCATGATGTCGGCGCGCCGTGTCGCGTTCATGGTGACGCCGAGCGGATTCTGGATGATGGGCTGGAGGTACAGCGCCGACAGATGCGCCTCGCGATGCGCCTTCTGGATCGCGTCGGGCCGCGCGCCATATTCGTCCATCGGAATCGGAACGAGCGTCACGCCGAGCCGCGCGGCGATGCTCTTGACGTAAGGATAGGTCAGCGCCTCGACGCCGCAACGGCCGCCGGTGGGAACGAGGGCGGCGAGCGCGGCGGCAAGCGATTGCTTGCCATTGGCGGTGAAGACGATCTGCTCGGCCTGCGGCGTAAAGTCCTTGCGGGCGAGATAGGCGGCGGCAGCAACGCGCGCGCTCTTGGTGCCGGTGCTGGTCGAGACGCGCAGCGCGGATTCGAGCGCGTCGACGCGCTCGAGCCCCGCAAGGCTCTTGGCGATCATCGCCCATTGCTGCGGCAGCAGCGGGTAATTGACCTCGAAATCGATGCGCGTGTCGCGCGGCTCGCTGAGCGTCTCGACCTCGCGCCTGATGTCGCCGGAGATGAAGGTGCCGCGGCCGACTTCGCCGACGACGAGGCCGCGGCGCAAAAGCTCCGTATAAACCCGGCTCGCGGTCGAGACCGCAATGCCACGGTCATAGGCAAAATTGCGCTGCGGCGGCAGCCGGTCGCCGGGCCTTAACGTGCCGTTAGAGATATCCACGGCAATGGCATCGGCAAGCTTCACGTACTCGAACTTGGACATTATTGCACCGAGAGCAATGTTTCACTTGCTCCGAGTAGTGTACTGGAGCATTTGAGTTCCATCAAGACTCGCGATTGAGCCGAGGAAAGCGAGAGCAATCCGAGGCATATGAGGTGCAGACGCTCAGCGTTTGCGCCAACGGCATCTGCTTCGCCGCGCGGGACAATCGGCCGGAGAAGAAACATGACCACGATCTCGCAAACTTCGGGGCGGAGTTTAAGCCCCTCCTCATCGGGCGGATTTTTCCGCGCGCTCGCCAGTGGCGTCTATGCGCTGTTCGACCGCCTGGAGCACCGCTCCGCCGTCAAGACGCTGAACGAGCTCGACGACCGCGCTTTGCGCGACATCGGGATCACGCGCAGCCAGATCGAGGACGCCGTCTATGGGCAGGTGAAAGCTGAGCTGACGCGGTATCTGTGAGCTTCTTCGGCCGCGCGCGTTCCCCGCGTGTCCCGGACGCGCTGCAGCGTCCTTACGCTGCTGCGCAGAGCCGGGACCCAGGAGGCCACGGTGATCGCTGCTGCATGGGCCCCGGCTCTGCAGCGCACCGCTGAAGTAGCGCTGCGCTGCGTCCGGGGCACGAGACCTTTGTTCCACGATAGACATGGCTGTTCATCCTCGCGGCGCATTCGCCCGAGCTTTGCTTCGTCGCCTTGCCCCCGTGAAAGAGGGCGCAGGGAAGACCGGGCGCCGGCTGGCACCCGCGGTCCACTGTGCGAAGTTGCAGTAAGAAATCTGCACAGCGGCATACAGGTGAAGCCAGGACATCCCGGCCTTCCCTGCGCAGTGGTTTTACGGCTTATGTCGTGATCTCCCCGGGGAGCGATGCACTATTGCCCCCGTCGCCTTGCGGATGACTGACATGAGCCCCCGGTCGGGCTGCCCACATCACCGCAAGACTTGACACGCAGGCTCCGGGCGTCAGGACCACACGATTTTGCCGTACGCGAGCCCGCCCCGCGAAGCCCTTCGCGCCGATGTGGCTTACGTCCACCGCCGTCCGGCCCGCGTTCGTGACGATCGCGATGCGCCCCTCTTCCTTGGGCCGGAGTGAGGCGACACATACGCCGTTTCCGAATTTCGGTAAAGTAGAATATTTTCGGTGAGGCGGATTGACCGATGATTTGGGTGTTTTGCCCGTCGGGCAACGCAAGGTCTCGTAACCCAGAGTGATAGGCGCACAATGCCTCAACATCGTCATTGCGAGCGCAGCGAAGCAATCCAGACTGTCGCCGCGGAAAGACTCTGGATTGCTTCGCTGCGCTCGCAATGACGGAGCAACCCTCAGTGCCTGACCACCAGCACCGAGCACTTTGCATACCGCACGACATGCCCGGCGTTGGAGCCGAGGAAATAGGTGCGCATCGCCGGCCGGTGCGAGGTCATCACGATCAGATCGGCCTTCATGTGCACGGCTTCCTCCAGGATCTCGTGATAGATGCCGCCCTGGCGAACCACGCTGGAAATGCGGGAGCCGTCGATGCCGGATTCGCGTGCGACGATGGCGAGCGCCTCCTCCGAGGTCTGGCGCTGCTGCTCGTCGAAATCGGCCGGGACATATTCGGCCAGCATCACCGGCGTCATCGGCAGCACGTTGAGCAGGCGCACCGCGCCGCTCCAGGTCTGTGACAGCGTTGCCGCGGTCGCGATCGCCGGCTTGGCGAGATCAGTGTCGGCGAGGTCGATGGGCACGAGGATGGAATTGAACATCTGCGCCTCCAAATCTTCCAGTCGTCAATCAAACCAGATCAACCTATCGAGACGCGCCCGCGCGTCTCATCCCAGTCGAAGCAGCTTGGGGCTGACGAACAGCACCAGTTTGCCGCGGCGGTAGGCCACGTTACCCCAATCCTTGACGTCAAAGTCGAAGATCGCAAGCCCCGCGGTGGGCAGATTGTGGGCGAGCGCCTTGGCGCCGGCCGGATCGCCGCTGCCCATCAGCATTAGCGCGGCCTCGTGCATGCCGGGATTGTGGCCAACCAGCAGCAACCGCTTGGGATTGTCCGGGATGGTTGCAGTGCGAATGGCTTCGAGAATCTGTGCCGGATGGGCGCCGTAGAGCTCCGGCAGGATCTCGACCTGCGGCGCTGCGACGCGGCCCTTCATCGCCTCCCAGGCGGTGTCCCAGGTCTGCCGGGCCCGGACGGCGTGCGACACCAGCACGGTCTCGGGGGCGGGCGGATGGCCGGCGATCCAGTCGCCGATCTCTGCGGCATCCCTCTGGCCCCGGTCGTCGAGCCGGCGATCCCGGTCGCGGCCGCTTGGCGCGTCAGTCTCGGTCTTGGCGTGACGCAGCAGCATCAAACGGCGCATGGCATTCTCGAATCGTTACGCGTCCAGGATAATCTACAGGCATAATCTACAGGCGCCGGTTGAGGACAAGGTGACAAGAGCCCGATTGGTCCTTTAAGAAAATGACATGAGCGAGACTTTCACAAGCGTGTCCCAGGACGAAGCCGGCTTTCGCGACCGCGCCCAGCTGTCGTTCGATCTCGACGCCGACATCTGTGTGATCGGGGCCGGGCTGGCCGGGCTCTCCATCGCCCTGGAGGCGGCCCGGCTCGGGGCCAGTGTCGCGGTGCTCGAGGGCCGCCATATCGGCTGGAACGCCTCCGGCAACCAGCTCGGCACCGTCATGCCGGGCTTTGCGCTGCCGCTCACCGAGCTGATCGAGCGCATCGGCTTCGAGGACGCGCGCGAATTGTGGACGCTGTCGAAGGAGGGCGCCGAGTTCGTCCGCGCTAATGCCACCGAAGAGAACATGCCGGGGATTGGTCCAAGCAACGGCGTGCTGGAAGTGTCCAACGTCGATGCTGGCGACCGGCTGATCAGCCGATTGCAGATGCTCACCGAGGATTTTGACACCGAAGTCGAGGGCTGGCAGGCCGATCGCGTCCGCGCGGTGCTCAAGACCGATCGTTACTTCCACGGCGTCTATTATCCCAAGGCGTTCCAGGTCGACGGCCGCAAATATATGCACGGCCTCGCGGCGCTGGCGCGGCGGGCGGGGGCGCGCATCTTCGAGGATACGCCGGTCGTCAGCATCGACCATTCCGGCATCCGCAAGCGTATCGTCACGCCCTCGGCGCGGCTGCGAGCGACCCATATCGTGCTCGCCGGCAACATCCATCTCGGTGCACCGCTGCGGCGGCTGTCGGAGACGCTGCTGCCGGTCTGGCGCTATGCCGGTGTCAGCGCGCCGCTCGGTGAGCTCGTGCACGAGATCATTGCCTTCAAGGGATCGGTGATGGATTCCGACGGCGTCGATCATTTCCGTATCGTCGATGGTGATCGCCTGATGTGGGAAAGCCCGGAGACGACCTGGGCGGCACGGCCGCAGCGCTTTGCCGGTGCCGTCAGGCGCAGGATACGCACGATCTTCCCGCAGCTTGGCAATGTCGAGATCACCGATACGTTCGGCGGCGTCACCGGCCAGACCGTGCATGGCATGCCGCAGATCGGCCAGTTGCGCAAAGGCCTGTGGGTGGCGAGCGGATTCGGCCGCCAGGGCATGAACACCTCGGCCATGGCCGGGCAGTTGATCGCGCGCAGCATCCTGTGGGGCGACGAGCGCTGGCGGCTGTTCTCGCCGTTCGAACTAGTCTGGGCGGGGGGCGCGACCGGGCGGGTTGCGGGCCAGTTGATCGGGATGTGGGGCAGGGCGAGTTCCGCCGCTACGGGCTCGCTCGCCCGCTACCGCGAGCGGGCGCGGGTCAAGGACAGGGAACGCGAGGCGCGGCTGGCCGAGGCCAACCGGGCCGCCGGCACCGGTCCGCGCCGTCCGCCGCCCGGGGTTCGACCGCGGCCCGCTCCACCGCCGCAGCCAAAGGCGGCTGAGGACGCGGAACCCGTCTCCCATGACGAGGGCGTCTCGCAATAAGTTGAGAAAAATCCCGCCTGGAAGTGTAACGTCAGGCGTTAGAGCCCGTATCTCAGGGCGTGGACTACCCGCGCACGGAGAATGAGATGTTTGACCGCCGCATTCTGTTGACGACTGTCGCCGGCCTGTTCGGCCTTTCGGCCTTCCGTTGGCTGAGAGGTACCCCGGCCGAAGCTGGAGAGAAGGCCGCCGAGAAGTTCGAGATCGAGAAGACCGATGCCGAGTGGCGCGCCCAGCTTACGCCGCAGCAATACGAGATCCTGCGTAAAGAGGGTACCGAGCGGCCGGGTACCAGCCCGCTGCTCAAGGAACACCGCAAGGGCACTTTCGCCTGTGCCGGTTGCGACCTGCCGGTGTTTGCCTCCGAGACCAAGTTCGAGAGCGGCACGGGTTGGCCGAGCTTCTACCAGCCGATCGAGGGCAATGTCGGCAAGACCGAGGATCGCACCTACGGCATGACCCGTACCGAGGTGCATTGCCGCCGCTGCGGCGGCCATCTCGGCCACGTCTTCGACGACGGTCCGAAGCCGACCGGATTGCGCTACTGCATCGATGGTTTCGGGCTGGTCTTCCACCCCGCGGCGCCATCCGCCACGTGAGGTTTGATCCCGGCAATTGTTGCCGGCCCGGCAATTGTGCCCCGGTCATCCGACCGGGGCATCTCTATTTAAGTCATTGATTTCCTGAGAATACCCGCATTGGCATAGGCCTTGCGACGTCTCCTCCGAATGCGGCCATTGGTCTAGCGGCCGCCGAGATCGGATTTGGAGACAAAGTTATGGGTATCTTCGATGCAATGAACACCTCGGTGGGTGGCCTGCAAGCGCAGTCCTACGCGCTCCAGAACATTTCCGGCAACATCGCGAACTCATCCACCACCGGTTACAAGGGCATCGGGACCAGCTTCGAGGATCTCATTCCCGACGCCTCGGTGCCGAGCAAGCAGGTCGCCGGCGGCGTCACCGCGCATGCGCAGGCGACCATCACCACCCAAGGCACGATCTCGGCCTCCAGCGTCGCCACCAACATGGCGATCACCGGTGACGGCTTCTTCTCGGTGCAGAAGGCGAGTGGCGTCGTCGACAACGTGCCGGTGTTCGACGGTGTCAACTATTACAGCCGCCGTGGCGACTTCCAGGTCAATGCCAACGGCAATCTCGTCAACGGCGCCGGCTACTATTTGATGGGTGTCACGGTCGACCCGAAGACCGGCAATCCGACCGGCAGCGTGCCGACGGTGCTGCAATTCCAGAACAACTTCGTTCCGGCGCAGGCGACGACGTCGATTGAGTACGCGGCGAACCTGCCGACGCAGCCGAATACGGTGGCGAGTTCGACCGCTACGAGCGGCACGCTACTGGCGGCTGGTGGACTCAATCCGTCGGATTATGCGGCAAACCCGCTGGCGGTGGGCACGCCGCCCGCGCCTTACACCGCCGCGACGATCTCCGGAGCGGCTGCCACCGGCAATCTGCGCTCGGCCTATACGTCAACGAGTGCGACGGGCTCCGTCGCGCTGCAGGACAATGCCTCGGCAACAGCAGGCACGGCTACGTCGCTTAATCCCTCCGCGCTCAACCATCTCTCTACGCTCACTCTCGGCCCGCTAACCGGTACGACGCTAACCATCAACGGCAAAAATATCGACTTCACCAACAACACCACGCTCACGATTGGCGCCGTTGGCAGCGGCTCCACGATCGGCGTGGGCGCAGGCACGACCGCCACGGTGGCTGATATCCTGACCGCGATCCAGAACGCCGGCGGTCCCGGCGTGACCGCAACGCTGACCGCCAGTGGCAACATCCAGATCAGCAGCGGCACAACTGTCGACGTTTCAGTCAACAGTGGCACAGCGGCGACGGCGCTCGGTATCAGCACCGTCACGCGTGGCGGTAACGTGTTGTCCACCCCTGCGATCACCGGCTCAACCTTGCTGAGCGGCGCTGCGGCAGCGGGCAGTGCGGAAGTCCTCTCCTCGGGATTCCAGGCGGGGTCGGCGGGGCCGCCTGTCGTTCTCCCCGATACGATCACGGTGGACGGTCAGACGCTGACGTTCATGGCTTCTGGTGCGTCCGGCCCAAACCAGATCAACATCACCGACAACATCTCGACCTTGCTCAGCAAGATCGACGGTCTAAGCGGCGGATCTGGCTCCACGATTGCAGGAGGCGTGATTTCGCTCAATACCGGCACGGCCTCGACGCTGACGGTGTCCAGCTCCAACTCGACGGCCTTCGCCGCGCTCGGCTTCACCTCGTCGATCAGCAAGACCCGCAACGGCGGCGGCACCGCCGGCACGGGCACCGTGATCGGCAACGACATCGCCACTTTCACCAAGGAATCGATCAGCGGTGGCGCGGTGACCGCGTACAACGCGGCGGGCACGCCCGTGAACTTGCAATTGCGGTGGGCCAAGACCGATAGCGCGTCGCTGGGCGCCGGCCATACCGACAGCTGGAACATGTTTTATCAAACCGATCCCGCTGCCACCGGCACGACGGTCGGCTGGGTCAATACCGGCCAGACCTTCACCTTTGCCAGTGACGGCTCGCTCAGCTCGCCGAGCGGCTCGGGCATCACCATCCCCAACGTCACCGTCAGCGGCCAGTCGCTCGGCTCGGTCGCCTTCAACATCTCCTCGGGCGGACTGACGCAATATGCGAGCACCAGCGGCGCGGTGACCATCAACACCATCACGCAGAACGGCTACGCACAACAACGGCCTCGTGGTCGGCACCTTCTCCAACGGCCAGAACCTCGACCTCGCCTCGGTGACGCTGTCGCACTTCAACGGCACCAATTACCTGAAGGCGATGGACGGCGGCGCCTATGCCGTGACCGACCAGTCGGGTCCGGCGATCGCCGGCGCCTCGGGCACCATCAGCGGCTCGTCGCTGGAGGGATCCAACACCGACATCGCCGACGAATTCACCAAGCTGATCGTGACCCAGCAGGCCTATTCGGCCAACACCAAGGTGATCACGACGGCGAATTCGATGGTGCAGGACCTCTTGAACGTGTTGCGCTGATCGGCGCGTAACGTAACCAAAGGCGGCAAGTCAACATGGGTTTGAGTTCAGCCCTTGCCAGTGCGATGAGCGGTCTGCGTGCCAACCAGGCCGCGCTCTCGATCGTCTCGTCGAACGTCGCGAATTCGCAGACGCCGGGTTACGTCGCCCAGACGCCGAACCAGATCGAGGTCACCACCGGCGACTTCGGCTCGACGGCGAAGACGACTGGCGTCAGCCGGGATATCGACAGCTATGTGCTGAACCAGCTGCGCACCGAGACCGGCGGCAGCGGCTATGCCGACCAGACGGCCAACATCCTGAAGCAGCTTCAGAATGTCTATGGCAACCCCGGCGGCAGCGGCACGCTCGAAACTGCGCTGAACAATTTCACCAGCTCGTTGCAGGCACTGTCCACGAGCGCGGGCTCGTCGTCGGCGCAGACGGTGGCGGTCGGCGCGGCGCAGACGCTGGCGACGCAGCTCAATGTTACCACCAAGGGCATCCAGTCGCTGCGCTCCAATGTCGAGCAGGATCTCGGCACCTCGGCGCAGCAGGCCAACGCAGCGATGAACCAGATCGCTGACATCAACACCAAGCTCCAGGGCCTGGCTTCGACCGATCCGTCCGCGGCGACGCTGATGGATCAGCGCGACCAGGCCATCAACTCGCTGTCGAAATATGTCGACGTCCGCGTCACCACCGACGGGTCGAACCAGGCCAACATCTACACCACCACGGGCATCCAGCTCGTCGGCGCGGGGCTCGCTTCGCAATTCTCTTTCGCTTCAGTTGGTGCGCTGTCGGCGACCTCGCTCTACAACACCGATCCGGCCAAGTCCGGGGTCGGCGCGCTCACGATCAAGCTGCCGAACGGCTCGTCGGTCGACGTCGCGGCCAACAACGTAGTTTCTTCCGGCCAGATCGCGGCCGATCTGAAGCTGCGCGACCAGACGCTGGTGCAGGCGCAGAACCAGGTCGACCAGCTCGCCGCGACGATGTCGAGCGCGTTGTCCGACAAGACCACGGCCGGCAGCACGGTCTCCGGCCCGCCCGCGGGTTTCGATGTCGACCTCGCCGGTGCGCAGCCGGGCAACACCGTCAATCTCACTTATACCGACTCCACCAACACGCAGCGCCAGATCACGCTGGTGAACGTGACCGATGCGGCGGCGCTGCCGCTCCAGAACGCCACCAACGCAAATCCGATGCAGATCGGTGTCAATTTTTCCGGCGGCATGGGTGCGATCGCCTCGGCACTCAACACCGCGCTGAACGGTACGCACCTGACATTCTCTGCTGCTCCGTCGCCGGCCACCGCGACGACGCTGCGCGTCACGGATGACAATTCCGGTCTCGCCAAGGTCAATTCGACCTCGATCACCAAGACGATCTCGTCGCTGACCTCGGGCAGTCCGCAGCTGCCGTTGTTCACTGACGGCGGTCAGGCGCTCTATACCGGCGCGATTACCGCATCGGGCTCGCAGATGACCGGCCTTGCCGGGCGCATCGCGGTAAACTCGTCGCTGGTCACCGATCCGACCCGGCTCTCGGTCTACAGCACGTCGCCGGTGACACCCGCGGGCGATACCACGCGCTCCGACTATCTCTACTCGCAGCTCACCACGGCGGTGTACTCCTATTCGCCGCAGACCGGTCTCGGCTCGTCGAGTCAGCCGTTCACCGGCAATATCTCGAACTACCTTCAGCAGTTTTTGAGCGTGCAGGGCAATGCCTCGACCCAGGCGACCCAGCTCCAGCAGGGCCAGAGCGTCGTGGTCTCGACGCTCCAGGCCAAGTTCAACTCGACCTCCAGCGTCAATCTGGACTCGGAGATGTCGAATTTGATCCAGCTCCAAAATGCCTATGCCGCCAACGCCCACGTCATGTCGGTGGTGCAAAGCATGATGAATACCTTGCTCCAGGCTCAAGGGTAACCAGTACAGGGCTCTGAAACATGTCGATCAGCAGCATCAACTACTCCTCGTCGGTCCTCGGCGCGCAGATCCGCAACATCAATCAGCAGCTCACCGACCTGTCGACGCAACTCTCGACCGGCAAGCTGTCGCAGAACTATTCCGGCATGGGGACCAACGAAGGCTTTGCGATCGCCTCGCGCTCGCAGCTCTCGAACATCGCCGCCTATACCGACACGATGACCAACGTCAACGTCAACATCAACCTCGCCAACACTGCGCTCCAGTCGCTGACGACGATCCGCAACACGGTGCAGACGGGCTCGGCCACCTCCGCGCAGGATCTCAACGTCAACGGGCAGACCGTCGCGCAGAACACCGCCGCCGCGCAGTTCGGCTCAATGGTCGGCGTTCTCAACACGCAGGCGGGCAACCGCTATCTGTTCTCCGGAACCGCGGTCAGCACGCAGTCGGTTGCCAACGCCGGCGACATCATCAACGGCACGACGACGCAGGCGGGCTTCAAGACCGTCATGGCGGAGCGACAGGCGGCCGACCTCGGCGCCAACGGCATGGGGCGGCTGGTGCAGACGCAGACAGCGGGCGTGATCAACGTGGCGGAAGATTCTGCCACCTCGCCGTTCGGGTTGAAAATTGCGGCGGTCTCCTCGACGTTGACCGGCGCGACCGTCACCGGCCCGAGCGGCTCGCCGGTATCGTTCTCGGTCAATCTCAACGGCGTTAACCCGAACAACGGCGATAAGCTCAGCGTTCAGTTCACGCTGCCGGACGGCTCGACCGAGCAGATCGACCTGACCGCGTCCAGCGCGACGCCGACGCCGGTCGGGAGCTTTGCGATCGATGCAAGCACCCCCGTCAACCCGGCCAACACGGCGACAAACCTCAATACCGCGCTGAACACCGCGATCACGAAGCTCGCCAACACCTCGCTGGTGGCGGCATCCGCCGTCACCGCCGGCGACAATTTCTTCAACACGGATGGCTCGGCGATCGGCGCTGCCAAGACCAACCAGGCGACACCGTCCGCGCCGATCAGCGGGACCACCGCACTGTCCGGCACGGCGCCCTCGGACTCGATCTCGCCCGGCTTTTCCGCTGGCGACACCATCACCGTCAACGGCACCACGCTCAGCTTCGTCGCTTCGGGCGCGACCGGCAACCAGCTCAACGTTACCGACAGCATCCAGACCCTGATGAGCAAGATCGACCAGATCACGGGGACCTCGAAGCCGTCGACCATCCATGGCGGTTCGATCACGATCAACACCGACGATGCGGCGAGCCTGAGCATCTCGGGCTCGACTCCTGGTGCGACCGCCGCGCTGGGCGCGCTGGGCTTCAGTTCGTCACCGATCACCGCCACTCAGCCGCCGCTGCGCGTCGGCTCCTCGCCGGCGAGCTCGGCGATGACGCTGGTGAACGGTTCGGCGAATACCGTGAAATGGTACACCGGCAATGACGGGCCCGGCTCGCCGCGCTCGACCGCGGTGGCGCGGGTCGACGATTCCGTCACGGTGCAATATGGCGCGCAGGCCGACGAGGACGCGATCCGCAGCCAGCTGCAGGCGATTGCCGTGTTCGGCACCTTCTCGACCTCGCCGACCGGGCAATATTCCGGCGCCCAGGTGGCGGCGCTGAGCCTGCGCACGACGCAGGCGCTGACGCCGCAGCCCGGGCAACAGAAGATCGAGGACATCCAGACGGACATCGCGATGGCCCAGAACACGATGAAGGATGCGAGCACGCGCCAGACCCAGGCCAAGGCGCAGCTTCAGAGCATCGTCGATCAGGCGGAGTCGGCCTCGCCGGACCAGGTCGCGAGCGAAATCCTGTCGCTCCAGAACGCGCTCCAGGCGTCCTACCAGACTACCGCGAACCTCGCGCAGCTCTCGCTGGTCAAGTACCTGTAAGGGCGCATTAAGGCGCCGTTAACCATGCCTGTTTACCTCTTGGTGAGGATTTGAGCGGGGCGGAGCCGTCGATGTCGGACAAGATGCAACTGGTGGTGGCCACGCCGTGCTTCGGCGGGCAGGTGTCGAGCATTTATGCGAGCTCGATCTTCGCGCTCCAGCGCGCCGTGCACGGCATGGCCAATCTCGAGCTCAAGGTGCATTTGCGGGACGGCGACGCGCTGATTACGCGCGCAAGGGCCAATCTGGTCACGCTGTTTCTGGACGATCCCAAGGCGACGCATTTCCTGTTCATCGATGCCGATATCGGGTTCAAGCCGGAGCAGGTGTTTCGGCTGATCGAATCCGGAGCTGATGTCGTTGCCGGGTGCTATCCGATCAAGCGGGTCAACTGGGACAAGGCGAAGCGGGCGATCCAGTCCGGCCGGGCTGATGTGCCGGCGGCCTCGCTCGATTACGTGCTCGAGATCGAGGATCCCGACCGCATCGTGGTGGTCAACGGCTTCACCCGCGTGCGCTATGCCGGCACCGGCTTCCTGATGATACGTCGCCAGGCGCTGGAGGCGATGTGCCGTCATCCGAACTATGCCGGCTTGCAGTTCTTCCGCGAGCATTCGCACGACACGCTGGCGGCGAGCCAGAACCGGTTCGCATTGTTCGAATGCATGATCGATCCGGCGAGCGGCACTTACCTCTCGGAAGACTTCGCCTTCTGCAAGCGCTGGACCGATATCGGCGGCGAGATCTGGGCCGACATCCAGAGCTCGCTCGACCACGTCGGGCCTTCGGTGTTCCACGGCGACATCGCCTCGCAATTCGCGCCGGCACCTGCGGCCGCGGCCGATGCGGCGTGAGCCTTTCGGGATGAGCGTCGGCGCATCCCGTCTGTCAGATATTGAGCGAGCGTCCAACGGCGGCTCGCGCTACCGCCTGCGCGATCTCTTCACACCGCTGGATACGCTGCTTGTCTCCGGCGGAGATCAGCGCCTGGCGCTCGATCCGAAAGAACGCGTCAACGCCTATGGCTGCGCGCCGTCGCCCGTGCCGGATGTCTGGAATTTCGCCTCATCGACCGCATCGCCGATCTCGCAGGCCGCCTATGACCGCGCCGCGCTGGCGCGCGAGGAACTGGTCCACAAATCGCTGTTCGACGAGGTCGAAATTGCCTTCGACAGGCGCTGCGAGGACATGCGCGACGAATTGCGTGGCCACTTCCAGCTCCCGCCGCGCGTCGACATCGTGTTCTCACCGTCCGGCACCGATTCCCAGCTTCACGCGCTGTTCCTGGCGCGCGCCGCACTCGGCGCGCTGCCGGTGACGATCGTGGTCGGTGCAGACCAGACCGGAAGCGGGACCGCGCTGACCGCGCGCGGCCGCCATTTCAGCGCGATGACGGCGAGCGGCTTCGCGGTGCGCAAGGACGGTGCGGTCGTGGGCCTCGCCGGCGAAAGCATCGCGGTGCCGCTGCTCGACACCGCGTCCGACCTTGCGATGCGTCCGGATGCGGATGCCGCAGTGCTGTGCGCGGTCGAGACCGCGATCGCCCAGGGCGCGCCCGTGCTGCTCCAGATCATGGATTCGTCAAAACTCGGCTGGCGCGCGCCGACCGCGGCATGCCTCGACGAGATCGCCCGGCGCTGGCCCGGCAAGGTCCAGGTCGTCGTCGATGCCTGCCAGGCGCGGCTTGGGCGCCGGCGGCTGCGATCCTATCTCGACCGCGGTTACATGGTGCTGATCACCGGCTCGAAGTTCTTCGGCGGCCCTGCCTTCAGCGGCGCGCTGCTGGTGCCGAAAGGTCTGTCGCGGTCGCTCGACCACGTTGGCGAGATCGCGCCGGGTTTCTTCGACTATGCCGGCCGCAGCGACTGGCCGACGGCGTGGACGACGCTGCGCTCGCGCTTTGAGCGCCGGCCGAATTTTGGTCAATGGCTGCGCTGGGAGGCGGCGCTCGCGGAGATCGGCGGCTATTATGCGGTGCCCGGAGTATTCCGCGCCAAGGCCATGGCCGAGCTTGCGGCCGGTATCGACAGCATGATCGCGTTGTCGCCGTCGCTTCGGGCCGTTCCGACCGTGTTCGATAAGACCGGCGTGGATGACGAGGAATTCGCCCACACCACGATCTTTCCGTTCACGCTGCTGCGCGACGGCAAGCCGGTCTCCATCGCCGACACCGGCGCCGTCCATCGCGCGCTGGCGCGCGACATGAACGATGACATGGATGGCAGCCCGGCGGACCGGCAGGTCGCAGCGCAACGTTGCCTTGTCGGCCAGCCGGTCCGGCTGGAGCGGCCGGATCATGCGCCGCAAGCCGTGCTGCGGCTATGCGTCGGCGCACGGCTCGTGACGGAAGCCTGGTCGGCGGACGAGGCGCAAGCGCGACGCAATCTTCAGCATGTACTCGACCGGATCGCCCATGTCGTGGTGAAGGTCGAACTGCTGCTTGACCGCGCCGCCGGCGCGGTATCGCCGGATACGCCTGTCCTCGGGGTTTGAAATGCTAAATCCAGTTCTATCGCAGATCGGTACGACCGCGGCGCAGTATGCCGATCGCAGTGGCTTTGCGCAGTTGACGCGCCAGGCCTTCGAGGGCGTCGATCTGCACCCGTTGCGCGACCATCTCATCACAAAGATTTCCGGAGGCAATGGGCACGCGGGCGAGGGGCTCGATCTGTCGCTGATCGTCCAGCTTCTCGGCGACAAGCAGGCGGGACTTGCGATCCAGGCCGAGGTGCTCACCTTTCATCGGCTGTTTCGTTCGCCCTGCGCGGTCGAAAAGCCGCGCCTCCGCGTGCTCGCGCTCGCGGCCGCGATCGACATGGGCGGCAATACGCCAATCGAGTTTCTGCTGGAGGAATCCGATATCGAGCTGTTGACGCTCTATGTGATCGACGGCGTCGGTCTGCCCGAGCAACTGCCGGATCACGACGTCGCGATCGTCGTTGCGTCCGATTCCGAAGAATGCCGCGAGGCGCTTGCCGTCATCGAAAAAGCCGCGCCGTATTGGCCGAGGCCGCTGCTCAATCGCCCTGGTCTCATCGGCAACCTCGACCGCGACAAGCTGTATCGGCTGCTGATGGGCATTCCAGGTCTCGACATTCCCGCAACCATCCACGCGACGCGCGCGCAGCTGGCAGATCTCTCCGAGGGACGGATCGCTTGCGAGGACATCGCAAGCGAACTGCGTTTTCCGATGATCGCGCGGCCGCGCGGTACGCATGCCGGTGTCGGGCTCGCGAAGCTCGACGATGCGCCGGCGCTCGCGGGCTATCTTGCCGAGCGGAAAGAACAGGACTTCTTCGTTGCGCGCTTCGTCGATTATGTGAGCCCCGACGGACTCTATCGCAAATATCGTCTCACCATGGTCGACGGCAGGCCTTACGCCTGCCACATGGCGATCGCCGAACGTTGGGACATCTGGTATCTCAACGCCTACATGGCGTTCAGCGAGGAGAAGCGGGCCGAAGAAGCCATCTTCATGCTCGACTTCGACCAAGCCTTCGCGGCGCGTCACAAGAGCGCGCTCGACGAAATGAGCAGGCGCGTCGGCCTCGATTATTTCATCGTCGATTGCGCCGAGAACCAAGACCGCGAGCTTCTGGTCTTCGAAGCCGACAACACCGCGGTGGTGCACAACATGGATTCGCCGGTGGTATTTCCATATAAGCCGCCGCAGATGCGCAAGATCTTTGCCGCGTTCACGGCGATGCTGTCGCGCTACGCAAAGGCCGGCGAGGGGAGCGCAGCATGAACGAGATCATCCGCAACACGCAAGCGGCAATTACCGGCACCTCGCTCGACCCGCAGGACTGGACGGATTTTCGCGCGCTCGCTCATCGCATGCTGGACGAGACGATCGACCGCATCGCCAATGTCCGCGCGCGTCCGGTCTGGCAGCCGATTCCCGACGAGGTTCGTGCGGCGGTCCGCGCCGACGTGCCGCGCAAGGCCACCGATCTGGCCGAGGTCTATCGCGAATTCTCCGAGCACGTCGCGCCTTACGCGACCGGCAACGTCCATCCCGGATTCATGGGCTGGGTGCATGGCGGCGGCACCGCGGTCGGCATGCTCGCGGAGATGCTCGCGGCGGGCCTCAATGCCAATCTCGGCGGACGCGATCACATGCCGATCGAGGTCGAGCGCCAGATCGTCGACTGGATGCGGCGCCTGTTCGCTTTTCCGGAGGGCGCGAGCGGCATCTTCGTCACGGGCACGTCAATGGCCAATCTGATGGCGGTGCTGGTCGCGCGCACCAGTGCGCTCGGCGCGCTGGCGCGACAGCACGGCATCGGCAACGATGGCGCGCTGCTCACGGCCTATGCGTCGAAGGCGGCGCATGGCTGCATCTCCAGGGCGATGGACATTGCCGGGTTCGGCACCGACGCGCTGCGCAAGATCGATACCGATGCCGATCATCGCATCGATGTCGCCGCGCTGCGTGCGCAGATCGCGATCGATCGTGAGGTCGGCTTCAAGCCGTTCCTGGTCACAGCTTCTGCCGGTACCGTCGACATCGGCGCGATCGACGATCTCAAGGCGATCGCGGACTTGTGCCGCGAGGAGGGAATCTGGTTTCACGTCGACGGCGCCTTCGGTGCGCTGGCAATCCTCTCGCTCGAGCTCGCGCCGCTGCTCGCCGGCATCGAGCTTGCGGATTCGATCGCGCTCGACTTCCACAAATGGGGGCAGGTGCCCTACGACGCCGGCTTCCTGCTGGTGCGCGACGGTGAACGGCATCGGCAGGCCTTTGCGCAGCCGGCGGCCTATCTTCAGCGCGAGGCGAGGGGACTTGCGGCCGGCGCGGTATGGCCCTGCGATCTCGGACCCGACCTGTCGCGCGGCTTCCGCGCGCTGAAGACCTGGTTCACGCTGAAGACGTTCGGCACCGACCGGCTGGGCGCGGTGATCACGCGAAGCTGCGCGCTCGCGAAATATCTCGAAGCGCGTGTGCTCGCAGAGCCGCGGCTGGAATTGCTCGCGCCTGTCAATCTCAACATCGTTTGCTTTCGCTACCGCGCCGGCGACGCCGTCAATCGCGAGATCGTCGCCGATGTCCAGGAATCCGGCATCGCGGCGCCGTCGAGCACGACGCTGGATGGCAAGTTCGCGATCCGCGCCGCGATCGTCAATCATCGCACCGAC
>WNGR01003560.1_pt1 | contig 16983 bp, 29 predicted proteins | sample 5407581 | NCBI WGS metagenome assembly WNGR01 (sample SAMN13153383, study PRJNA577476) | soil metagenome | isolation source: 80 cm soil or saprolite under Garry oak tree replicate 2 | place: USA:California | collected 2016-06-15 | reverse complement strand
TAACTCAACGTTGGCAGGGAGCATGGAGCAAATAGAAAACCGGATTGCTCAACTCACCGAAAATCATGAAACCCTCGACAAAGAGGTTTCGGAGTTGTTTCATATGAGGGCAGACATCGAACACCCAGTTTTAGAACCTGCTCGCAATAAGGGCGGGCGACCAAAGAAAGTGAGCAACCCATGAACCGTAAACAACAAGCAGAGCACATTGCTCAACAAGGCAAAGAAGCCATCAACTACCTTGATCAACTCAGTAGTGAAGTTGAGAAGGTGCGCAAGTACAACGAAGTACAGATCAACGCAAAGCAAGATAGGGCGGCCAGGCAAGCAGACCGAGAATTTGATGAGTTGTGTAAGAGACATGGAACCAAACGAGTCAGATAAGCAAGAAAGCGAGGCATACCAATGCATGGCGGATCTTCGCTGGATAGTAGCCCCTGGATGTGGCTATTACTTATTGTGGTCGTTATCCTGTTCATCTGGTTCTGGTCGCATTTAGAGCCAGAACTCCGAAGGATGATCAGTTGGGTTATTGTGTTTAGTTGCATTGGAGTCGCTGTTTTGGTTGTAGTGTCCCAGGCGCCTCATTGAAAAAGGAGGATACACTATGCCAGTAGGAATCATCGTTACCCTGCTCGTGCTCGTTTGCACGATCGTGCTTTCCGGTAGAGAGATACACACAATCATTCAACGCGAAGAAGAGCAGACGTACTATTGTGGCCTATGTGGGCGCATGATGCCCATAAGCCACTTCCCACATTGAAGAAAGGAAGTAACCACCATGGCAGAAGATTGGAAAACGATTGAAGCCCAGGCGGCAGCCGACTTGGAAGCTGTCACAACCGATAAGGAGGCATACGCCTTCATCGAAAAGTACTTGAGCAGAGATCTACGCGGGCGGTATCTCGCGATCTACCGCAGCGATCGCCACGAGATGAATCGGAGTCCAAAGGAGGCACTTGAAAGCCTGCTGAGCCTGCCACCATTGGAGTAGCTGAAGGCTCGACAATCCCCTATCAGTATGGTATCATTGTAACGTTATGATGTATGTAACGTTACAATGATAGGAGCAAGCAAGTGATGATAGCCACTTGTCAGCGAGAGGGATGTACGAATACGTTTGAACAAAAGGCGATAGGGCCTATCAAACGGGAGTATTGCAGCGACCGCTGCCGGCAGAAAGCCTACAGGGAACGGGAAAAGGCAGAGCTGACGGAGCGCATCGCAGAATTAGAGCACCAGCTGGTCGAACGCGACGAACTGATTGAAGGGTTACTCGACAAAAAGCAATCGAAGCAGCCAGTAAAGCGGAGCGAGCAAGAACGGCTTACCCGCGTATTGGAGCAAAAAGACTGGCCAGCGTTTACTATCCACTACCGTGTCAATCCAGGGCGAAAAGAGGGACGTATCTTTGTCGTCAATGCGCCAATGGTGCTACTCGAGCGAGCCCTTGCCCAACTGGAAGAATGACAATCGTAACGTTACGGTTTCTTTTCTTGTGAGTCATACCGACGACAATTTGTCTTATGTAAGACTTCACTCGTTTTCTTGTCTTACATAAGACATTGCTTCTTTTACTCGTTATTGCTTATCACACTTTCAGATATTGCCCGGATGAGGCGTTTGGGCGCACGTGTGTATACTTTGCCGTGGTTTCCATGCTCTTATGGCCCAGCGTACTCTGGACCAGGGAGATAGGCGCGCCATTCTCTAAGCTATGGGTAGCGTGTGCGTGCCTCATCCAGTGAGGTGACACATTGCCGGCGATCCCGGCGCGTTTGGCAGCCTTGCGGATAATCAGATGGATTGAATACTCATCCATTCTATGCTTTCTCTCAGCAGTTCTTGACCGGGCTTGCCTGGATTGAAAGACATACATCCCGGGCTCAACCGTGAGAGGCTTCAACGTTTGCAATTCTTCCCATGTGGCCTTATCGAGGAGGACAAAGCGCGTTTTCTTGCCCTTGCCGAAGATCGCGATCTGGCCAGCTTCACCCCGTTCTCTTAGATGCCTCCATTGCAGGTTACAGAGTTCATGGGCCCGCAGGCCTGCACGATAGAGGAGGACCAGGATAGCATGGTTGCGCGGGTTGTCTTCTTTTGCGAGCATCCTGGCTATGGACTGCTCGCTCATAATACGCTCGGCCAGCGTATCTTCCACCTTTGGAAGCTTGACGACAATACCGATATTGACCTTGAGCCAGCCAGTTTTCACACCAAAGGATAAGGCTGATTTGACTGTGGCAATCGCTCTATTCCTGCTCGTGGGTTTGAGATCCACCAGGCTATCAATGAAGCCCTGAAAATCTGCAAGTGTGACGTCCTGGAGCGACTTCCCTACGAAGGCGTAGAACTTGCGCATATCGGTAATATAGGCCCGCTGCGTCTTCTCTGCTTTGCCGTGCAGCCACATATCTAAAAAGCTCTTATCATCGGACGGTTGACGCTGTTTACTTACGACCAGGCGTTTACTCATCTCCACTCCTTCTCAACAATTGTGTCTGCTGCTTACCAAGCGCTTCAATCTCAAGAGGGAACCTATTGAGACGCATACCATTTAATTCTTCTTTGCAGTAGCGAAATAGAGGAAAGTATTTATATTCGTTCGGCGCATCTAGCCCTTCATATTGGCGATCTAAGCATATTGCTGCAAAAGTTGGGTCAAGTATTGTGCCATCTTCCAATTCAAGCCATCCATGCTGGAAAGCCATGATTTCACCTTTCGCGCAACCCTCAACATACTTCGCATTGTGAAGATTAAGTGAACGTTTCCGCAATGCCTTTACAGAATTATAAAAACAAAACTTAGGAACGCTATTCATTGTCGTTGCGATTTCTAACGAGCGTTCATAATCAAGCATAACCTTCAATTCACTTTCTTGTGAGTTAGGTATAAGACGAATTATCACTAACTCATTCTACCGCTCTGGTAGAGAAAAAGCTAGCGGTTTCACGAGAGATACCGCTAGCTTTTTGTGTGGCTCTCACTCTCACGAGATAGAGCGCTCACGCCGTTCACTTACCTGTTCCACTAACCAGGTAACATGCCCCTCGCAGATCGTCGAGGACCACTCCTCTGGATAGGGCAGCCCCGGGTGCAGCGTGTACCAACAGTAGCAACACTGCTCGCAAGGTTCAGCCACCATCGGGATGTCTTGGGGCGGCATCGCTTCCAACTTCATCACGTCCCTCCTAAGAAATCGAAGCGCTTTTCCAGGAGCGATGCGCCAGTATCCGCAACATCTAAGCGCCGGGCGTAGCGCATGAACGTGTCAAGGCTTTTATGGCCACTTACGCGCATGGTTTCCATGATCGGCTGCCCAGCCAGTAACCGTTGCTGGATGCCAGAGTGGCGCAGCGAGTGGAGACTTTTCGTGGTGATGTCGATGCCAGCTCGCGAGGCATACTCACGCCAGATGTGATACACCGTGGTTTCATCAAGCGCCGTATTTCCGCTCCGCCTCGGCCCTCGCCCGAGGCACCCAAAAAGCGCGTCTTCTGGCTGCACGTTATCGCGACCGGACGCGACCAGGTAGACCTCCAGGGCCTCGACACACGCCGGCGGCAATTCGATCATATGCTCCTCGCCCGCGTCGCCTTTGCCAGTCCAATGGTACAGCCAGCCCTCGCGTGTAGCGCCGCTTTCCTCCCGGATGGTGCCTCGAAAGAGGTGCTTGAATTTGAGTCGGCATAACTCAGCGCGCCGGCGGCACGTATACAATGCCCAGATGAAAATGCAGCGATCGCGAGCTCGTGCAACCGGGTTCGGATTGGCCTCAACAGCAGCAAAAAAAGCGCGCAGTTCATCAATATCCAGGGCCTTGAATTTCACGATACGCTTGGGCGGATAGATGCCCAGGCACGGCGGCGCGCTTTGTAGCAGGCGCTCGGGCCTGCCATCTGGACCGGTGATTGTGTAGTTTTCACAAAACAGGTAAAAGCTTTTCAACGTGGATAGGCGCAGCCCTCGGGTTGCCGCTGAGGGCTGCCCCTCGGGATTATTGCGCGATTTGCAAGGTTGGTGTAAGTACCGCTCGCATTCCTGGCGAGAGTAGAGGTCCCCGGTCCGCGCCTGGTCGATGAAAAACTCCTGCAAGTAGTAGGAGTACAAGACAAAGCTTCTCATCGACTCGCTTTTTTCGTAGATGTGACGCAGATAATCAGCCAGCGCCGATTGCCAGCGCTCATCAGCAAACAGGATAGGAATGTCCAGATCGTTCACTATGCCACCTGCCCTTCTATCACCATCAAGCCAGTACCGACACCCAGGGCACGGTGCATATCTCGTTTGGCGCGCCGTTCGCACCGGCGGCGAAACTTTTTCTCTCGGATCCAGGTCCTGCAGGGCTCGATCTCATCATGACAGGGGATACAGAGGACCTGGAGATTTTCACGTCTCAGATCGTGCTTGTCATGAGGGCAGCCGGGGCGACCGTCAGCGTAGGGAATACCCCGGTGGTGAATCGTCAAATCTTGTGTAGCGCCGCATCTCTCACAGCAGCCAATGACGCGACGTAACACGTGGCCGACCTTGCCCCAGTTTTGTGGATAGGGCGGGCGGCCTGGTCGATACGATCTTTTAGACATAACACGTCCTTTCTACAAGGCAGGTGCGCATCGGCTGCCGCTTGCCTGGCTTATCGAACAGGTGAAAAGGGAAGTGCCCAGCTCGCAGCATAACGAGCGGATCCGGGGGCAGGTGCGGATTGCAGCGAGGGCAAATCTGGCCGCTATTGTGGCGGTGCTTGTAGTACTTTTCTAATTGCCTCATTTCTGGCTCACTCTCACATTCCCACAGCCGGGCGAGCTGCCAGGAGATACTGGCGTCTGTTATCACTTCCATCAATCGCGCTCCAGTTCCGGCGGCATGTTGGGCAAGCCTTTCATCCAGGAAGCACGAACTGCCGAGGTAATGTTTCGCGTGTGCCAACTTCTCATCAAAGCAGATGAGATAGACGAAGTACCGTTCCCGGCGCGGGCAAAGCGCAATGGTACAGCCGCGCCAGGTCAAGATGGATATGGTAAAATTCGAATCGGGTGTATACATGCGGGTAACTCCTCGTGCTATCACCTGGCGGGCTGGCTTCTTTCCAGGGACTCCAGCCCGCGCAAGCATGGGACTCTATGCCGCTTGGTTTTTGGCCTGCTCAATAGCTGACCGCAACTTGACTATATGAACAGATGAGATTTTATTATCAGGCAGATCGCGTCCTATCGCCTTCTTTTTGAAAGCTGTCCATTGCTGTGGATTGCGCGCCAATCCCAACTCCTTCACCTCTGCCTTGACGGTGGCGAGCGCTTCACTGGCGTCTTGACCTCCAGGCGCTATCTCTTCATCCATATCCAGGGCCAACTCTGTCCCGATTCCGTAGTCCCTGCTCGCCCTGGCCTTGGCAGCCGTTTCTACCTTATCGAGAGCAGAGAGCAAGCCTTGCTTCATAGCAGTAGCCCGCATACTGGACTCTTCATAGGTTTTGCCGTCAAAGATTGAGGCTTTAATAATAACGAAGTTGTGCTCCACGTCCATGTGGATGATTTCAGACTCAATCGTGATATGTGGGTAACGGAGGCGCAACTCGTACAGTCGCCAGTTAGCGGGGTAGTAGTCCTTCATTGTGCCGTCCTTGGACTTGATCTGCACCAGGTGCTCATGTGGGTTATAACTTTCAATCGTGGATTGTGCCATTGTGCTTCATCCTTCCTGGGGGATTGCTCCCCCGCTATTCCAACTACCAGGGGCTATTCATCATTCGCAGGTAGCAAGCTTGGTTTTCCCTGGCCTCGATCTCTGCCTGCTCGACTTGTGCCTTCAGCGCCAGGAAGCGGGCCGCTCGCTCAACCTCTTGTTCAATCAAGCGCATGTGCTTGCAAGCACGATTGCGGTACTGGTGGTCCGGGCAGGTGCAGCTCGTCAATGTGGTCTCGTATGTCTTGCTCGTATCGCTGAATGATGTGATTGTCATTTCCGTTACTCCCTGGTCTCTCGGAGGGCTCCCGTGTCCCTCTCACTGATATAAGTATAAACTATTGCGTTTACTTTGTCAAGCCTTTTCGGGGGCGGATTTGACAAATTGCAAAAACTCGTTTATAATTGATAGCAGAAACTCAAACGTTTATCAGGAGGTGTTTTATGAGCGAGTTGAATGATCTGAAGGACTGGTACAGTGCTGAACAGGCAGCCCTAGTACTCTCCAAGAACAGCGGCACAGAGGTAAAGCAGGCATATGTACGCCAACTCGTCTACCTGGGCAAGATACGCACGTTGAAGCTGGGCAATCGTACAAACCTGTACTGTAAGGAGGATGTAGACGCCTATCGCGTGGAAGGACGAGGGAAGAAATCAGGGCGAGCAAAGAAGGCCAGGCATACAAAGCCTGCTGCATAGCCCTGGTGATAGCGTCCGAATTGGTAACCGACCGCTATCACCACTAGCTACTGAAAGGAAGTATACACCATGTCTTTTTGGACAAGAAGCGATATCACGATCTATATTCTCATCGACCCACGAGATGAACTTGTACGCTATGTGGGTGGCGCAGGAGATCCTGAAGATCGTCTTGATCAGCATCTTTCTCAGAGGGATAAAAACAAAGGGAAACGTCTATGGATAGATGGATTAGCGCAAGATGGACTTGAACCCAGAATGGAAGTTATCGAAACTGTTTCTGCTGATATCGCAGCCAATCGGGAACAACGATGGATTGCTTACTTTCTCCTCTGCCTGGATATGCCTCTTTTGAACAAAACACCAATAAGCCGACGAAACCTTAGATGGGCTAAACAAGAGTTGAGAGAAAAGCTCGAGGCGCAAACGAAAGATAAGGCCGTGGCATAGTCCGGGCCTCGCCGTGAACGAGATTGCTACCCCTCAGAAAACGGCGAGGCCCCAAAACTCATAGAAAGAGTATAACACATAGCATGGATGCACCTGCACACATCACCTGCCAAGATTGCCGCTCTCGTTGGGAACGGTACCACTATCCTGATGGACGCCCGATCGTGCACAGTCCGATAGGCTACGCCACGATTTACACAAGACAGGGCGATCAGGAGACATACCAGGGCACGGCGCGCTCCTATGCCGACTTGCGCCAGCTCGTTGCAGGCCTCCCGGTCGGTACCCGCTTCACCATCAGATTGTGCTGCTTCCTGGATATCATCGGCATTGCAAATTACACAAGAACGGACGGCGGCGTGCAGGTCCTGGATGAGGATGAAGTAACGGAGGGGCTATTTTTAGCGATAATAGACGGAGGAACATTTTCATATGAGCAACAAACCCAAACCTGAACGAATTGTACTGCAAGCTAACAAGCACGAGCTTATTTGCACACTGACCTCATTAACTGAGAATCAGCGCGTGGAGTTTGGAAGCAACACAATAATCTTTCTCGACACAGTCATCCATGCGGATGGACGGGGCCACAAGGTTGATTGCTATGATGCTGAGCGCGACCCTGAACACCACAATGAGCCGGTTACGCTCAATGACTTTCCCATTCAAATTCTCAAACTCATAGAGGTTGCCAGGTACTCATTTAAAGACAAAGATCATGGCAGCGGCAACGTCCGTATAGGCTTCAAAAATGGTGCCTTTGCCTCTCTTTACATACAACGCCCTGGCCAGGACGAAATAGAAATCGATCTGAAGAAACTACCTGACCATTGAGTATTGCCAAGGGGAGAAAATTGTGATAAATTTGGCAGCAACAGGTTCGTCATTGTCAGCAAACGCTTACAGTCGGAATACCTTACGGGTGACGCTCTCTAAGAAGAGAGTTGTCGCCCTTTTTTAATGAAATTTTGTAGTCGTCGCCCATCAGGGGCTTGTAATCTGAAGCCAGGCGCTCCAAAACGCGATTGAAGCGCCGCCCGGGCCTCAATTTCGGGTAGCGCTTCAAGGTGTTAATTCAATGACAATAGTATCATTTTCGGTATACCGCGTCAATATCACCTTACAATGTGAGGTGAGGCCATGACGCCAACAGCCACAAAAAAGCTTATCGACATTGCAGAGATACGACGCACATTAGGCATCCTGGTAGAGCCAGGACAAGTGTTTGAAGTGCGAACCCTTGAAGCTTCCACGCAACCATCAACCCAGTACACTAACACGCTAGCAGGCTACTTCGATAACGCTGATGATGCCATTAGGGCCATATCGACTATACGTTCCGCTCTCGGCTTTTATATTACCCTCCAGGTATGCCACCCTGATTTGTTAGGACGCATCTATAACAAACTCCAAAAACAGAAAAAAGACTTCAGCACGGGCGATCAGCATATCCTACGCTACAAATGGCTAGCAATTGACTGTGATCCAGAGCGACTATCCCAAATCTCTTCAACTGATGAACAGCACGAAAGGGCCCTGAGCCATAGCAGGCACATCAAAAAAGTACTGGCAGAACTGGGTTTCGGCGAACCGCTTGAGGGTGATAGTGGTAACGGCGCTCATCTGCTCTATCGCATAGATTTAGAGAACACGCCAGAGAATATTGATCTTTTAAAGCGTACCCTTGAAGGGCTGGCTACACGCTTCGATATCGAAGGGTTGCACATCGACCAAACAGTATTCAATCCTGCTCGCATATGGAAGTTATACGGCACATTGGCCTGCAAAGGCGATGATACCCCTAAGTGGCCTCATCGCCTATCGCGCATAGTAGCAATACCGGCAAGTCTTCAAACTGTATCCAGGAAGCTGCTAGAACAGATAGCGGTATCAGCAACGGTGGTGACTACTCCACTACCAAAGTATGAGAATGGTGATGCATTCGACCTAGAAGGCTTTATTCGCAAACACTCTATTGACACATTTGAGAGAGAAATCTACCGGGGAGGCTATAGATGGATTCTGAAGCAGTGCCCTTTCTGCCAGGAGTCAGATAGAGGCGCGTGTTTATTCCTCACACCGTCGGGCGCCGCGGCGTTTCGCTGCCAGCATAACCGGTGCAACGGGAAAGAATGGCAAGATTTCCGGGTGTACTTTGAACCTGATGCATACACCCGGAAACAAGATAACAGCACAAAAAAAAGTATGCAGCTGCCACGATCTGCACCGGTGCAAGAGCAGGTCTACTCCCCAGTACCCCCTACTCACAGCAACAATGGCAATGGCAATCATGGGAATGTCCCCCCCAGCACAGGACTTAATTTATGCTCATTCAGTGCCGACGACGCCGGTAATGGGGATGCCATGTTCGCCCTGTTCGGTCAAGATTTCTTGTACTGCTCAACTCGTGGATGGTTCACGCATGATAAGACCTATTGGCAGCTTGATGCAGACTCCGCAGAAGTCAGGAAAAAAGCTGTAGAAACGCTTCGCTTGCGCAGACATGCGGCGGTTGACGCTAAACAAGAGGCAATCGTGAAATGCACTGTAGCCAATGAAAACCGCGTCAACGGCTGTGTAAGCCGTTTCAAAACGCTTGTCAGTATAAGCATAGATGAGTTCGACATTCATCCTGATATGCTCAATTGTAAAAACGGTGTGGTCGACCTGCGTACTGGCAATATCGAGAAACACACACGTGAACAGCGGTTCACCTACTGCCTGCCAGTCGAGTATGACAGAGCGGATTATACCGAATGGCTTGACTACCTCAACGGTGTCATTGGTGGAGGGCAAGAGGTGATCGACTACCTCCAGATGGCTCTAGGCTATTCCTTCACCGGACACACACAGGAAGAGATCCTCTTCTACCTCTTTGGCCCGACCAGGAGCGGCAAAGGGACATTTGCCGAAACCATCATGGCGCTTCTTCCAACGCCCATATCAAAAATGGTTGACTTCAATTCATTCACCGCTAAACGCGAAGGCGACGTGAGCAATTTTGACCTGGCGCCACTCAAGCCGAGTCGAATCATCTTCGCCAGTGAAAGCAACAAGAGCCAGTCGCTTAACCCAGCGAAGATCAAGCAGCTCACCGGTGGCGACCATATCACTTGCTGCTTCAAGCACAAAGATTTCTTCTCATATCGCCCACAATTTAAGGTGTGGATGATGTCTAACCACCCCGTCAACGGCGACCCGGAGGACGATGCATTGTGGGGACGTGTGCGAGTGATCGAGTTTCCTAATAGTTTTCTCGGGATGGAAGATAAAAGCAAGAAAGCCCGGCTCAAGTCAACCGGTGCCCTGAAAGGCGTCTTATGGTGGATTGTCGAGGGTGCTATCAAATGGTATGCGCTGGGGCCCAAAGGACTCGTCACGCCAAGCGCGATCGTGAAAACGACGCAGGCACACCGTGATGAACTCGATTACGTACAGCAGTGGCTCGATGAGAGTGCAAACGACGAGAACGAGGTGACTGGTCCTCTCTGGACAGCAAACGAAGTGGTCATGGCAAGTTACAGCGCGTGGTGCAAAAACAACAATGTGCTGTATTCGAAAGGCCCGAAAACTCTGGCGCAAAGTCTCAAGGCAAAGGGTTATCGCGTCAGTGAGTCCCAGTATATCCCGGCAGAGAAACGGACGAAACGAGGTGTAGGCGGAATGTACATTTCTTTTATCTCTCATACACATACAGATCATACAGATGAATCCGTATAAAAACGAAATGTAGTTTTCACGAGGGAGAAAGCCAAAAGTAAATGTATGAAGTGTATGTGTATGAAACGAACGAGGAGATGACGAGATGCTAACCGAAGTACAGTGCAGGTGTGGCCGGCGCCACTGGCGTTCACCAGGCCACGAGGCGGAGGCCTGCATGTGTGGCGGATCCTGTTTAGCCACGGGGCGATTCCAGTCGCCAGATTTGCCAATAGAAGCAACACGATTTCAGGGAACTCGCCAGGGACGAGGCATCAATCCCGAAACACCTTACGTTTTGAGGTGGCCGCTATGACATTGGATGAACTCTTGCTCCAATTGAGACACCGGCGGCTTATCCTGATTAGTGCGGAAGAAATCTGGCCGAGCCCTTGTATTACACAAGAATTACACCGGGCTCTTCGGAGGCATCGGCAAGGTTTGAAGGTGCTCATGAAGTGGGCAAGCATCGAGGTGTGTGCATCGAGAGACAATCACCGCCAGTACTGGCGCTATACTGGCGGCCAGTGCTATACGTGCACCGTGTGCCAGCGCCTCCTATCTGAAGTGAGTTGAAAATCGTGTTATGATTTACACAAGAAGTTGCACAAGAAAGGCAGGAAACGATGTTTTCACTTGATCAGTACAAAGATGCTATGAAAGTTGTGTCAGTACCCCTTACTGCTGACGATGTGAGCCTGACACGTGACAGGTTTCTCGATGCTCGTGAAGCTGTACAGCAGGCGGAGGCAGCCATTCATGCAGCGCAAGGCCAACGCGGCGCCAATCTTGAGCCGCTGTATCGTCAGCTAGAAGTAGCAAAAGATGGCCTGTTGGAAGCGCAAGCGCAGTTTCAGCGCATCGGCCAGTATGGTACGTCCTTGGAAGCCCAAGCGTTTGCCAATCAGCAGCGAAAAACGCAGGAGCTTGAGGCAAAGAAACAAGAAGAGGCGCAATTGAAGGCGAACGAGGCTGAAAAAGCCGCGTACAAGGAAGAGCTCTGGCCGGGCTATCTTGCAGCAGGCTACACACGAGCAGAGTTTGATGCGCACTTCGCTGAGCCGGTACATGGCCTCTGGGCTCAGCGCGTTACTGAGCGTAAGGCCCAGCGCGATCGTGAGATGGCGACGAGCTGGCGCGATAGGTACGCTACGATGCACCTATGATAAAAGGTAAAGACGATGAGCGACCAAGAAGGCCAGATGCTTGCAGCACAAACGAGGCTCGATGAGGCGAAGGCAGCACTTTCGCAGGCGACTCAATTGAAGGAATCCATCCGCGCTTACCCCTTCTTCCCGCGTTCACTTCAGCAGCGCCGGCAAGCCATTCTTGCTGAAGCGAACGCGCGGCGGGCGGTAGAAGAGGCTGAGTACGCGCTAATCATCTGTAGAAAGGACGAATGACATGTCATCACCCAAAACCGTGGCACGCAAGGCCGTAGCTCGGGACGCCGTGGCACGCAAGGCCGTAGCTCGGGACGCCGTGGCACGCAAGGCCGTAGCTCGGGACACCGTGGCACGCAAGGCCATAGCACGAAAAAAATGAACCTGAATGACATGAACCGGCGTGTTGACCGGCTGCTCGCCACGGTAGGGCAGCAGTGCCCACGCGAAAAGCCGTCTGTTTTCCTCAAGTTTCATTTGCTTACTGAAACTGAGCGCGGCCAGCTCGAGACCTTTTTCGCTCACTTGCAAGCGGCTTATCACATTGAACCACTCGACTCGGCAATCTTGCCCCTGGTCAGTGATGACGAGCTAGACGAGCTTGAGAACTGGTATGGTCTCTTAGAGGCGCTGGACCAGGAGAACATAGGCGCGGCAAGCGAGCACCGGCGTAAGCTGAGATCGTGACAGGATATGACCCAAAACGACACAAATGCAGAGGAGTTGACACCCAAGCAAGATCAACTGATTGAACTCTTGCTCGCCGGTGTCAACATCTCAGCGGCTGCCAGGCAATTGAAAATCGGCAATAAGACGGCGTATCGCTGGCTTAAGCTGAACCACTTTCAGACTGCCTACAAGACGGCGCAACGAGCGCTGTTTGACCAGGCGCTGACGGGCCTTTTGGGTAAGGTCGATAAGGCAATAGAGACACTCGACCGCAACATGAGCGCACCTGAGGCGGTGGCCTCGACGCAAGTGCGCGCCGCGCAAATCATTCTGGAGCAAGCTATTGGTATCTACAAGGTGGGTGAACTGGAAACGAAGGTGGCAGAGTTGGAGCAGCTGCTGAGAGGAGAGCCACGAGTATGAACGTCGGGCGATTGGTCCAACGCATCAATAAAATGGTGGTGTATATGGAGCAGCGGGCGCTGGCTGAAAGAAACCGCTTCCTCAAGATGTACAAGGTCATTCTGACGGATGAGCGGGGAAACGTCACCTATGAGACACCGGAGGAAGAATTAGCCATTTTGCCGCGTGGATGCGTGCACAAAATATACTTGTTCGATCCAGATGCGGAACTCTTCGCAGATGAATGAAGAGGGCACTGAGCCCTAGTAAACAGTAGGTTGATACACACATGGCCCGACTCATTATTACTGGTGAACACGCGGCGGTTAAACTCGCTAATCTGCATGGTCAGCAAGTTTTGCAGATCGATCGAGCGCTGACGGAGATCAATACAGTGGGTGGCGGATACGGACGCATCCTGGGTGAAGTCAGGAACTTTATGTTAGAGCATGTCGAGGCCCTCGGCAAGCTCTATGGGAAACGGGTAGGGGTAAAGACAGAAGCGAAGCGATAAGAAGCTAACGGAATAGGGTATAGGGACTAGCGTCAGAGATCCAAAAGGACGGGCGCTTGCCTCTCTCGAATGAAAAGGGAGCGGCAAGTGTCCGTTTTTGTTTGGAGAAAGCCATGAACGTTGGCGAAGTGCTTGTCCGGTTCGCGGCGGAAATTTCTGGGTTTACTGATGGCATTCGTAAGATGGTGGAGCAAGCCTCCAGCTTCGGCTCACAGATGCAATCTGTGGCGGGGCGGACAAGTGACGCTTTCGGGTCGATGGGCAGCTCTATCATCAGCCATGTGGGGAATATGGCCTGGGGCGTGGGGAAGGGTATCGTCTCCATTGGCTCTTCTCTCCTGGGCGCGATCGAGGGTTTCGGGCGCTTCGTCTTCTTTGCTCAGTTTGCTGCTCAGGCCGCTATGGGCTTTGCCCAGGCGCTGCTTGGGCAGAATGCCAACATGGAGCAAAGCCGAGTCGCCTTCGCCGGCCTGCTTGGCAGTGGTCAGGCTGCCGATGCCATGCTGCGCCAGTTGTGGAACTTTGCGGCCACCACCCCCTTTGAGTTTCCTGAATTGGTGCAATCGACGCAGCAGCTCCTCGGCATGGGCTTTGCTGCTCGCGATGTGATACCTGTCTTAACGGCCGTTGGAGACGCAGCCGCTGGCGTGGGCCGTGGCCAGGCTGGTGTGGACGCAATCACGCTGGCACTGGGGCAAATGCAGGCGAGAGGGAAAGTCACCGGCCAGGACATGATGCAGCTCACGGAGGCGGGCATCCCGGCCTGGAAGATCCTGGCTGAGTCCATGCATCTTACCGTCGCGCAGGTAGAGGATTTGAGCCAGCAGGGCAAACTTGGGGCCGATAGCGTCACTGCCTTATGGCATGGCATGGAACACATGTACGGCGGCCAGATGGCCAGTCAGGCCAAGACCTTCAACGGCCTCCTCTCAACCCTCCACGATAACGCGATGGCAGCCCTCATGACTTTTAGCGGCCCGCTGTTCGACATGGCGAAGACAGCCCTGGGTGGCTTAGTAAACCTGGTGAGCTCACCAGCCTTCGCGAGCTTTGCAAAAACAATGGGGGAGAAGGTTGCCGGGGCCATTCAGTTCTTGGTGCAGTGGACTACGACCAAACTGGTGCCTGCCCTGCAATCACTCTGGACCTGGGTCCAGGGCAACGTGATACCGGCGCTGCAATCGTTGGCGCAGTTTATTCAGGAGAAGGTTGTTCCCATGGTCCAATCACTCTGGAATTGGACTACGACCAAACTGGTGCCTGCCCTGCAATCGTTGGCGCAGTGGATACAGGATAAAGTGATTGGTGCGTTTAGTGCGCTCTATACCTTTATCCAAAACAAGGTGATGCCTGTGCTCTCCGCTGTGTGGACCTTTATCCAGAATAAACTGGTACCCGTCCTGCAGGGCTGGTGGAACAAGATCAATGATGTTATCGGGGCCATAGACAAGTGGAACACGCAAAACGACGCGCTCCACAAGGCTATCCACTTTGTCTACCTCGAAGCCTGGCAGTTGTGGAATATCCTGACCTCCCAACTCAAGCCGACCTTTGACACCATCAGGGACACGATCAATAACCAAATTCTCCCCGCCTTCAAGGGGCTTTCGGAGGCGCTCAAGCCCCTCCAACCGCTTTTGCGAACGCTTGGGCAAAATCTGTGGATTGTGGCTATCCCGCTCGCCCTCGTGGCTGCTGATGCCCTCCTTCTCCTCTCGGCCCTGGGTGGACTCGTCGCCGGTCTGGGAACGATCGTTCGGGGGATCGCCGTCTTCGTCGGCGGCATTGTCCAGCTCTTTTCTGGGCTGGTGATGCAAGTTTCGGGCTATCTGCAGGCGCTGGATGACCTCATCCATGGCAAGTTCGACAAAATCGGCAAGGATATGAAGCTTGAGAGCGACGGCTTCAAGTTGACCTGGTCCGGGGCCTGGAATATCATTCAAGCCATATGGATGCTGGGCATGGGTGGCATTATCGCGATAGCACAGGCCTTCGTGGAGACGGTAGCACAGATTTTCATGAACCTCTATAACACCCTGGTGGGCCATTCCATCGTGCCTGACATGGTGAACGCCATCGTGGGCTGGTTCGCACAACTGCCTAGCCGTGCGCTCGGGGCGGTGTCTCCGCTCTCGGGGGACTTGGCCGGCTTCTTCAATAACTTGGCAGGGCAAGCGTTCCAATGGGGCGCAAATATCGTTCAAAGTGTGGCCTCGGGCCTCATGTCCAGAATCGGTAGTGCGATAGGTGCCGCGTCAGCTGTGGCCGGGGCGATCGCGAACTTTTTACCACATAGCCCGGCCAAAGAAGGGCCGCTTTCCCACCTGGATGAGTTTGGGCCGGCGCTGACAGGTGGGGTTGCAGCGGGTATCATGCGTGGGTTGCCTACTGTTCACGCGGCGGTCTCCATGATGGTGTCACCGCTGCAAGGGAATGTCGGGGTAGCGACCGCCGCTGCACCTCTGACCATGGCACAGAGCCGCGAGCGCGGGGGAAGCGCGAGTGAAACGAATGATCTCCTGCGGCAGATTCTACGCCAGCTTGGGCACGAGCGTGGCGTCACAAAAGGTCAAATTATAGATGCCCTCGGCGATACCATTGCTTCGTCGGTGCGCGTCCACTATGGAGGGCAGCGCTAATGGCTACCTACTGTTTTGAGGAGGGCAGGCAAGAACTTTTCATTGAGGCAGGCGTCAGGGGCTGGATCACTGGCATTCTGGACTTCCCGCGCTTGAAATCTGAAGAGGAATGCATAGCAGCATCTGAGGCATTGCCGGATGAACTCAGTCCAGAGGTGTGCTGTATCCCTCCTGGTGATGACTCCGCTTATTGCCAGCTCGTGACATCGGCCTGGTGCTCATTTTACCTCTGTGTTGGGTCCCTCACCACTGAACGCGAAATCACCAAGTTAAAGGCGAGGCTGAAGTCGCTCACACGCTCCGAGGCAATGCGCGTCGTCCGATTTGCTACTACAGACAAAGGGAAGCAGCTATTCCAGGATGCGTATCACCGCTTCCAAGAGGCCCTGGCGACTTAACACATTGACAGGACGCTCGCCGGGGCTTTTCCTCTTCTCCTTTTGATAGGGCGACACGAGCCAGGTGTCGCCCTTTTGCTTGCAATTTCAGTCAACCAAGATAGTCAACTTCTTATTATTTGCGCGTTCCAATCCCTCCAACGCTGCCAATCCCATTGCAAGTGTGCAAATATTTGCACAGGGTCGGGCGCGTGATCAAGTTGCAATCCCTCCAGCGCTGCCGATGCCATTGCAAGGGACCCCTCACACGTTGGCTTGCCGTGCGCTCCCGTTGGGCAGTTTGCGAGGGGCTCACTTTCCTAAACTCACGCCTAAACCCCTTGACTTTTCCGCAATTGCGGAATATAATAAGAGAGTACCAAGTGGTACAGATGAAAACAAGAAAGTGAGACAAAAAAATGGAAAGAATTGCAGCAATGGAAAAAGCTCTTGAGTTGGTTGGACAGGCCATTAAAGCCTTGGCAGAAGCTCCGATGACAGAAGACGGTATCCTTGATTTGCCACAAGAAGCTATGCAGTCTAGTATGGGATTGATGAGTATTGCTGACAAGCTCGAAGAAGCCATTGCAGAGCAAAAGCATGAAAACAATTAAAGAACTGAGTGTGGAGCATGGTATCGACCGCTCCACACTCCTGAAAGCAGCACAGCGTGGCGCATTTGGTG
>WNGR01005185.1_pt1 | contig 16987 bp, 14 predicted proteins | sample 5407581 | NCBI WGS metagenome assembly WNGR01 (sample SAMN13153383, study PRJNA577476) | soil metagenome | isolation source: 80 cm soil or saprolite under Garry oak tree replicate 2 | place: USA:California | collected 2016-06-15 | reverse complement strand
CTTCCATCGTAGCGGCAGTGACATTCATGTAATGCCCTTTGATCTCACCGGTCTCAGCACTGGCTTTGTTGACTGCCTCTATACAATAGAGGAAGCGGTCGCGCCAGCGCATGAAGGGCTGCGAATTGATGTTTTCGTCATCCTTCACAAAGTCCAGGCCGCCACGGAGCGCCTCATAGACGACACGTCCATAATTGCGGGCGGAAAGACCAAGCTTCGGTTTGGTCGTAGCGCCGAGCAGTGGGCGACCATACTTGTCCAGGTACTCGCGCTCCATAACAACTCCATGGGGCGGTCCCTGAAAGGTCTTCACATAATGCGGCGGAATACGCATATCCTCCAGGCGTAAGCTTTTAAGTGCCTTGAAGCCAAAGACGTTGCCAATAATGCTGGAGGTCAGGTTCGCAATCGATCCCTCCTCAAACAAATCGAGATCATAGGCGATGAATGCAATATACTGATCCGTCCCAGGAACTGGAACGACCTGGTAGGCTTTGGCCTGGTAGTTCTCATATGCAGTCAAACGATCGGTCCAGACTACGGTCCAGGTAGCGGTGGAAGACTCGCCCGCGACAGCCGCGGCGGCTTCAACAGGATCTACACCCTCTTGTGGCACAATGCGGAACGCGCATAGGATGTCTGTGTCTTTCGGTTCATAGTCAGGCTGCCAGTAGCCCATCTGAGCATAGGGGATCACCCCTGATGCCCAACGACTCTTCTGCTCGGACAGGACTTCTGTTGTCATGCTGATATCTCCTCACGATTGTAGATTATGACTTTCTTTGCAAGAAGTGTATCATGCCAAAGCTATTAGTTGTAGTAGCAGTTTGCTATCAAATCCATAGAATAAACTTTATACATTGAATGGGTATGTCGTGACCTCCACCTATGCGGTATCACTTCCCAGGCCTCTGCGCTTGGGTGCATCGTCACCGCATAAAGGGGTGACAGGGAAGGAGGTGAGTAAGCAGGGATATAGCTATTTTGTGCCAGAGCGCGTATACTGCGGACGAGTGATAGACGCTGACCGTGCTCAGGAAATGATCCAAGCTGGACTGCAGAATGACCTGCGCATCTGTATACAGACGAACGTGAGCAGGAGTGTTCTTGTGGTGGTAGGAAGGGAAAAACACACGGAACTCTTAGTGCTGGAACAAACCTCGCCACTGCTCGCGAGGAGAGCGAAGTAGGTGGGTGGTTGAATGCAACAAGCACACCATGGGAGGATTCGTATGTCTGAACGGAACTGGCTTCCCCTTGCTCCAGGAAATGGGCCGCCTGATTTCACCGTGCATCAGCTCACAGTGTTTCGGACCGTGGCGCAGCACCTCAGCTATACGAGAGCCGCCGAGACCCTCTATCTCTCTCAGCCGGCCGTCGCACAACAGGTCAAGACGCTCGAGCAACTGCTGGGTCTGCGTCTCTTCGAGCGCCTCGGCAGGGGGATTGTGCTGACTCCTGCGGGCCAGGAGTTCCTGCGCCATGCTGAACGGCTCCTTACGCTGCTCGCTGAAACGACGCCTGTCGTGCATGAGATTCACACGCTTGGGCGCGGGAGCGTGGTGATAGGCGCAAGCATCAGTGCGGGGACCTACGTCGTGCCGCCATTGCTCGGCGCTTTCCACGCACGCTATCCAGGGGTCCACGTCACGCTCATGGTGGCACACCGTCGCTCAATTGAAGCGGACCTGCTCACCCATCTGATAGACCTGGGGGTGATGAGTTTCATCGAGCAGCGGGAGCGCTTCGTCGTCGAATTGTTGAGGCCTTACGAACTGCTGATGGTGGCCCCGCCGTTTCACCGACTGGCGGGACGCTCCGCCATCCCACTTCATGAGCTGCAAGAGGAGACGCTGCTGATGCGCGAGCCAGAGTCCGTCACCAGACTGGCTACCGAGTTGCATTTTGCTCAGGCCGGGGTGCCTCTCCCGGTCAGCCTGGAACTGGGCAACATCGAAGCGACCAAAGAGGGGGTAGCCGCCGGGTTAGGGATTGCGGTGCTCCCCCGCGAGTCCGTTGCGCTCGAACTCGCCAGCGGCAGCCTGGTCGTGCTGGATGTGCAAGGCTTTCCGCTGCAACGGCAGTGGAACGTAATCCACGTCAAGGGCAGAAGACTGTCGCTGGCGGCGAGCGCACTCTGGCAACTCCTCCTGCAAAGCAGGACTGATTCCCACTAGCTTCCGACGTGGAAGCTCACGGCTCTCTGCGTTAGTGGTGGATGGGATCTCATCCGCTCTGTTGACTATACTCGTGTAAGAACTTGATGAACACGTCGGCGCTGGCACTCAGAGGCCGCGAAGCCTCGCGCGCGATATACCAGCGTCGCTGGATCGGAAACTGCTCCACATCCAGAATCGCCAGGGTGCGATACTGCACTTCGCGCTGCACGGCCAGCACTGAGAGCACGCTCACTCCCAATCCTGCCGCCACGGCTCGTTTGATGGCTTCGACATGCCCAAGCACCATACCAACTTTGAGTGGTATCCCGGCAACCTCAAATACTTCTTCCACTGCGGCCCGCGTTCCTGATCCCTCCTCGCGCAGCAGGAACACTTCTTCGGCCAGGCGAGCCAGCGTTACCCGGTTCTGCCCAACCAGGACATGCTCGGGAGAGGCAATCGCCACTAACGGATTCGCCAGGAAGGGCTCGGCCACCAGTCCATCGACCTCTGGAGGTCGGCCAGCGATGACCAGGTCAACCTCCCCAGCCAGGAGACTGGCACGAACGGCAGCGCGGTTGGCTACACGCAGCTGGAGCGTCACGGTGGGATGCCGCCGGTGAAAAGCACCCAACAGACGGGGCAAGACGTAGGTCCCCACCGTGGTATCGGCGGCGACCCGGAGCGGTCTGCTCACCGTCATCACATTCCCACGTCGCTCTGCCATGGCCCACCATGCTTCGTCCGCTGCCGCGACCACTTGCTGTGCATGGGCGTACAGCTCGCGCCCTTCATCGGTCAGGATGAGATGTTTGCCTCGCTGCTCTAGCAGGGTCAACCGCGTTGCTCGTTCCAGTTCTGCAACCAGCGCTGAGGCAGTGGGCTGCTGGCAACCCAGTTCCTCGGCGGCTTGCGTATAGCTCAGGAGGCGTGCGACTGTGCAGAACACCCGCAGTTGACGCAGGGTGAGACTATCAAGACGCGGTAGCCTCATTTAGAAGCTCCAATCTATGCGAAGTATAGGAAAGTGCCGCTTGTTCTTATAGATTATACCACGTATCCTTCTCACATGGGCATAGTGGAGGCGAGGGAAGAACTGTGATTGTCATGAGGATGAAGACGGCAGGCCAGTGACGGAGCAGGAATGGGATGAATTGCAGGCCATCTCGACGAGGCTGTTCCGGCCTGCGCCTACACAAGCCCATCCATTCCCTTCAGCATCATTTCAGGCCAATAGGCACCCTTCGCCTTCAACACGCTCCGCCTGGGAATCGTGGGAGACAGTGCTGCTGACAAACAGCATGTGAAGCTATCGAGGTGTAGTATCTTCATGTATAAGCTCTAATCTATGTCAAGTATAGAGAATTGCGCCTTGTTCTTATAGATTATCCTGCGTATCATTCTTTCATAGCGCAACCCAGACAAGCAGCGCAGGTTTTTGGGGAGCCAGCCGCACCGGTTGTCTGCTTCCCACATTCACAGGAGACCAACGATGGACACGATACAGACCCACCAAGAGGAAGCCACCCTGCATACGACAGGCGGTACGATCTTCCCGGGGAAACTGCGCGGGATTCAGCAACTGGCGAACGCACAGGGTGTCATTACCGTGACGGCCCTGGACCATCGCGGTTCGCTCAAGCAGAGTCTGCAGCGCGCGATGCCCGACCAGACGATTGGTTATGCCGAGGTCGTGGCAGAGAAACTGCGCATGGTGCGCATCTTCGCCCCGCGCTCCAGTGCTATTTTGCTCGACCCCGTCTTTGGGGCAGCGCAGGCGTTGGCCGCCCAGGCCCTTCCCGGCAGCGTTGGCCTGATCGTTGCGCTGGAAGAATCGGGGTATGAGGGTGGCAATGAAGCTCGCATCACCCCCATCACCGACGGTTGGAGCGTCGGCAAGATCAAGCGCCTGGGAGCGGCGGCGGTCAAGCTCTTGTTGTACTACCACCCCCAGGCTCCTTCTGCCATACAGCAAGAGGAATTGGTCGTGCGCGTCGCGGAGGAGTGCCGCCAGTACGACATCGCCTTTCTGCTCGAACCCATGTCCTACCCGATTCAGCCCGGCCAAAAAAAGGAGTCGGTAGAGTTCGCACGCCAGAAGCCGGACATCGTTCTGGAGTCAGCTCGTCGTTTGAGTGGACTGGGAATTGACCTTCTCAAGGGTGAGTTTCCGGATGATCCGCATTACGAGCATGATGAGGCTCGCATGCGTGAGCACTGCCGGCAATTGACTGAAGTCTCACCCGTGCCGTGGGTGATCCTTTCAGCCGCTGAACGCTTTGCGGTCTTCCAGCGGCTGGTCGAGATCGCTTGCGAGGAGGGGGCCAGTGGCTTCATGGTCGGGCGCGCTATCTGGCAGGAGGCCATGACCCTCGCGAGTGCCGAGGAACGCGAGCAGGCGCTGTGCAGCATGGCGCTCAGTCGCCTCGACATTCTCACTGGGCTTGCCAACTACCGCGCAAGGCCCTGGTATGAACAGTATCCGCTGCCAGCAGTGGTGGAGGGCTGGCATTGCAGGTACGACGACCTGTGTTGGGGCGTGGGATGTGCCCCACCTGTATCTGACCCCGGAAACACCTGCTAGATGCTCAACGCAAGCGGAGGGCCTGGTAGGTCCGTATACCAAGACAAAAGAGATCATCGCACTGGGTGACCGACCAGGGACACACGGCACAAGGAGGTTGGAGAACGATATGGCTACATCATTTGGAACGAGCCCGCGTCCGATCATCCTGGGGATCGTGGGAGACAGCGCCGCTGGCAAGACGACACTCAGTCGAGGCATCGCCCAGATTTTGGGTCCTGAGCGCGTCTCGGTGCTCTGCACGGACGACTATCACTGCTATAACCGGCAGCAGCGCAAGGAGTTGGGCATCACGCCCTTGAACCCCGCCTGCAATTACCTCGATGTGATGGCGCAGCATCTACAGCTGCTGCGCGCTGGCGAACCCATCCTGAAGCCGCACTACGACCACAAACGGGGCGACTTTGGTCCGCCACAGTACATCGTCCCACAGCCCTTCCTGATCGTCGAGGGGCTGCTGGGCATGTACCGGCAGGAGATGCGCACCGCCTACAGTGTGCGCGTGTTTCTCAATCCGCCCGAGGAGCTGAGGCGGCGCTGGAAGGTCCGGCGCGACACGACGCAGCGCGGGTACACCGAAGCGGAGGTGCTGCGCGAACTGGGCATCCGTGAGACGGATTCGGCGGCCTACATCCGGCCACAGCGTAATCACGCGGATGTCGTGGTGTCCTTCTATCCTGGCACAGCATCCCGGCCTGAGCAGGGCGATGACGCGCATCTCAATGTGCGTCTGACCTTGTATGGCACGCTACCTCATCCCGATCTGAGCGAGGTCATCGCCGCAGACCAGTCGGGCCGTGTGCGTGCCACCTTGGGCCGCGAGGGTGGCCGGGCTGTCGAGTACCTGGAGATCGATGGCGCTATCCCTGACGAACCGGCTGCTGCACTCGAGCGGTGTATTCTGGATCACCTGGACGCATGTGGAGCCGCCCCACTGGCAGACCTTGGTCAGTATGCTGACCCCCAAATCCGGCATAGCCATCCGTTGGCATTGACCCAGTTACTCCTGGTCTATCACCTGCTGCGCGCAAAGCAACGCGAGGAGGTCGAAGTATGATGAATCATCCAGTGATCGCCCCTCTGTCCGAGACCGCCAACTCCTCCGGACAGGTTCTAGACCAGCTGTGCGTCAATGCGCTGCGCGTCCTGGCGATGGACGCCGTGCAACAGGCGAACTCCGGCCATCCGGGCCTACCGCTGGGTGCTGCGCCCATGGCGTATGTGCTGTGGACACGCTATCTCCGGCACAACCCGGCCAACCCGTCATGGCCCAATCGCGACCGCTTCGCCCTCTCGGCTGGGCATGGCTCCATGCTGCTCTACGGCTTGCTGTACCTCACCGGCTATGATCTCTCTCTGGACGAACTCACACGCTTCCGGCAATGGGGTAGCCGCGCTCCAGGCCACCCTGAACGGGGGCTAACGCCGGGAGTGGAGACGACCACCGGGCCGCTCGGACAGGGCTTTGCCAATGGGGTAGGCCTGGCGATGGCCGAGCGCTTCCTGGCCGCGCACTTCAACCGGCCCGGTTACCCGCTCGTTGACCACTACACCTACGGGCTGGTCAGCGATGGCGACCTGATGGAGGGAGTGAGCGCCGAAGCGGCCTCGCTGGCAGGGCACCTGGGGTTGGGCAAACTCATCTACTTGTATGATCAGAACGGCATCTCACTGGCGGGGTCGACCGCCTTGACCTTCAGCGAGAATGTGATGGCGCACTTTGCCGCCTATGGCTGGCAGGTCGAACAGGTAGAGGATGGCAACGACGTGGAGGCACTCGACGCAGCCCTGGAGCGAGCGAGCGCGGATGAGACCCATCCCTCGCTGATCTGTGTGCGAACGCACATCGGTTACGGCAGTCCACACAAGCAGGGTACCTTTGAGGCCCATGGGGCTCCCCTGGGCGAGGATGAAGTGCGCCTCACCAAGCAGCAGCTCGGCTGGCCGGAGACCTCGCCGTTCTCCGTGCCTGATGAGGCGCTAGCCTTCTTCCGCCAGGCGCTGGCGCAAGGCGCGGCCCAGGAAGCTACGTGGCAACAACGTCTGGAGGCATACCGGGCGGACTATCCGGCTCTGGCCGATGCGTATGAGCGCGTGCTGGCCGGTGACCTGCCAGGTGGCTGGGAATCGGTGATTCCCCGGTTTGCGCCCGGTGACGGGCCGATGGCCACGCGCAAAGCCAGTGGCAAAGTCCTCGCGGCCCTGGCCCCGCACCTGTGGAACCTGGTGGGAGGCTCCGCAGACCTGAATCCCTCGACCAATACGGCACTGGCGGGGCGACTTTCAGCGACCACGTACCTCCCGCCCTTCAGCGGAGGGAGAACCTGCTACACAGGGCGCAGCCGGGGGAGCATGGGAGTGGGGAGGCCAGAATGTGCATTTCGGGGTGCGCGAGCACGCAATGGGGGCTATCCTGAATGGGCTGGCCTTGCATGGGGGCTTGATCGCCTATGGAGCTACCTTCCTCGTCTTCTCAGACTACATGCGTCCCCCGATGCGCCTGGCAGCGCTCATGGATCTGGGCGTTAAGTACGTCTTTACGCACGACAGTATTGCTGTCGGCGAGGATGGACCTACCCATCAGCCGGTTGAGCACCTGGCCTCACTGCGTGCAATGCCTCTCCTCGTGGTCATCCGTCCTGCCGACGCCAACGAAGTAGCCTGGGCCTGGCGGGTCGCCCTGGCTGAGCGTGATCGCCCAGTAGCACTGGTGCTCAGCCGACAGGATCTCCCGGTCTTCGACCGGGTGGGCCAGGGATTGGCTGATGCTGAAGGAGTCGTCCGTGGAGCATACGTGCTGGCCGATGCCCCTGGTGATCCTTCCACTCCGTCTGATCTCGTATTGCTCGGGACGGGCTCCGAAGTGGCACTCTGCCTCTCCGCGCGCGAACAGCTTGCAGCCCACGGCATTCGCACGCGTGTGGTGAGTATGCCGAGCTGGGAACTCTTCGATGAGCAGCCGGTGGACTATCGCGCAGCGGTGTTGGGCCCGGTGGGTGTGCCGCGACTGGCCGTTGAAGCAGGCGTGTGCCAGGGCTGGTCCCGTTACACAGGAGAGTGGGGTGCGATGCTTGGCATACAACGTTTTGGGGCCTCGGCTCCAGGGAGAGAGGTTTTACGACACTATGGCTTTACCGTTGAGGACGTGGTCACGCGAGCGCTGGCCTTACTGAGTACGCCTTCGAAAGGAGTAGTGGTATGAAGATTGGCATCAATGGATTTGTACGACAATGAGTGGGGGTATGCCAGCCGCGTCACCGATGTAGCGAACTTCATCAGCGAATGCGAGTCCTGTGGAGAGCGCCCGGAGCGGGTGCGGGTCGTCGAACGCGAGCAGGTTGGGCAAGCACTCCACAGTCTCTGGCTCTAGGGACTTGCCGTGCGTTTTTGGGAAGGGAGAGTGTCATGGTTGCATGTAAACTGGCACCATCGATTCTCACAGCTGACTTTGCGCGGCTGGGCGAACAGATTGGTGCAGCGGAGCAGGCTGGCGTGGAGTATATCCACGTGGATGTGATGGATGGGCACTTCGTGCCGAACATCACGATCGGTCCCCTGCTCGTCGAGACCCTCAGGCGGATCACCCGTCTGCCCCTCGATGTGCATCTCATGATCGAACGGCCTGAGCAGTACATCAGGGATTTCGCACAGGCCGGTGCTGGCATACTTACGGTGCATCAGGAGATCTGCCCACATCTGCACCGCACCTTGCAGCAGATTCGCGCCGAGGGCTGTCGAGCAGGCGTGGCCATCAATCCGGCCACGCCGCTTGCGATGGTCGAGGAAGTTCTGGACGACGCGGATCTCTTCCTGATCATGACTGTCAACCCGGGGTTTGGTGGTCAAACGTTCATCGAAAGGAGCCTGGACAAAGTCGTACGGATGCGAGGACTGCTTGATGATCGAGGCGCACATGCCGAACTGGAAGTGGACGGGGGCATCAAGAGCAGCAACGTGGTACGCGTCGTGGCCGCTGGTGCTGATGTCATCGTCGCTGGCTCGGCGATCTTCCGCCCTGGCGCAACGGTACAGCAGGCAGTTGCTGAGTTACGCATGGCTGCTGCCGCCGTCTGCCCTTGAAATGATGAGCTTTTATTTGGAGGACGACCTCGAAGGAACATCCCCGAATATGAAAGACGAACATGGAAGAAGACGAGCTGAGTGACGAGTTTCTGATCGATGCCATCGCTGGAGGAGCCATGTGGGCGCTAGAACGTCTCCATGACCGCTACAGGGGGCGATTCTATGCACTGGCTTATCGCATGACCGCTGATCACATGGCCGCCGAAGAGTTGGTACAAGATGCGTTCCTGGCCATCTGGCAAAGCGCCAAATTGTACGCTCCCCAAGCGGGCCCGGTTCGCAGCTGGCTCTTCTCTATCATCTACCACCACACTCTGGACTATTTACGCAGTGTGCGCCGCCGCTCCGCCCTGCAGCAGATACCATGGCAGGAGGTGGAAGAGTATGAGCGCTTTGCCTTATCGGACATATGGGAGCAGGTATGGAGCACCGTGCAGAGTGAAGAGCTTCGTGACTGCCTGATGCAATTGCCCAAGGAGCAACGGGCAGTCATTGAACTCGCGTATTTTTGGGGATGGACACACACAGAGATCACCCAGCGCTGTCACATACCACTCGGCACCGTCAAAGCTCGCATACGCCTGGGAGTACTTCACCTCAGGCGAGCACTTGAGCAAGGAGGAGGCGAGAATCCCCCCTCCGGCAAGACGAACAGCGGGCAAGCCAGACCAGGGCAGGCGCCAACAGTAGTCGTTCAGGTAACGGAGAGCGGATGTGCCACAGGGTATGAATTGTGTCGAGAGGGGTCGCTCAGGTGTTTTGGATATACGGAGTGGGAGCACCTCGTCGAGGAGATCGACGCATTCGAGTTCCGTGGAACCGCCGGGAGCTTCATCGCACGGAAAGAAAGGCGCGCCCATGGTCATGCCTACTGGTATGCCTATACATGGGGATCTGGGGGAAGACGAAAGACCTATCTCGGCCGGCCAGCAGAACTGACGCTCGCACGTTTAGAGGCAATGGTGAGGAAGTTGCATGAGGGGGGCAAGGTGACTAACATTTCAAGATAGTGCAGCAGTTAAAGAGTTGGAGAGTTGGAGAGCAACGTTTCCAGCTCATTTATAAACTCCAAACTATGCTAAGTATAGGAAATTGCGGCTTGTACTTATACATCATGCCAGGTATCATTGTATCATGTGTACAGCCCGTAAAAGTAGCTCGGGTTTTTGGAGAGCCAGCTGCTGCGACTATCCGACCAGGGGTACGCGGTGCAAGGAGTTTGGAGAACAACATGGTTACATCATCTGGAGCAATCCCCCGTCCTATCATCATGGGGATCGTGGGGGACAGTGCGGCTGGGAAGACGACATTGAGTCGAGGCATTGTCCAGATACTGGGCTCTGAGAACGTGTCAGTACTCTGCACGGACGACTATCATCGCTATAACCGGCAGCAGCGCAAGGAGTTGGGCATCACACCTCTGAACCCAGAATGCAACTATCTCGATATAATGGCGCAGCATTTGCGGCTACTGCGAGCCGGAGAACCCATTTTAAAGCCGCACTACGAGCACAAGTTGGGCGACTTTGGACCGCCACAGTATCTCGTTCTACGTCCCTTTCTCATTGTCGAGGGATTGCTCGGTTTCTACTCGCAGGAGATGCGCAACGCCTACAGCGTGCGCGTCTATCTCAACCCACCCGAGGAGCTGAGGCAACGCTGGAAGGTCGGGCGTGACTCTACACATCGTGGATATTCTGAGCAAGAGGTACTGCGCGAACTAGACATCCGCGAGCCGGATTCGGCGGCATTCATCCGACCACAGCGGTATCACGCGGACATCGAGATTTCCTTCTTTCCTGACCCGTCGCCCCGGTCTCTTCAGAACGACGATGCCCATCTCAACGTGCGTCTGACTCTGCATGGGACATTACCTCATCCTGACCTGAGCCAGATCATTGAAGAAGATCAGTCTGGCTGTGTGCGTTCGACACTGGGGCGCGAGGAAGGACGGGCCGTCGAGTACCTGGAGATTGATGGCTCCATCCCCGATGGGCCAGCCCGGGCGCTGGAGCGCGGAATTCTGGATCACCTGGACGAGTGTGGAGCCGCCTTACCGGCAGAACTTGGCCAATATTCCGACTCCCAAACCCAGCAGAGCCATCCGCTGGCACTGACACAGTTGCTCCTGGTGTATCACCTGCTCCGTGCAAGACAACGCGAAGAGGTCGAAGTATAATCAATCATTCGAATGCAGTACTCAGTCGAAAGGAGCAATTGCATGAAGATTGGTATCAACGGATTTGGGCGCATTGGCCGGTTAGTCCTTCGCTCGGCATTGGCACGAGGCGTCAATCTGGACATCGTGGCGATCAATGACCGGGGCGATGCCGAGATCAACGCTTATCTCTTCCAGTTTGACTCCACCTATGGATCCTTCCGAGGAGATGTGAAGGTAGGCGACGGGCAGATTGTCATTGACGGACGATCCATCGAGATCGTTTCGCATCTCAACCCGCTGGATATCCCCTGGAACGAACTCGGGGTTGAACTGGTGATCGAGGCTACTGGCGTCTTTAGCACCGCCGACCAGGCAGCCGCACACCTGCAGGCTGGAGCAGAACGCGTACTGATAACTGCGCCGAGCAAGGGGGCTGATGTGACGCTGGTGGCCGGTGTGAACGAACGTGACTATGATCCGGTCGAACATCAGATTATTTCCGCGGCCTCTTGCACGACTAATGCACTGGCACCCATGGCCAAGGTACTGCATGAGCACTTTGGACTACAGTATGGCATGATGAACACGATCCATTCCTACACTAACGACCAGCGTATCCTTGATCGCAGCCACAAAGATCCACGGCGTGCTCGCGCGGGCGCCGAAAACATCATCCCGACCACGACCGGAGCCACCAGGGCGCTGGGTGAAGTCATCCCTGCCCTGGCTGGCAAGTTCCACGGCGTCTCCTATCGCGTGCCCACGCTCACCGTCTCAGTCGTTGACCTGGTGGCCGAACTGGAACGTGCCGCTACCGTGGAAGAGATCAACACCGCTTTCGCCAAGGCTGCCAATGGCTCGATGGCAGGAGTGCTTGGCTATACCGACCTGCCGTTAGTTTCCAGCGACTTCCGTGGCGACAGTCGATCATGTATCGTGGATGGATTGATGACCGCTGGACTTTCCGAGGAGCATATGATCCATGTTGTGGGTTGGTATGACAATGAGTGGGGCTATGCCTGTCGAGTTGCTGACCTGGCGAGCTTCATCAGCGAGTGTAAGCACAAAGGGCATCGCTTGGGGCGAGTGCGGGTAGTCGAGCGCGAACACATTGAGCGAGCATTACGCACAGCCAGCTTCGCGCCAGAAGGCCTGCCGCTCTAGCGCGGTCCTTGCCAAGGGTATTAGGAAAACATATTCTATAGAGGTAGATTTATTATATGGGAAAAATTGCGCTCTTTACCATAATTTTATCCACAAGAAGACAAATAAATTGCTGACTTGCTAAATTCAGGAAGATATGCTACACTCCTATTGTTGTGTGAAGCGGCTTGATAGCACGCTTTAGAAGAGTTTTCACAGGTTATTTCCAACCAATACTTTTGCGCTCATTCCTCCCTTGATGAACTTTTACATCAGGTTTCGATTTAATATACCTCGCGGAAATGTCCCAAACCAGGCGGATTTCTGGCCTATTGTGTGTGATCTGTACAGAATACAAGGGCGTATTACGTAACGGGAAATAGTGCAATAGAGACGGCACCGAATAAGGATATTGTCACTGATGGACAGTATGTGCAAAGATGCCATCATTTTCTTTTGCTACCCTTTACCTCGTTTCCAGCACGACCCTATGGCGACCTAAGGTTTTTATTAGGCGGCTGTTGCCTAATTGTACCCTCTACTGTTGTTAATCTAGTGTGACTTACGTGAATGGTAATTGATTACCATATGGTTACCCTGTATGCGGCTTCTTAAGTAAGTTATGAGCGGATATCGCTCAAGGAGGACAAACATGGCAACCAAAGTGGAGGACGTCCACATTATCTGGATCGTGGAGGGATTGGGATGCGAGGGAGACACCGTCGCAATCACTGCAGCAACCCAACCCAGTCTAGAAGATGTCGTGATGGGGGCCATCCCAGGGCTCCCGAGGGTCCATATCCATAACAAGGTGATCGCTTATGAACTTGGCGGCGCCAGCTTTATGGATTGGTGGTATAAAGCAGAGCGTGGTGAACTCGACCCCTTTGTTCTCGTATTTGAAGGTTCCGTCCCCAACGAGAAGATCAAGTCCGAAGGATACTGGGCAGCCCTCGGTGCGGACCCTGCGACCGGTCAGCCCATTCCTGTATCTGATTGGATTGATCGTCTGGCGCCCAAAGCCCTGGCAGTGGTAGCGGCAGGGACCTGCGCCACCTATGGTGGTATCCATGCAATGCAAGGCAATCCTACGGGTGCCATGGGCGTATCTGATTATCTGGGCTGGAGCTGGAAATCCAAGGCGGGTATCCCAATCGTGAATGTCCCCGGATGCCCTGTACAGCCCGACAACTTCATGGAGACTCTACTCTACCTGCTCTACCAGGTAGCAGGAATGGCTCCGATGATCCCGCTGGATGACGAGGGACGACCGACCTGGCTCTTCGGCAAAACCGTCCACGAAGGCTGCGATCGCGCCGGCTACTACGAGCAAGGCGATTTCGCTACCGAGTACGGGTCACCCAAGTGCATCGTGAAGTTAGGCTGCTGGGGACCGGTGGTGAACTGCAACGTTCCCAAGCGAGGATGGATGAACGGTATCGGAGGCTGTCCCAATGTGGGCGGCATCTGCATTGGCTGCACGATGCCAGGCTTCCCCGATAAATTCATGCCGTTTATGGATGAGCCACCTGGTGCGAAGCTCTCAACGACCGTCGTGCAAGCCTGGGGCGGGGCCCTGCGGGGTCTGCGCAAGTTGACGAACGAAACGGTCAACAAAGAACCGTCCTGGCGGCACAAAGGCAGGCAACTGACGACGGGCTACTCACCAAGATGGCGATGAGAAGTTAGACGAGAATCGACCCCGGCTGAGCCATCACAGCTTGTAGAGATGTCGTGGGATCCGATGACACGCATCGTTGGCAGCCTGGGCATCTATACCAAGATTGACTTTAAGAACCGGCGGGTGGCGGAGGCCTATAGTTCTTCCCACATCTTCCGGGGCTACAGCCTTTTCATGCAAGGCAAAGACCCACGCGACGCCCACTTCATCACGAGCCGCATCTGCGGCATCTGTGGTGACAACCACGCGACCTGCTCGGTCTATACACAGAATATGGCCTATGGCGTAAAGCCACCAGCACTGGGTGAGTGGATTGTCAACCTGGGTGAGGCCGCGGAGTATATGTTCGACCACAACATCTTCCAGGAGAATCTGGTCGGCGTTGACTACTGCGAGCAGATGGTGAAAGAGACGAATCCAGGCGTGCTTGAAATGGCAAATAAGACCGAAGCTCCGCACGCGGCAGATCATGGATATCGCACCATCGGTGACATCATGCGCTCGCTCAACCCCTTCGTCGGCGAGTTCTACCGCGAGGCGCTGCATGTGAGTCGCTATACGCGCGAGGCATTCTGTTTGATGGAAGGACGCCACGTCCATCCCTCGACCCTCTATCCAGGAGGAGTGGGAACCGTTGCTACTGTCCAGCTCTTCACCGACTACCTGGTTCGACTGATGAAGTATGTCGAATTTATGAAGAGGGTCGTTCCTATGCACGACGACCTGTTTGACTTCTTTTACCAGGCCCTGCCCGGCTACGAGAAGGTCGGCTACCGCCAGACCCTGCTCGGCTGCTGGGGATCGTGGCAAGACCCCGATGTATGCGACTACGATTATCGCACCATGGAGAAGTGGGGACGTGCCATGTTCGTTACCCCTGGAGTCATCGTGGACGGGGAGCTGGTGACGACAAGCCTGGTAGATATCAACCTGGGCATCCGCATTCTGCTGGGCAGCTCCTACTACGACGACTGGCAGAACGAAAGGACCTTCGTCGACCGCGACCCACTCGGCAACCCGGTCGACAAACATCACCCCTGGAATCAAACAACAATTCCGAAGCCGCAGAAACGCGACTTCAGTGACAAATATAGCTGGACGATGTCGCCGCGTTGGTTTGACAAGCGCACCGGCAAGTACCTGGCGCTGGATACTGGCGGTGGTCCCATCGCCCGCCTGTGGGCAACGGCCCTGGCAGGGATAGTCGACCTGGGCTACGTCAAAGCTACCGGGCAAAGTGTCAAGATCCGGATGCCCAAGACCGCCCTGAAGCCAGAGGTGGAGTTCGAGTGGAAGATTCCGCAATGGAGCAACGCTATCGAGCGTAACCGTGCGCGGACATACTTCCAGGCATACTCCGCTGCTGTCGCGCTGCATTGCGTAGAGAAGGCGCTGGCTGAGATACATGCTGGCCACACCAAAACGTGGAGCGAATTCACGGTGCCCAAGGAGGCCATCGGCTGTGGCTTCCACGAAGCCGTGCGCGGTGTGCTTTCCCATCATATGGTCATCGAGAAGGGGAAGATCGCCAACTACCATCCCTATCCTCCTACGCCCTGGAATGGCAGCGTGCGCGACATCTATGGCACACCCGGTCCCTACGAAGATGCTGTACAGAACACACCGATCTTCGAAGAGAACGGCCCGGACAACTTCAAGGGTATCGACATTATGCGAGCAGTACGCAGCTTTGACCCCTGCCTGCCATGTGGCGTTCACATGTACCTGGGTGAAGGAAAAGAGCTTCAGAAAGTCCTCTCGCCGACATTTGGCTTGAACCAGTAGCGCCATCACCCATGTAAGTGGCATTAGCTTAGGGAGGAAGCGCTGCTTCCTCCCTGTGGCTGAAGCTGAAAACATCCGCGTTGCTGTTTTGAAAAGAATAATGCTTTCGCGCCCTGTAATAGAGGAGAATGTGTAATGCCACAAGAAGTGCAGGAGCACCGCCGCCTGGCGGCGCGTATCGAAAAGCTGGTCCAGGAGGTTGCCGAGTTCCCTGACCCACATGCGCGTGCCACGGCCCAGGAACTTGTCCAGGCGCTCCTGGATATGTATGGCGAAGGGCTGGCACGGCTGCTAGAACTTACTGCCGAGACCGAAGCATCGGGCCTCGCCTTGATCGATACCTTCGCGAGCGATGACCTGCTGAGTTCTTTATTTTTGCTGCATGGCCTGCACCCGCTAGATATCGAGACGCGCATTATGCAAGCGCTGGAAGAGGTGCGGCCCTATCTCAAGTCGCATGGAGGCAATGTTGAGTTTGTTCGGGTTGAAGATGACATAGCTCACCTGCGTCTCGAGGGAAGTTGCCATGGTTGTCCTGGCTCGACCGTCACCCTCAAATTGGCCATTGAGGAGGCCATCTACAAGGCGGCTCCAGACCTGAATGGACTCCAGGTGGAGGGAGTCACCGAACCACCACGACGACCAGGCACACCGGTCACCTTTGTTCCTCCAAAGCGGCACAAGGATAGTGCACGCTCAACACAGCAAGACGGCGGATGGAGAGTGGTAGAGGGACTAGCATCTCTTCCTGCTGGCATCCTTAAGCAAGTCACAATACAGGGGAAGTCTTTGCTCTTCTTTCAAATTGCAGACACCTACTATGCTTACCACAACCGTTGTGGCAATTGCAACGCGCCTCTCGATGGCGGCAGGCTAGAGGGAACTACCCTTAGCTGTTCCTCTTGCGGGCAAAAATTTGACGTCTGTCGCGCAGGAAGAAGCCTGGATGCTCCCGACCTGTTCCTCGAACCAATCCCTCTGCTGGTGGAGGGCGGTAAGGTGAAAGTGGCCCTGTCAGCATTGTCAAAAGACGATCAATCTCAGGCGACCCTGTCGACAAGCGCAAGATGAGGTAAGCAGCCATGGCGTCATCTGAACTTACAAACAACAGTGATGATCGTTCCGCTGCGCCCCTTGATGTGCTACGTCAGTTTGCGCGCAAGCGAGAAATGCGCCAACCTGCGGAGCAGTGTGACCTATGCAGTGATGTAATTGCTCAAAATCACCGTCACTTGCTGGAACTCTCCAGGCATACGTTGATTTGTGTGTGTCACCCTTGCTCAATACTCTTCGGTGACCCGGGAGCTGGGGGAGGGAAGTACCGGCTGGTGCCCTCGCGCTATCTGCTATTGCAGGATTTCCAGATGACGGATGAGCAGTGGGACGACTTG
>WNGR01020383.1_pt1 | contig 17001 bp, 17 predicted proteins | sample 5407581 | NCBI WGS metagenome assembly WNGR01 (sample SAMN13153383, study PRJNA577476) | soil metagenome | isolation source: 80 cm soil or saprolite under Garry oak tree replicate 2 | place: USA:California | collected 2016-06-15 | reverse complement strand
GGAGGCCCGGCCCTCTCCCACCACATCCAATGCATCGACTCCATCTCCGGCTGCGGCAACGTCCTCTACCGCATGCGTCTCGAACCCTCCACCGGCGTCCTCTCCGACTTCCTCCTCTTCGGCGCTTTATCGGATAACCAGCCATCCGAAAACATCCCCATCATCCGCCAAACCCGCGAACAGCTCTCCGCCGCCATCCTTGCTAATCCGCCTCGAGTCATCGTCGTCACCAGCCACCTGCACATTGATGGCCCCGACAACTTTCTCAAGCTCGACCGATGGCCGGAGTTCGAAGACTTTCTCGCCACACGCTACGCCATCACCACCGAGTGGTCACCGACCCGCACCGCCCGCTGGTGGAGCCGCGAGGAAACCCCCGCCAGCTACCGCATCTACATCCTCCGCGCCAACAACAGCACAACCAAGCCGAAAGCTGACCGCCGATAGCTGATCCCCGACCGCGCATACCTCACGGCTCACGACTCGACCCGAAAAACGTCCCAGCTCCGAACCTCGAACCTCGAACCTCGAACCTCGAACCTCGAACCTCGAACCTCGAACCTCGAACCTCGAACCTAACCACCAATCCACACCCAACCGGCGTATCTTAAGCAGATGCGCATGACCGTTCTCGCCTCCGGTTCCAAGGGCAACTCTACGGTCATCGCTTCCGCGCACACCCGCCTCCTCGTCGACGCCGGCCTCTCCTGCAGGGAACTCCTCAAACGCATGGCCATCGCCAACGAGGACCCCGCCGCACTCGACGCCATCCTCATCACCCACGAGCATCAGGATCACATCGCCGGTCTCGCCGTTCTGGCCCGCCGCCTGCGCATCCCCGTGTTCATCACCGAGCCTACCCACCGCGCCTGGGTCCGCATGGTCACTCCCCGCACCACCATGACCTACGCCCAGTGGCTCGATCACGTCCAGAAAGAAAAAGACGCCCGCGCCCAGGCCGCCGCAGCCGCCCAGACCACTACAGAACCGGGTGCCCCACGTCTCGATTCTGAGACGTGGGAGCGTGGCGCCACAAAGCTGGGTGCCCCATCCATGACAGTTTCATCGTCATGGGTGGGAAGTGGTGCCACAGAACCCATAGCAGTCTCGGCCGAATCCGATCCCGACGAAGTTGACGAGCCCGCCGCTCCCAAGCCCGATCCCGCCTATCTCCCCGCGGTCGAATACTTCCACTCCGGAAACCCCTGTGGCTTCGTCTTCGAGTCCCGGTCCGAGGCCGTTCGCATGGCCATTGCCACCGACCTCGGCTATATGCCGCCCAACGTCAAGTCGGCCCTGAAGCGCATCGACGTGCTCCTGCTCGAATCCAACCACGACCTCGAAATGCTCCGTGACGGCCCATACCCCTGGGCGGTCAAGCAGCGAGTCCTCTCCCGCGTCGGCCACCTCTCCAACCACGCAACCGCCGAATTCCTCGCCCGCGACTACGACGGCGGTGCAACCTACATCGTCCTCGGGCACCTTTCCGAAGCGAATAACGCCCCGGAACTGGCTCTGATCTCCGCCGAACAAGCCATTGCCGGACGCATGTCCCTTCTGGGCAACCGGTTGATCCTCGCCCAGCAGTCCGCCCCCCTCACCCCTATTTGCCTTTAGTCCTCCGCCGTTTCCCCGCCAATGCTAAGTGATTTCCGTCACAGCGTAATCGCCCTCCCTGGCCTCAAAGTAGTACATCCGACATAATGGACAGGATTGCATCTTTTCCCGGGCCCCCGCTATCAAATGAATTAGAATGTGGTCTATAACACTATGGTAACTTTAGTTCCTCGTTCTACGAGGTCGCGCCGCACGACCGCACCCCACTGCACCGATCCCCTGATCGGAAACATCCTTGCCGGATGGCGCTACGACATCTCCGGACTCTCCCCCTCGATGCGGACTGACTACGACCAGCACCTCTCGGACTGCGCCCAGTGCAAGCGCCGTCAGCACTTGGCCCGCACCATCGACGTGCTGCTCATCTCCGTCACTTCGCTGTCGATCCTCGCCTTCATGCTGGCTGCTGCGGTTCTTCACCGCCTTGAAACCATCGCCCACCTGGGCACCAGTCTGCATGGCCACCTGTACCACACGCCGATCACCATATCCCTCGAGGCCACAGCAATCGCCGGAGTCATCATCTCATTCCTGCTCTGGTTCCTGGTCGCCATCGCGACGCCAATCCCCGGCCTGGTCTCGGACGCGCTGCAACAACGGATCCCCTCATCGATCCGTGAGCGCATCATGAAAAACGCCGCCTGAAAGCAGTTGCAACAAGGTTGTTAGTTGGGAAAGACGACGGTGTTCGGTTGCCGCAATCAACCCGGTCTTCAACAGACAACCAGCAACTAACAACCAGCAACCTTCCCAAAAATGCGATAGCGTAAGAAGATCATCATGTCCCCCACGCAATCGCATCCCCACTCCGAAGGAGAGATTTTCCCGCAGCAGTCGTCCAACGTCGATGACTATATGCCCGCGGAGGCCCGTCCGCGACGCCGCGAATACAGCGTCTGGGACCCGCGCTCCGCGCCCGGCACTTATCTCCTCCTCGCCATCAACATCGCCGTCTACCTCTGGATGGTCACCCATGGCGTCGACCCGAAGGATCCCTCCGAGGGTGCCCTGCTCCACTACGGCGCAAATGACACCTGGCTCGTCCTTCATGGACAGTGGTACCGCCTGCTGACCGCCACCTTTGTCCACGTCGGCCTGATCCTCGGCGAGCCGCTCATCGGCCCCATGGGCATGGTCGCCGTCTACATGCTCACCGGCATCGCCGGAAACCTCCTGAGCATGGCCTCCGACGTCATCCTCACATTGATGAGCCGCGATCCCCGACATCTCCTTGGAGTCGGCGCAGGCGCTTCAGGTGCCGTCTTCGGAATCGCCGGCATCCTGATTGTGCTGCTCTCCAACCGCCGCCTGCCATTCCCCTGGGAGGAGTTGCGACGCCTGCGCAGCAGCGTCATCAAGTTCGCCGGCATCAACCTCGTCATCGGACTCAGCACCGCCCTGCCGTTCGTCAATTTCGGCATCCGCATCGACAATATGGCCCACATCGGCGGCTTCCTCAGCGGCCTCGCCCTCGGCGTCCCACTCGCCCCACGCATGACCTCAGGCCGCGAACTCTACTTCAGCCGCCAGAAGATCACCTTCGCCGCCGCCTGCTTTATCCTCGCCCTCTTCGGCTACTGGATCGCCTTCCTGCTGTAAGGAAGTTGTCAGTTCTCAGTTGACAGTTCTCGGACACAATGACCAACCACGCCGCCGCCGTTCTCACTGACAACTGAGAACTGACAACTGAGAACTCTCTTTACACCAGAGTCGTCTGCGCGAACTTCCGCACCATCGCCAGCAGCAGCTTCCGGTCGTTGTCGCTCAACCGAGCCGAGTACCGCTGAATCTGCGTGAGGAAGCGAATCTCTTCCTCACTCAGCCGCAGCGTCGACATCTCCCGGCTCACCGCCTCGTCCGAGAAGAACTGCGCCAGTTGCATATCCAGCGAATACGCAATCTTTTGCAGCGTCTCCAGCGACGGAACCGTATGCCCGTTCTCCACCCGCGACAGATAGCACCGCAACAGGCCGGTCCGCTTTTCGATGTCGCCCTGCGACATCCCTTTTTGCAATCGATAGGCGCGGATGGTCCCACCGATGTTCATCGCGATCGTGGTTACGGGCGGAAGGCTGCTCAAGGGCGTCGGAAGTGTTTGCATATCAGACATTGACAACAAAGTAACTATCCCCGCTCCTCAGGTCAATGACTATTTCGTAACATCCCACGATTCCCGCACCACCCAAGGTTCCCCGAAAGCCAGGTTCGAGGTACTAGGTTCGAGGTTCAAGGTCTTTTCCCTCGAACCTCGAACTTTGAACCTTGAACCTGCCTCACCCCATATACATCCCGCCATTCACATCCAGCGTGTGCCCGGTAATGTATCCAGCCTCTTCCGACGCCAGAAAAGCCACCGCCGCCGCAATATCCCGGTCCGTCCCCACCCTCCCCAGTGGGATATGCGACGTCATCGCCAACTTCTGCTCCTCCGTCAGCACCGCCGTCATGGCCGTCTCGATATACCCCGGAGCCACCGCATTCACCGTAATCGTCCGGCTCGCCAGCTCCCGCGCCAGCGACTTCGTCAGCCCGATCAGCCCCGCCTTCGACGCCGCATAGTTCGCCTGCCCCGCCTGCCCGGTCTCGCCAACTACCGAAGTGATGTTGATCACCCGTCCCCAGCGCGCCTTCAGCATCGACTGCATCACCGCCTGCGTCATCAGGAACGCGCCCGTCAGGTTCGTCGCCAGCACATCGTCCCAGTCCTTCTTCTTCATCCGCATCGCCAGGATGTCGCGCGTGATCCCGCCGTTGTTCACCAGGATCTCAACCTTACCCAACTGCGCAATCACCGCCTTCGCGCACTCCTTAATCGATTCCTCGCTCGCCAGATCCAACGCAAACACATGCGCTGATCCGGCAACGGGCTCCACCATGCCCGCACTCGCCGCCCCGCCGCAGATGGCTGCGGCCACCTCGATCTCACCGGTCGCCTCGGCTAGCTGCGCAGCGTAGCCGTTGATCTCCGCCGCCACTTCGGCCAGTTTCGCCTCATTCCGAGCGCATAGCGCCACCGTCGCGCCGGCTTCCGCCAACGCCAGCGCACACGCCCGTCCAATCCCCTGCGATGCTCCAGTAACGAGCGCAACCCGCCCCTGCAATGTACTCACTGAATCTCCATTCCAAATCCCGTTCGTAATTCCTTACGACGCCTGATTATACGGAACGCACCTGTTCCGGAGACCTCACGCCCACTAGACCGCACTGAGAATTGCCCGCCCCAGCGCTCCAGTCATCGCGTCCTGCGCATACAGCGCTGCGTCGCGGCTGAGCCCGGGCAGACTTCGCAAGTGATCCGCAAAATCCCAGGCAAGCTCTCTCGCCTTGCAGATATCCCAGAAGGCAAGCACGCGGCCGATCTTCCCCGTATCCTGCGCGAGGACACCCAGTACGTCCGTCGCCAGCATCGTCAGCGCAGCCGGCATCACAGAGTTCAACAGCCCATTCACAGCCTGATAGTCCGCATGTTCCGCGCTGTCCGCCGCAGGCACGACGTTCAACCCCGCATCCGTCGCCAGCAGAGCCAGTGCCAGGTCCCGGTTGATGTGCGCATTCATCCCCGCGAGCGCAAACTGAATCCGATCCACGTCCATCCGATACCGGGCCTCAAACAACGCCCGCCACGCGTTGGGCACGGCCTCTCCGGAAAGAAAGCCGCGAAGCGCACCGAAGTAGAGAGCCGCGAAGTTCACATCGAGACTGGCAAACCACACCGGACTCTGCCACGTCCCACCCGGCGGCTCGAGATCGACCTGCTGCGTCACCATCAGGTAAAGCCGGTTGAACCACTTGATTCCATCGCTCACCTGCAGCAGCGCGTCGATGGCCTGCATCCGCTCGATCACCTCCGGAATCGTCGCCGGAGCTGCCCCGCGCACAAGCTCATACAACGGCTGATCGGCAGGTAACACTGCGCCTGAACCCATGATCCACTCCGGAAGAGGTCCGTTGAAGTATAAGCGACGGGCGCAATTCAAGATGGATGTATCCGTGCCGCCTTAAGTCCCGTGCGACAAACGCCTCACCGAGGCTGTTTGCGCGGTACTTCCGGCAACCGGAGCAGTGCTGCGCCCCTTGCGCAACCGCCGTCCAAACAGCGAAGGCCGGCCAAGCCACTCCACCATGATCCGGTTCGATTCCTCCGGCGTCACCTCAAACACGGAATGGCCACCCGGTAGCACGATCAGTTCGGAGCAGCGCAGCACGCGGTTTAGCTTGATGCCCGAGCTCAGACTCACCGTGCAGTCGCAATCGCCCCACACCAGCAGCGTCGGAATCCGCCTCACCCGGCGAAGTACGGTCTTCAGCTTGGCCATCTCCACAAACCAGCATTGGATAATGCAGAGCACGTGGCGCAATGTGCCCGGGCTTCGCAGTCCGTCGACAATCTCCTGCAGGCAGCGATCGACAACGCGGTGGGCGCCTCCATACATCTCCCCCAGAGCGATCCGCTGAATCGGAGCGGGAAGATACGGCAGCATCCGCGCCAGAAACTCGCCCCACCGAGTGCTGTAGACCCGCACCATCATGTCGCTCGACCGGCTATACGGATTGGCGGGCGCGAACAGGATCAGCCTCCGCACACGACTCGGATGCAGCGCCGCCAGCATCAGCGCGACCGCTCCCCCATGCGAGTGCGCGACAATATCGGCTTGTGCAAGATCGAGCGCGTCCATCACTGCGACGATGCGATTAGCCGTCGCCCTTAATCCAGCGTCCAGCCCCCCCACCCGCTGCGATTTGCCCATGTTCACCAGGTCAATCGCATAGACACTGGCGTTCTCGGCGAGAGCTTCGATATTATTCCGCCAATTTGCGCTGGATCCCACCAGTCCGTGGATCAGCAGCATCGGCCGACCGCTTCCAGCGTGCAGATAATGCACGCGAGCGCCAACCACATCGACGTACGCCTCTTCGTATCCCTGTTGCGGGGTCTCCTGCTGCATGGCAGAAAATCCTTTCTCGCAAATCCCTTAACCCGGCTCTCCTGCAAATTACTTCACGGCTGATGCCAATTCCTTCGACACACTTGCGAACTTCGTGCAGGCAGCTATTGGATGTTTTCAGAACCCAAAGCGTAACCTGAATCTTCTAAGAAATTCGCCCTCGACGGGTTCACGTCGATAGATGGACGAATGAAAAGCCTGAATGGCGTCACCTGTCTGTCTGGCAGACAACACTTCCACAAGGATTCATTCGCCGGTACCGGAGGAATCAATAGCCTTGGAAGACACCCCCGCACTCGCGCCCGGGCCTTCGGCGAATCGCCAGCTGATTCTCCGCGTCGGCCATCGCGGCGCCGCCGGTCATGCCCCGGAGAACACCCTCGCCGCCATCCGCAAAGGAATCTCGCTGGGTGCCGATTTCATCGAAGTCGACGTCCAGCGCACCCGTGACGGACGCCTGGTGGTGATGCATGACGAGCGGGATGAACTGCAGTTGCTCGACGCCGGCAACGGCGAACGCGTGCCGTCTCTCGAAGCCGTACTGGCAGCTACCAGCGGGCATGCCGGCCTAATGCTCGAAGCCAAAGCCGCAGGCACCGGCCCAGCTATCCATCATGCAGTGCAATCTTCCGCCTTCTCCGGTCCCGTCATCTATGCGTCCTTCCTGCACGCGGAGATTCTCGCAATCCGCAAAATCGACCCGCTCGCAACAACCATGGCGCTAATCGAGTTCGTCCCGTTCGTAGACGCCGCCTTCGCACACGACGCCGGCGCAAACATGGCGGGCCTGCCGTTCGAGCTCGCAACCGCCGAGTTCATCGCCACGCTTCACGCAGCCGGCATTGAAGTATTCGTCTATACCGTCAACGAACCCAGGCTCATACAGCACGCCATCGACCTCGGCGTCGACGGCATCATCTCCGACTACCCCGACCGCATCCCAACCGCCCTCACACCTCACCTGAAAGCCGATAGCTGATAAACAAGTACCAGCTACCAAACCCGGAACCTAGTACCTGGAACCTGGTACGTTCCTGAAAAACCGCCATCGCCCTGAGCCATATACAATTCTCTACCTGCAAATAACCCGGGAGGCAAAGGATGCTCAATCTCTCGCGAATCCTGCTCGTCATGCCGTTCCTCTTCCCCGTCGCGCACGCGCAGGAAATGCACGACCATCCGGCACCTGAAAAGCTGGGCAAAGTATCGTTTCCCATCTCCTGCGCGCCGGACGAACAGCAGCCGTTCAACCGCGCGGTCGCCCTGCTCCACTCCTTCGCCTACACCGCCGCCGAACACGCCTTCCAGGATGTCGTTACCGCCGATCCGCAGTGTGCCATCGCGCATTGGGGAATCGCCATGACCCACTTCCACGAGCTATGGGAGCCGCAGCTCCCGCCCGTCACCATTGCAATCGCTCAAAAGGAAATCCAGCTCGCACAGCAGATCCCAACATCCTCCGAACGCGAGCGCCAGTTCATCCACGCACTCAGCGTCATCTACACGGACACCGCCACCGTCCCTTACCGCACGCGCGTCACCAGCTACGAGCAGGCCATGGCCCAACTTGCGTCGTCCAACAGGAACGACATCGAGTCGCAGGTCTTCTACGCGCTCGCCCTCCTGGCGAATGAGTCTCCGTCCGACAAGACCCACGCCAAACAGAGACAGGCCGCCGCCCTGCTCGAGCCGTTGTACCGCATCTATCCGGAGCACCCCGGGATCCCTCACTACCTCATCCACGCCTACGACAACGCCGAACTCGCACCCAAAGGCCTGGCCCCGGCCCGCGCCTACTCGCAGATCGCGCCCTCCGCGCCCCACGCCCTGCACATGCCGTCGCACATCTTCACCCAGCTCGGCCTGTGGGACGACTCCATCGCCTCCAACCTTGCAGCCCGCGAAGCCGCCCACCGCCAGGGCGACCTCGGCGAAGAACTACACGCAATGGACTATCTCGTGTATGCCTATCTCCAGACCGGGCGCGATCAGGAAGCCGCCCAGGTCATTCAGCAACTCAACAGCATGGCCAACCGAAACGCAACCGAGTTCAAGATCGCCTACGCCTCCACAGCTATACCCGTTCGCTACGCGGTCGAGCGGAATCAATGGGCCGAAGCAGCCGCTATCGATCCTCCCACTGGCGCCGCGCCAGCAGCCATCGCAATTGCGGTCTGGGCCTGCGGCGTAGGATTGGCCCGCACCGGACGCGCCAGCGAAACCCACACCCAGACGGATCGCCTGCAGCAGATCGAGGAACAGCTTCGCACTGCCCGCAACTCCTATTGGGCCACCCAGGCCGGCATCCTGCGGCAGGAGGTTCTGGCCTGGTCAGCTCAGGCCGACGGCAAGCCCGATCAGGCCGCGACCCTGCTCCGCGCCGCCGCCGACCAGGAAGACGCAATCGAAAAGCTTCCCGTCACCCCCGGCCCGATCATCCCCGCACGCGAACAACTCGGCGACCTGCTGCTGGAGCAGAGCCACCCCGCCCTCGCGCTTAAGGAATTTCAGACCGCACTCACCAACGCTCCCAACCGCCGTGGCTCCGTGCAAGGCGCAGCGAAAGCCGCTGAACTCGCCACCCGCAAACAGTAGAACAGTCAAAACACTGAATGCTGTTTGACACGCGCGATACAATTAAAGAAGGATCAAACAACAACCAGCGTCGTGCCCGAGGGGTGACTCAGGCCGGACCTGCCGTTACCACACTTCCAACCCTTTCCGTCGGAAACCATGACCGTAAGGCCTCTGCTCTAACGATTCTCAGGATAAGTACAATCGAATGAAATATTTGCCTATAACACCCATGGAATCAAATATTTGCGAGGAGCAATTTTGGCATATCATTGTAAACAAGCGACTTAAGACCACCAACCCCCGGGGGGGGTACCCCCACTTGTCGCACTGGCAATCGGCAAACTGAGGAAGTCATCAAGGGTCTCAAGCTGCAAGTTACCAATCCGGAAAAACATTTGCATGAATCAAGAGCGCCCAACACGGAGTTCCACAGCCTTCGCAATCACAACCCGCGAGATGGAATATCCTTGCTCAGACATGTCCGACACTCAACCAGCTATCGCCGATCCAAAGCCCGCAACCGCCGCGCCCGCGAACCAGACCGATGTCTATGCGATCCACGGCGCAGACCCCGAAGTGCTCGCATACGCCATGGCGAAGTACTCGCGCTCCTCTCTTTCCATGCGGGAGTCGCTGAGCGAGATCAGCTCGCAGCGCGCCGAGCAGTTCCTCAACACCTTCTACTTCCAGTACGGACATCGCTCGATCGCCGACCTCGCGCACATCCCGTTCGCCATCGAGCGCCTGTCTTTACTCGCCGCAATTGCGTTGGTGGACGAGCAGCGCTGGGACGGCCAGGAACGCTCCACCCGGTACCAGAACTTCCGCAAGTCGGGCTGGTACACGCCGGCACTCGGCGAGCGTACCGCCAGCTACACCGCCTCGATCGCATCCCTCTTCACCGCCTACGACAAGGTCGGCGCCGAAATGCTGGAGGCCCTCAAGAGCGCAATCCCGCAGCCCGCCGAGATGAAGGAAGACGCCTATGTTCGCACGCTCAAGGCCCGCGCCTTCGACGTTGCGCGGTACCTCCTCCCGCTCGCAACCAACACGTCGCTCGGCCAGATCGTCAGCGCCCGCACTCTTGAGAATCAAATCTCGCGCCTTCTCACCAGCGAGTTCGCTGAAGTTCGCGCCCTCGGCGAGCGTCTCAAATCCGCCGCAGCCGAACCCGCATGGAACGTCCAGCACGAAGCGGCCCGCGTTCTCTGCTCTGAAGTCAGCTCAGTGGACGACGCCTGCGGCTGCCGCGTCTCCGAATCCCTTATGCGCGAAGTCAAGACCGCGCCGACGCTGGTCAAATACGCCGCGCCCATCGACTACACCATCGCCTCCCGCAAGGAACTCCGCGCCGCCGCCGCCGAACTGATGTCCGGCCAGCCGATCGAGCCCGCTCCCGTCGTCGATCTCGTCGAAGACGCAGGTTCGCTTGAAGTCGAGCTCGCCACCTCCCTGCTCTATCCCGAGTGCCACTACTCCTGGCGTCAGCTCCAGCGCGCCGTGTCAGCCCTGAGCGCGGGTCGCGTCGCGGAGATCATCGCCCTTGGCACAAAGCATCGCGGCCGCCACGATGAGTTGCCCCGAACCTTCTCCGCCGGCCAGAGCTTCAAATTCGACATCCTCATGGACATCGGCGGCTTCCGCGATATGCACCGCCATCGCCGCTGCGTCCAGCTCATCCAGGACTACACCGACCTCCACGGCTACGAAGAGCCAGTCTGCCCGGGTCAACCCACGCTCGCCGAAGCCGGCCTGCACGACACCTATACCGCCGCAATGGACGCAGCCCACGCCGCCTACCGCACCCTCCGCGACCTCCCCGACTTGGATTGTCATTCTGAGCCGGGTGCCCCAGGTCTCGATTCTGAGACCTGGGATCGGACCACCTCCAACTCCACTGGAAACGCCGAAGCCGCCTACCTCCTCCCGCTCGGCACGCGCGTCCGAGCCATGTTCAAAATGGACTTCGCCGAAGCCCTCTACATCGCCGAACTGCGCTCCGGCGTCGCCGGCCACTTCAGCTATCGCCGAGTCGCCTGGGAGATGTATCTCGCCGTCGCAAAGCGCCACCCGAGCCTTGCAAGCTACTTCCGGATCGAAGACGTGAACCAGCCAGTCGACCTGCTGAAGAGATGAGCCGCGGCTCTAGACTTCCACCACTGTTTCGATCGAGGCGCGATCGCTTCGCTGCTCCAAACTGTGCGTCTCCGACACCCGGGAGCCAAGGGCATGACGCAAAGCGGCAAGCGCAATGAAACTCAGAGCCAGACCGCAAACACCTTCCCACTTCCAACGCACCCAGGCAATCGTGGAGAGCGCGGAACCAACCGCTGCGCCCGCAAAATAAACGGTCATGTAAACCGTATTCAACCGGCTCCGCGCCGACGGAACCAGCCCAAAGATGCGCGTCTGATTGCCGACCTGCGTCAACTGCGCGCCGATATCCAGCAGGATCACGCCGATGACGAGCACAGCGATATGCACCGAGAACGACAGTTGAGAACCTTCCCATTCGCCAGCCCACAAAAGCAGGTAGGAGAAAGCCAACAGCGTCATCCCTGCAGTCAGCACCCATCGCGTGCCCCGCTTGTCCGCCAGCCTGCCGCCAACCGGAGCGACCAGCGCGCCCGCTGCGCCGACTAGTCCGAAGCTGCCCGCGACTCCTGGACCGAGACCATAATGGCTGCTCAGGAGAAACGCCAGCGTGGTCCAGAAGCAACTGAATGAGGCAAAGACGAGCGCGCCAATCAGGCTCGACTCGCGCAGCAGAGGTTGGCTGCGGAACAGTGTCCACAGCGAGCGCATGGCGTCCCGATAACGCAAATCCTGCTTCGGCGGCAGCTTCGGCATCACGCGGCCCAACAGAAAAAGGAATGCTGCATTGACCAGCGCCGCGATCACGAACACATATCGCCATCCGTCCATGACGCCGAAAGCTCCCCTGAGAAGAGCGTTCGAGGAATGGACGAAATGCGCCGGAATCCGGCTGACCCATCCGGCAAAGCTCCGTGCCAGCAGAATCCCCATCAAGAGCCCCATCATCACGGTCCCAATGGCTCGCCCGCGTTCCTGATCGGTCACCAGGTCTGGTGCGATGGGAAGCACAATATGGGTCACGGAAGCCAACATACCCAGCAGGAAGCTCCCTGCCAGCAGCCACGCAAGGCTCGGCGCCGCAGCCACCAGAAGCAGCGCCACCACCACGGCAGCATACATCCTCATCATCAGCGCGCGGCGCTCCAGCACGTCGCCCAACGGCACGAACACGAGCAGTCCCGCCGCGTATCCGACCTGCGTGGCTACAGCGACGAAGCCTACCGCGCCGGCCTTCGCCCCGAAGCTCTGCCCCATCTCCAGAAGAAGCGGCTGGTTGAAGTAGATGGTCGACACCCCGATCGCACACGCCAGTCCCAGCAGGTGCAATGGAGCGCGCGGTGTGGCGGACTTGGACCCAGGAGTCATTCGCAAAGATTGCCTACGAATCCAGTGTAAGACCAGTCACCCAACTTTTGTCGTTTTTGTGCTCGGGTGGTCCGTCCACATGAGAATTGGTAGAGATATCCCGGATTCAAAGGAGACTGCGGATCAGCGGATCCCTCAGAATTGCCTACAAAGTGTGTTATCTGGACGACGTACGGTGTGGATGCACCGGCAGCTGGGGAGTCTCGCGCCAGGTTTGCGGTCCGCCCCAGGCGCGGGTAGCTGTGAGGTCGACGTGGATCGGAACACTGGGGAGCGTGTGGGTTGGACCACTGCCCGCTGCTTGTGGCTCCGCTCCGGGGTCTGCCGTTGAGTCCGCGAAACGGTCAAGGAACTCCGGTAGGCCATCCCCCAGCTGCGGAACCGCATTACCAACCGCGAGCAGGTCGGCATAGAGAATGGTGCCAGTGAGGTGGAGGGTGTAGCCAGTGTCGTCGAGGTGGCCTTCGAGGGTTGCCGGCTGCTTTCCGCCCAGAGTGAGCGAGATGGGAAGGAGGTCGAAGCTATCCGGGGTCTCCGAATCCAGCGGGGCTCCCGGGCGTGCACCGCGGGTATGGGGGGCTGGGACGGCAGGCGGCGGTGTGGAACGGAGGAAAACGTCGCCGAGCGGAATCGTTCGATGCCCGGTCGGATCGACTTCCAGGGAACCGCTGGAGAATTCGAGTTCACCAGTCCAGGTTGGCGCCGCCGGGCTTGGGCTGCCGGACGTGGACGCTTGGGGACTTGAACCCCAGTGGAGGCTTCCAGCGAGGGATCCAGGACCGGTCAGGCCGGTTGGAGGGTGCGGAGTCGCGACGCCGAGCCAATCGAAGAACGTGGCAGCAGGCAGGGCTGGAAAGGTGAGTTGCAGGGAACTTAATTGAGGCATGCAGCTTCGAGTGAGAGCGGACGGGGTGGCACGAAGTCGGCGCGGCGAGCGTTATTGAGCGTGATGTTACTTACGATGGCATTGTGACCGATTGTGCCGAGAATGCCGAACGTAAGCGAAAAATCTCCGCGCAATCCGGCGTCGCTCCCAAACAGCAGGCGGCTGAGACCCCCGAGTTGAGCGTCTCGCCACGCTCCGCTCAGGTTGATGGGAATTTGCGCAAGAGAGCTGGCCTGATCGCCTGTCGGCGAGTCTGGACCACCCAGCGTGCCCTCCATGCGAATGATGCCGGTGTCTCCTGGGCTGGTGTCTGTGCGTACGGGGCGCGCCTCGAGGCGAAGATGCCACTGGTGAGCTTCGGGCAGCCAGAGAGCGAAGTCGGCTTCGCTGAGGGAAAACGGAGTCTTTTCCTGGTCGAGCTTCAGGTTTACGCGGGCGCCGGTCGCTTCGATATAGGGGAAGCGCCTGGCAGGACCGGCGAAGCGCTGGGCCGTCGGTGCGGCCTCGATGTGCGATGCCTGCAGCAGCAGACTTTCGATGTTCCACTTGCCGTCGTAACGATGGACGAGGTTGACATCGGGCGGCTCATTGACCGTGATGAGGGCGATCTTTGAGAACTCGACGCGCCGGCCCCACAGAGAACTGATGCGCAACGTGACGTTAACCTGGTCGGCACGAAGGATAGGCTCGTAACCGAAGGCGGGGTCTTCGTCGACCACGAAATTGTCGAGCGTAAAACCAGGCAGCGGCAGAAGCGAGAGCGAGACGCGATCGAAGTGAACCGGGCGGCCGACGGCGTTGCCGATATTGCGGGCGATACGTCGCTGGAAGCGGCTGACGTTGATGAGCGGTGGCACAAAGGCCAACAGAAGGATGACGAGCAGAACGGTGAGGAGCGCGATCAAGCGGCGTTGGACCCGAGATTCGGCGTGAGTTTCCAGATCAGCCTCGTCATTGGTGTGGGTCGTATGCATAAAGTCGATCTGCCGGGACGGCTTATTCTAGCTTGCCGGGTGAACTGGCGTCGGTGTCGCGGTGTATAGGCCAGGAGGTCTGGCGCTGCACGAGGACGAGCAATCAGCTCTTTCACGCTGAGACGAGGAAGGATCGGCTGCCGTTTTCCGGGAAGCGTCTTTCGAACTATCAACGGATGATGTGAAGGGTGCGCTTCCACCGAGTCTCGTCAAAGATGTGGATGAGGATGTGGCCCATGAAACTGACGCGGTCGCCAAGCGATGTTTTCTCGATCTGGTCGGCCGGAGTCTGGAACGACCAGTAAACGAACATGGGGCGGCCGACGATGTTCTCGCGCGGGACAAATCCCCAGAAGCGACCGTCAAGGGACTTGGTGCGGTTGTCGCCCATAGCAAAGACGGTGCCCGGTGGGACGATGAGATCTCCGTTGACGACATGGTTGGGCAGGTCGACGGCCCAGAGCGAGGCATTATTGGCGCTCGCCTGCTCCTCAATGCCGGCGAGGTCGGACGGGAAGTCGTCGCGATAAGGGATGTACGCGTCCTCCGGATCGCCGTCGCTTCTTGGCATACCCGCGTAGGGCTCGTTCTGGGCGACGCCGTTTAGGTAGACGACGCCGCGCTCGAGGTGGATGCGGTCCCCGGGAATGCCGATGCAGCGCTTGACGAGATAGAGGTCGGGGGTCTCCGGGTGAGGCTTGAGAAAGACGATGATGTCGCCGCGGCGTACTTCGCGATGCTGCACGAAGGGGGCCCAGTGCGCTGGGGGCGCGAGGGTGATGCGGTCGACCAGGACGTGGTCGCCGATGAGCAGCGTCTTCTCCATGGAGGCAGAGGGAATTTCGAAGTTCTGGAAGATGAAAGTCATTACAAAGAGGCCGACGGCGAGAACCGTACAGATGGAGGCAAGCGACTCCAGCGCGGTCTCTTTGTCCTCGTGGTGTGGTGGCGCAGGGGTGTTTGCGGGCGTGGTCTTTTCGTCGGGGGTGGTGGCAGTAATATCGGTCAACGGGATCTCCGCACTCGGCGTGGGGTGCTAACGGATAGTGTATCGCTTCGCGCGGGGGTCACGGGTGAGTTTACTCTGCCAGCGGTATCCATCGGCCCTCATGCGCGGAGGCGACCAGCCGAGAGACCGGCAAGGGGAGCATGGGACCGCGCTGTTTTGTTCGGAAGAGCGTCATTAACTCCCACATGCCGAAGGAGCTGAACCCTTCCGGGCCGAAGTAGCGATCCCATTCCTCGCCAAGAGGCGTTAGGTCCACATGGAACTTTGCTGAGTATGCTTCGAAGAGTTCGACGGCATCGTCTCCATCTACACCGAGATCGAAGTTGAGACTCTTGTCGACTGAAATGTTCTTCAACTTAATTCCCTGTTTATCGGAGATCAGCGCAAAGATTCCCTGCTGCAGGCCCACTTCGGCAGAACTCACGCTGAGATCGCCTCGGCGACCGGCAGCGAGACGGTGAGCCAATCGGCGAAGCCGCCTTCTGGAACTTCGGCGATACGGGTGATTGATTGAGGAAGAGGCTGACCATCGAGCGCGAGACCTTCGAGGTGGAATTCGAGAGCTTCGCGGAGGTTGGTACGCATCTCGTCCAGCGAGTGGCCGGTACTGGCGCAGCCGGGGACATCGGGCGCAAAGCCGCTCATGTTGCTTGGGCCGCTCTCGTAGATGACAAGGTATCGTCGCGTCATGGCTTCAACCCCGCTTGCTTGAGGATACTCTGAAGCGTTTTGGGATGGAACTCATCGCTTGGATGCCTGGGACGGTGACGGTCCGGGCTTACTCTGGTGCTTGAACTGGCGATGGCTTCCGGTCTGGCGGGAAAGATACCAGCCGTCCGCGTGCAGCTATTTCAAGAGATCGCGAACTTTCACGTGAGATTCTACCTGACCGGGTGCTCCGACATACGCGGCGCGCGGCCATCCGTAGACTTACGGAAGAAGAGACCGGCGGGACAGTACTCCGAATCGCTTTTGAGCTTATGGGCGATGTGGGGCGGAGGCGAATCCGGCACGTGATGGCGGTGGAGCTTGACGGCTCCGGTGCAATCGGGGCAGCGGAACTCCGTGTCGTCGTCAACCAGGGCTTCGCTGACAGACTTGAGCTTCCAGAAAGGTTCATAGCCACCACCGACTTTGAGGCGTCGGCGTTTGACCTGGCACTCGTAGATTTTTTCGGATTCGGCGGCCATAGGGCTCCTTGTGGTGCGGGTAAAAGTGAAATACGGAGATTCCGAGTTGCGCAAAATGACCAACGAGCTTGGGCGGTTACGCCACCGGATTTGCGGAGTGCCTGGCCTCGCGGCCGTCCGTGGCCTTTTTGAACAACAGGCCGGAGGGGCAGAATTCGGCGTCGCCGGTGAGTTTGTGCTCCACGTAGGCGACGCTGCCGTTCTTGCCGTTACGGCCAAGCAGCTTGACCGCTCCGAAGCAATCCTTGCAGCGGAAGTCGGTGTCTTCGTCTACCAGGGCCTCGGCGACGTTCTTGATCTTCCAATAGGGCTCGTATCCACCGCCGACCTTGATTCGGCG
>WNGR01003553.1_pt1 | contig 17002 bp, 23 predicted proteins | sample 5407581 | NCBI WGS metagenome assembly WNGR01 (sample SAMN13153383, study PRJNA577476) | soil metagenome | isolation source: 80 cm soil or saprolite under Garry oak tree replicate 2 | place: USA:California | collected 2016-06-15 | reverse complement strand
CGCCAGCACCCGCGGGTGGGTGGCCGTCCGCCTGGCCCAGGCGCTGTGCCCGACGGCGGCGCCGCGGGTGATCCCGGTCCGGTGGATCAGCCAGGACACCGCGCTGTAGTCCCCGTCCCCGGCGGGGCCCGCCCCGGCGGTGAACGCGGCCAGGAACGACGCCCGCGCCGCCGCCGCCATCGCGTCGTGCCGCTCCAGCTCGCGCAGGCACTCGGCCTGGACCGCAGTCGGGAGCCGGGCGGCGTCGGCGGCGGCCAGGTACCCCAGCCCGGCGCGGACCATGTCCAGCGCCTCACGGGCCGATGCGGGTGCCGTGCCCACCTGGGTCACCTCCCTCGCCGGGACTGGTCGCTGCGGGCGGCGGTTCTCGTCCCTGGCGGGCAGGCTTCTAGGATCTGAATTCGATTCTACCCCCCGGCTACGACATTCCCAGGCATATCCACGCCCGTCCGCAAGATTGGTACGCATGGTTGAAATGAGGTTTGGGGTGTGTTGAGAAACCCGAAGAACGTGGCTCTCCTAACGGAACTATCGTGTGGGGAGTGACGGTGGTCTATCTCATCAATGGCAGCCAGGTGGAGAGCCTGGAGGACTTCTGGCGTCTCATCGGAGAAGCGGTCAACGGTTCTGGCGGCTATTTCGGCGGCAATCTGGACGCTTTCAACGACTGCCTCAGCGGCGGCTTCGGCACGCCCGAAGATGATGATTTCATTGTGGAGTGGCGCGGCCACGAGCTTTCCCGGGCAAGCCTCGGGTATCCGGAGACGGCCCGCCAGCTAAAGCTGAGACTGGCGCGCTGTCATCCCTCGAGCAAGCCTCGGGTGCGGGCCGAATTGAAGGCCGCACGGGCCGGGCATGGCCCGACCGTCTTTGACTGGCTCGTGGAGATTTTCGAGGACCAGATACCCGGTCGGCTCCGGCTCGACTGAACGCGGCTATGCGCGGACCGCGAACGCCCGCAGGCCTCCGGTCCATCTTGGACGGGCGAAGCCGGCACCAGTGACACAGAAGGAGCATTGCGTGGTCACGGTCGGGGATGCCGAGGATTCGGTCTATCAGGGCCTGCAGTCGCTGCCGTGGCGGGTCTACCTGGTGGCGATGTGGATCTTGTGCGGGGAGCTGCAGACCCTGTACGCGCCCTGGATCCATGAGGCCGATCGGCCGCTGATGGCGTCCACGATGGACCTGATCCGCGATGTGGTGATCGTCGGCGAATCGGACGGGACGGCCCGGCGCGGCCGGGAAGTGGCGCGCGCCTGGGGACGGGTGATCCGGACGCGGGATAGCGCGGCGGTATCCGGGGGGCTGCTGAATGCGTGGGGAACCTTCGAAGGGCTGGCGCAGGAGATCGGCGGCCTAGCCGGGAGGGGCGCCGGGGCGCAATGGGTGATGGACGCGGCCACGGAGCGATGGCGGGACTGGGACCGGCCGGGTCCGATCTGGGTGAACCAGGAGCTGGCTGAGGAGGTCATCAAGTCCAGCCCGATGGGGCAGACTCTCGCGGTGTTCGACCGGGTTGTCACCAGGGTCGTCGGCCCGCGCCAGGAGAACTGACCCCGGTCCCCGCCATGCCTGTGTAACCACGGCGCAGAGACCAGAACGGTCGTCTGTCCCAGCGAGGGTGCCCCGGTCCGCGCCCTGGCGGCCACGCGCAGCCAGGTGCGGGGATAACGGTCACCCCCGGCGCGGCTGGCATCGCGGTCGACAGCGATCCGCTAGCCGCGGCCGGGCGGCGGTGGCAGCAGCTCGGTCTTGTACTGCGGAGCGAGGCTCGCGGACTTCGCGATGAACGCGGCCTGTGCCTTGGCGTCCAGCGGCGGCGGCGGTTCGGTCCGGGTGGCCACCGGCTGGCCGACCAGGGTGAAGAACTCTTCCTGCCCGGCCGGCGCGCACAGGCACAGCAGCCGCACGGGTGCCGGTCCGGCGTTGGTGAAGGCATGCGGCGCATTGGCCGGCACGTTGATGGTCTGGCCAGCCCGGGCGACGATGGTCTCGCCGCGGAACGTCACCTGGACCTCCCCGTCCAGGACGGTGAACATCTCCTCGAAATCGTGCCGGTGCGGTGGCGGCCCTCCGCCGGGCGGAACGTGCATGTCGATGAGGGTGTACCGGCCGGCCGTGTCATCGCCGGTGACGAGGATGGTGTAGGTGTCTCCGACGAGCCCGATGTGCGGCAGGCTCTGATCGTCGTCTGGCCGGGCGACGGTGAGCTCGCGCGACGGGTCGTCGGGCGGGAGCGGAGCAGGCTGAGACGGCATGCTGCCTCCTTGCGGCTTCGGTGGCGGCGGTAAGCGGATGATTTCATCCGTTTACTGTAACGCATGTGCCGGCGGCGGAAACGAGAGGTTCAATAAGCACATGGCCGCCGTGCGCAGTTCACGCGAACCGCGCAGCGACGCGGCCCGTAACCACGAGGCCCTCGTCCGGGCCGCGACCGCAGCCGTGCACCGGGAGGGCCCGCGGGTGCCCATGGCCACGATCGCGGCCGACGCGGGAGTCGGCATCGGAACCCTCTACCGGCACTTTCCCAGCCGGGAAGACCTGCTTGACTACCTCACCCACACCTCGTTCGAGCAGGTGCTGGCCAATGCCCGGGCCGCCGAACGCGGCGGAACGACCGCGGCCGAGGCGCTGCGGCGATTCATCGAAGCGGCGATCAGCCAGCGCAACGAGCTCGTGCTGCCGCTGCACGGCGGGCCGCCGCTGAGGTCGCCGAGGACCCGTGCCGTGCGCGAGCAGATCCACCGGATCCTGCGGCAGATCATCGACCGCGGGCGGGCGGACGGCACCGTCAGGCAGGACGTGACCCCGCGCGAGATCGTCGTCTTCGGTGCGATGCTCGCCCAGCCGCGAGGGCCGGATCCGGACTGGGATACGACCTGCCGCCGTCTGCTCGCCACCTACCTGGCCGGCCTGGGCACCCTAACGCCGCGATGACCACCGGCGGCGGTCGTGCCGCCGGACGGCCAGGGTGTGAGCGTCGGTGAGCAGGGCACGGGCCTGGCCGGCGGTGGCCTCGCCGGGGTTGAGGATGGACACCCAGGCCTGGGCGGCGTAGGCCGGGTGCGGGATCAGCCGGTCGAGCGCGGTGTAGTCGAGCCGAACGGGCCGGGTCCCGTGCTCGCCCGGCGGGTACCCGGTCAGCTTCTCGAACGCGGTCCGGCCGACCGCGATGTTCAGCCGGAACACGCCCGGGCGGTTCAGGTCCGAGGCGGTGTCCCAGCCGTCGTAGTCCTGGGTGACGATGGTGGCGAACGGCATCCGGCGGCTGGCGGCGTCGTCATCCGGGTCGAGAAGAAGAACGAGTCGCCCCAGGCGGCTTCGGGCGCGCCGTTCGCCTCACTGGCCGTGACGGCGGCCACGCCGGGCAGCTGCTTACGAACGCGATGATCTCGTCGGCGGTCATACCTTGAAGTTTCTCATTGAAGGGGCGCCGGGCCGTGAGCGCGGCACCGGCTACCGCCGCTACGGGCCAGCCGACGTCCGTGACGCGCAGATGATCAGGATGCTTCGCCAGGCCCGCTACCCGCTGCCCCGGATCGGGCCCATCCTGGACGGCCTGCGCCGGGCGGGCAGCACCGACGCCCTCCACCGGGCGATCGCGGAAAGGAACGCCACCCTCACCGCGCAGGCGCGAGCACTCCTCGAGGCCGCCAGTCACCTGCACGTCCTCGTCGTGGGTGCGTCAAAGTGAGGCAGGGCAGAAACCGGGCCCGTTCGGGATCATGGAACCGTGACCCCGAGCATCGCCCAGTTCATGCGGGACCTGGAGCAGGTCTGGGACGCGCACCAGCACGCCCTGATCCAGCGGCGCGACCTGCAGGCCGCCCTCGCTCAGCTGGCCGCCGAGCCCGCCATCACGCACATCCCGGCCATGACCGGCGGGACCGGACGCCAGGCCGTCGAGCGCTTCTACGCCGACCGACCTTCCGGCGGGCCGAGGTGCTGGCCATCGCCGTCGTCGGCTTCGAACGGACCCGGATCCGGTCCCAGCGGGTGCTGTGGGATCACGCCACGCTGGCCGGCCAGCTAGGCCTCGGCAACCCGGTCACTGCCCCAGCAGCCACCGGCCCGGCGCGATGAGCTTGCGCGCCCCGGTCGGCCCCCACGAACCAGGCGCGTAGGACGCGATCCGCGACGGGTCGGTCAGCAGCGGCCCGACCGCCTTCCACGCCGCGGCCAGCCCGTCCGGGCGGGTGTACAGCGAGCGGTCGCCGGTCAGGGCGTCGTGGATCAGCCGGACGTACGGCGGCAGCGGGTCGGCGCCACTCAGGCTGGACAGCGGGAGCGACGCCACGGCATGGTCCAGGTCGAGGCCGGGACCGGGCTTCTTGGCCACCAGGGACAGGTCGATCTCGCCGTCGCCGGCCAGCGAGAACGACAGCACGTTGCCCGCGCCCGGCAGCTGCCCGGCCAGCGGCCCGGGCGGCTCGCGCAGGATCAGGCTGACCCGCTGCCTGGTCTCCGCCAGCCGCTTGCCCGTGCGCAGGTAGAACGGCACGCCGCGCCAGCGCGGGTTGTCGATCCACAGCCGCGCGGCCACGTACGTGTTCTGAGCGGACTTGGCCGCCACCCCGGGCACCTTGCGGTAGCCGGTGAACTGGCCGAGCACCACCTCGGCCGGGTCGAGCGGCCGGAACGACCTGATCACCTTCTCCCGCGCGGCCTGCAGGTCCAGCGCGCCCAGGCTGGCCGGCGGTTCCATCGCCACCTCGGCCGCCACCTGGAACAGGTGCGTGACGAGCATGTCGAGCACCGCACCGGTCGCGTCGTAGAACACCGAGCGGTCGGTGATGCCGAGCTTCTCCGGCACGTCGATCTGCACCGACTCGACGTGCTGGCGGTTCCACATCGCGTCGAACAGGCCGTTGGCGAAGCGCAGCGTATGCAGGTCCTGGGTGGCCTCCTTGCCCAGGAAGTGGTCGATCCGGTAGACCTGCTGCTCGTCCAGGACCGAGTGGACGACCCGGTCCAGGCTGCGGAACGACTGCGGTGACGTGCCGAACGGCTTCTCGTACACCACCCTGGCGTTGGCGGCCAGCCCGTGCTGGCCGAGCGCCCTGGTCAGCTCCTCGAACGCCACCGGCGGCACCGCCAGGTAGTGCACGAGCTGCGGGTCGCCGCCCAGCGCCTCGCGCGCCTTGGCCAGGTCGTCCAGCAGGCTGCCGGGGCTGTCGCTGGTGAAGCCGCCGCCGGCGAAGAACACCCGCTCGGCGAAGGCCTTCCACTCCTTCTTGGCCGGCTTCGGGCCGAACTCGCTGAGCACATCCCGCACGTGCTTGCGGAAATCCTCGTGCGCGACGTCGCCGCGGCCGTTGCCTACCAGCAGCCACTGCTTCGGCAGCAGGCCCTCCTGGGCGAGCCGGTAGAAGGCCGGCAGGACCAGCCGCTTGGCTAGGTCGCCGGTCGCGCCGAACAGGATAAAGACCGTCGGCCCCAGGTCCGGGCCGCTCTTCATTGTCGCTGGCATGCATGACAACCTACGTGACCGCCCGGGCGGGAGCCGGTCTAGGGTGGGGACGACGCCAGATCGAAGACGCCTGACGATCGAACCGATGAGGAGATTCCATGCCAACTCGCACCGCACGTACTGGCTGGACCGGGACCCTGGAGCAGGGCGTGGGCAAGGTTGAGCTGACGAGTTCCAAGCTCGCCACGTTCGAGGTGTCCTTCCCCAGGCGGGCCGCTGAGGACGCCGGGGGATTTACCAGCCCGGAGGAGCTCATCGCGGCCGCCCACTCCTCCTGCTACGCCATGCAGCTGTCCGCGCTGGTCGCCCAGGCCGGCGGCACCCCGCAGGCACTGGACGTGCAGGCCGACGTGTCGCTCGGCCCGGACCCGGCCGGCGGCTTCAGGCTCACCGGCATCAAGCTCACCGTCCGCGGCGAGGTGGACGGCCTGAACGCGGAGCAGTTCGCCCAGGCCGCGCAGGCGGCCAAGGAAGGCTGCCCGGTCAGCAAGGCGCTCACCGGCGTGGACATCACGCTGGACGCCGCCCTTGAGGAGTAGAGCCCTCGAGGAATAACAGGGCCAGGCCGCCGTCGACCGGGACGACCGCCCCGGTCATGGCGCTGCCGCCGTCCCCGGCCAGGAACGCGATGACCGCGGCCACCTCGGCCGGGGACACCAGCCGGCCCAGCGGCTGCTGGGCCGCGAAGGCCCCGGCCGCGGGCAGGCCGTAGAGCCGGGCGCTCTCGTCCAGCATCGGGGTCTGCGTCGAGCCCGGGCTGACCGCGTTCGCGGTGACGCCGATGCCGCCGAGTTCGGCGGCCAGCGCGCGGACGAACCCGGTCACCCCGGCCTTGGCCGCGCAGTACGCGGCGAGCATCGGCAGCCCGCGGGTGGCGGCGGCCGAGGCGACGGCGACGAACCGGCCGCGGCGCGGCTCCGGGCGGCGGAGCAGGGCCGGCACGGCCACGCGGGCCAGGTTCAGCACGCCGCCGAGGTCGACGTCGAGCACCGCCCGTTCCTGCCCGGGCGGGACCTGCCAGGCCGGGACCCCGCCGGCGATGACGCCCGCGGCCGCGACCGCCGCGTCCAGGCCGCCCCAGCGCTCCGCGGCCAGCCGCACCGCCGCGGCCAGCGCGTCCGGGTCCCGCACGTCGGCCTCGACGGCCGCGACCGCGGCCGGATCCGGCGCCGCCGCGACCACCCGGTCCAATTCGGCCCGTGTGCCCAGCGGGTACGGCAGCGCCGGGTCGTCGGCGCACCGGTCCACCGCGACCACCCGCCAGCCGTCCGCGGCCAGCGCCGCGACCGTGGCCGCGCCGATGCCCCGCGCCGCGCCCGTGACGAGCGCGACCCGGCCGGTCACGGCGACGGACAAATCGGGCTCCCTTGGTCAATAGGTGAAGATCGCGCCCAGGGCGGGAGCGACGTCGGTGTAGCCGCCGATCCGGCGCAGCCGTCCGTGACCGAGGCGGGCCAGCTCGCGGGCGAGTTCGGCGTCCTGCTCGCCCGAGGTGTCGAGCAGCACGTCCAGCCGCGGCAGCCGGGCCGCGAACGGCCGCGGGTCCGGGCCGGCGTTGTGCACGCAGTCGGACAGCAGCACCGCCCGCGCGTCGCGGGCCGGCACCCGGGCCAGCTCGCGCGCTGCCACCCGCAACGGCCAGGCGATGTTGGTCAGCCCCTTAGCCGGGATGCGCAGCATCGTATCGAGCAGCGCCTGCGGCGGCACGTGCCGGCCCAGCCGGCTCAGCACGGCCGCGTCGGACCAGAACGCGATCACCGCCAGGTCGTCCCGGCTCAGCTCGGCGGCCAGCGCGCCGACGGTGGCGGCGGCGGTGCGGACCCGCTCGCCCCGCATCGAGCCGGACACGTCGACCAGCAGCAGCACGCTGCGCCTGGTCCGGACCCGCTCCCGGACGATGATGTCGTCCTCGTCCGGCAGCGGGTGCTCCACCAGCTGCGCCACCGTCCGGTCCAGGTCGATGTCGTCCGAGCCGCCCCGGTACCGCAGGCTGGCCAGCTCGCCAAGGCCGCGCCGCGCGGTGACGTCCCGGCGCGCACGCTGCTGCCCTGCCGGATGTCCGGGTGCTCGCGGGTGGCCCGGGTGACCGCCACGGCGTCCCCGACCAGCCGCTGGTACAGCCCGGGGGCGACCGATGGCAGCGGCGCCCGCAAGGCCACGATGCCGCGCTCGGCCGCCGCGTCCTGGTAGCCGATGGCCAGCCGGCAGATGCGGTCGTGCACCGACGTGGACAGCCGGGTCGTGCCCACGTTGCCGATCAGCTTGGACGGGGTGAGGTCGGCGTTGCCCTCGACGAAGACCATCGGGATGCCCCATTCGGCCGTGATGGCCCGCAGCAGGGTGCTCTTGCTGGTCCCCGGCGGTCCCTCCAGGATGATGTCGCGGCCCGCGGCCACCGCCGCGAGCACGAGGGTGAGCTCGCGCTCGCGGCCGACCAGGTGCGCGGCGACCCGGTCGTAGACCGCCGCCAGGCTCGGGCCATCTCGTCCTGCCATGCTCGGAAAGCCTCCTCCTCCCTCTACCTGATGGTGTTGCCCGCGTCGACGGTGAACTCAAGGCCGGTGACGTAGCGGGCCTCGTCCGAAGCCAGGAACAGCACCGCGTTGCTGATGTCGCGCGGGTCCACGCTCTCCACCGGCAGCGAGTTCATGAAGATCGGGCCGAGGTTGGGATCGCGGTTGATCAGCGGCTCGAGGCCGCCCAGGCCGTCGGCCATCGGCGTGTCCACCCCGGTCGGGTGCACGGTGTTGACCCGGATGCTGTGCCGGGCCAGCTCGTTGGCCATGCTCCTGGCGATGCCGACCACGCCGTGCTTGGCCGCCACGTACGGGGCCGTCCAGGGCAGCCCCTTGATGCCGGCCGTCGAGCTGGTGCAGATGATCGAGCCGCCGCCGGCCGCGATCAGGTGCGGCACGCTGACCACCATGGTGTTCCAGACCCCGGTCAGGTTGGTGTCCAGGGTGTCCTGCCAGACCTGCGGGGTCACCTCGTCCCAGCTCTGGACGGTGCAGATGCCCGCGTTGGCGCTGACGATGTCCAGCCGGCCGAGCTGGGCCACCCCGCCGTCGACCGCGGCCTTCAAGGCGGCGGCGTCCCGCACGTCGGCCACCGTGGCCACGATCCGCCGGTCCAGCGCCTCCACCGCCTTGACCGTCTCGGCCAGGTCCGCCTCGGTCGCCAGCGGGTACGGCACGTCGTCGTAGTCGCGGCAGATGTCGATCCCGATGATGTCGGCGCCCTCCTCGGCGAGCCGGATGGCGTGCGACCGGCCCTGCCCCCGCGCGGCCCCGGTGATGAAGGCGACCTTGCCCGCTACTCGTCCAGCCATTTATGACCCCTACTTCTTGTTGGTGAAGCCCGCGTCGACCGGCAGCGTGACGCCGGTGACGTAGCGGGCGTCGTCGGATACCAGCCAGACGATCGCGTTGGAGATGTCGACCGGCTCGACCATGTCGACCGGGAGCGCGTTGGCCGTTTCGGCCAGGTCGTCGGGCGTAGCCATCGGGTAGGCCACGCTGCCGACCTGGGCACAGATGTCGACCGCGATGATGTCCGCGCCCTCCTGCGCCAGCCGGACGGCGTGCGACCGCCCCTGGCCGCGGGCCGCGCCGGTGATGAAGGCGACCTTGCCCTCGAGCTTCCCAGCCACTTACGTCACTCCTTTCACAGATGCTCGCGCAGCTCCCACCGTGCCCGGCCCCGGGTCCGGGTCAGGGACGGAAGCCGGCCAGCGGATTCTCGTCGCAGGCACGATCCGGTCTGTGCCTGACCGGCCCGGGTCTGACTGGCCCGGGGCCGGCGGGCCGGCGGCCGATGGACACCGGCACCGGCCGGGAACGGTGCGAATGATTGCCGAACGGTCTGGGCACGGGGGCCCCGGCGACGGCCGCGAGCGCGCGCTCGCCGTGCCCCTTGACGCACTCCGGGTCGGGGCCGTCCAGCGGCAGCCCGGTGAAGAACTTGGCCGCCATGCACCCGCCGCGGCACGAGTCGTAGGCCGAACACGACTGGCAGGCGCCCCCGGTCTGCGGCCGGCGCAGCCCGGCGAACAGCTCGGAATCCCGCCACACCGCGGTGAATCCGCCGGGGCCGCGGACGTTCCCGGCCAGGAAGTTCTCGTGGATGGCGAACGGGCACGCGTAGACGTCGCCGACCGGGTCGATCAGGCAGACCACCCGGCCCGCGCCGCACAGGTTCAGGCCGGGCAGCGGGTCGCCGTAGGCGGCCAGGTGGAAGAACGAGTCGCCGGTCAGTACCTGCGCGCCGCGGGCCACCAGCCAGTCGTAGAGCTGCCGCTGCTGGCTCGCGATGGGGTGCAGCTCGTCCCACACGTCCGCGCCGCGGCCGGACGGCCGCAACCGGGTCAGCCGCAGCTGCGCGCCGAACCGTTCGGCTATCGCCATGAAGTCATCCAGCTGGCCGGCGTTCTGCCTGGTCACCACCACCGAGATCTTGAAGCCTTGGCACCCGGCCTGGGCCAGGTTCTGCATCGCCCGCAGCGCGGTGGCGTACGAGCCAGGCCCGCGGACCGCGTCGTTGACCTCGGCGGTCGCGCCGTCCAGCGAGATCTGCACGTCGACGTAGTCGCTGGCGGCCAGGTGGCGGGCTCGCCCGGGCGTGATCTTGATCCCGTTGGTGGAGAACTTCACCCCGACACGGTGCGCGGTGGCGTAGTCGACCAGGTCCCAGAAGTCGGGCCGGACCGTGGGCTCGCCGCCGCCGATGTTCACGTAGAACACCTGCATCCGCTCCAGCTCGTCGATCACCGCCCGGCACTCGGCGGTGGTCAGCTCGCGCGGGTCGCGCCGCCCCGAGCTGGACAGGCAGTGCACGCAGGCCAGGTTGCACGCGTAGGTCAGTTCCCAGGTCAGGCAGATCGGCGCGTCCAGGCCGTACTGGAACTGCTCGATGAGAGGGAGGGTCACGCCGGCTCCCGCGGGCGGATCATCTGGGAGCTCGCCAGCGTCTGCAGGGCGGTGGCGTACGCGGGCAGTTCGGCCGGTGTCAGGCCGGCCCGCCGGCAGGCTTCCCGCGCGCTGGGCGCGTCGCCGAGTTCGCTGATCACGGTGAGCAGCGCGGGGCTCTTCAGGAACGACAGGCGGCGGGTGCCGAAGTGGTAGAGCAGCGCCCCGAACCGTTCCGGCCGGACCGACACCTGCGGGTGCAGCTGCCAGGGGCGGTCGAGATCAAAGGATTCCGCCGCCCGCGGCGGTGTCTCAGTAAACACCGCACATGCCGTCGATGGAGACCTCTTCTACCAGCAGCTCGGCCTCTGCTAGTTCGGTTTCTGCTAGTTCGGTTTCTGTTAGTTCGCTCTGGGCCAGCCCGGGTTCCGCGGCCGGGACCTCGATGACGTCAGCGATTGCGACACGCTCGCTCATGGCGCTCTCCCTAGCTGCGCAGACGTGGACAATGGATGCGGCGGCACTATTTCCGTCACGCGGTGACGAATATAATCCGCATGTTAACGTCACCTTGTGCCATAAGCAAGGCTTGTCCCGGAGGCAACGGTGTTGACCAGCAAGACGGCGGAGGTAGCGGGCGGGCGGCGTGGTCGGCCGCCCGGTACCAGCCGGCGCGAGCTGGAGCTGATCGCGCTGCGCCTGTTCACCGAGCAGGGCTTCGACAACACCACCATCGAGCAGATCGCGTCCGAGGCCGGCGTCAGCAAGCGGACGTTCTTCCGTTACTTCGGCTCGAAGACCAGCGTGCTGTGGAGCGAGTTCGACCACGAGGTGGACGTGATCCGGGCGGCCCTGGCCGGGGTGCCGGCCGGGGTGCCGATGATGGACGCCATCCGCCGGGCCGTGGTCGCGGCCAACCACTACGGGCCGCAGGACGTCCCCGAGCTGCGGATGCGGATGAACCTGATCGGCAACGTGCCCGCGCTGCAGTCCAGCGCCGCCCTGCACTACGACGCGTGGGAGCGGGCCATCAGCGACTTCGCCGCCACCCGGACGGGCCAGCCCGCCGACTCGCTCTACCCGCTCGCCGTCGGCCGCGCCACCCTGGCCGCCTGCCGCGCGGCCTACGACCGCTGGTCCGCCCGCGCCGACGCCGACCTGACCTTTTACCTGGACGCCGCCCTGGCCGCCCTGGCGGCGGGCTTCGACCCGGACATGATCCGGGCCAGCGCCCAGGCGCTCGGCCAGAACATCCCCCGCCGCGTCAGCACCTGATTTCTGGGCTCGAGGCGGCCAGCCGGGACCGGCTAGCTGACTGACTGCTCCGAATCCGTCCAAGGAGGTCGCATCGCGCCACAGCGGGTAGACAATGTGAGCATGAGCAGTCAGACGGGGGGGCGTAAGCCCGGTGCGGTGCGGACCGCGGAGTTCGATGTCGCCGAGGCGAGGAAGGCGTTCTTCCTCATGGTCGGCTTCATCGCGCTGATCTGGATACTGCAGATTTTCAACTGGGCAGGGCACTACCGGCTCGACTATGACTACGGCGTCCTGCCGCGCAACATCGGGCGGCTGCCGCAGATCTTCTCGGCGCCGTTCCTGCATTTCTCCTGGGATCACATCGAGGGGAATTCGGGGCCACTGTTCGTCTTCGGGTTTCTCGCCGCCTACCGCGGCGTGACCAAGTTCCTCGGCGTGACACTGGTCGTCGCGCTCACCAGCGGTCTGGCGGTCTGGCTCTTCCAGGGCAACAGCGAGCTCACCGTGGGGGCGAGCGGGCTCATCTTCGGATACTTCGGCTACGTACTGTCCCGCGGCCTCATCGACAGGAACCTCATCGACGCGCTCGCCGCGGTGGTCATGGCGCTGTCCTACGCCTACATCCTGACCGTGGCGATACCGGGGACGCCCGGCGTGAGCTGGATAGGCCACCTGGGCGGGCTGATCGGCGGAGTCGCCGCGGGGTGGATCTTCCGGTCCCGGCGCGCGGTGTCCGGGACGGGCCGGGGCAAGGTCTCCGGCGACTCCGGCGGCCGTCCGCCCGCCAGCACGGTGGCGGTACCCGCGGACAACCCGCGCGCGGACCTGCACAAGGAGCTAGGCGACCTGGGCCTGTAGGTCCAGGCCGGCCGAGCTGAGCAGGGAAGCCTCCAGCACGGCCTGCCTGCGCCGGGGGTCCATCAGGTTGGCGCCCATGACGGCGAGGTCGCGCGGGCCCGGCGTCACGACCGTGACCCGCTTGCCCTGCGCGCCGAGCGCCCTCGCCTGGCGGAGCAGTGCACCGGTGAACACCTGCCTGACCCGGCGCTCGAGGCGCAGGTGCGGCTGGAACGGATGGTCGGGTTCGGTGCTGGCCATCGGCGCTAGCACGTACACCTCTTGCACGTCGGTGCCGGCCAGCACGCTGAGCGAGGTGGCCGAGCGGACGCCCCCGTCCACGTAACGCCGGCCGCCGATGCGGGCCGGCTCGTACCAGCCCGGTATCGAGCAGGAGGCGACCACGGCGTCGGCCAGCGACGCGGGCGGGGCGCCCGGGTGGCCGAACAGCACCCGCTGCCCGGTGTCATAGTCCATGGCCACGATCCAGGTGCGGCCGTCGGCCCAGTTCCCGGCGTCTTCCGGATCACGCTCGCTCAGCGCGCCGATCAGCGACCGGAGCGCCACATGCCGCCCCCGGCCGTGCGGCAGCCAGCCGCTCGCCCCCACCCAGGGCGGTACCTGGAGAAGCAGCGCCGCGCGCGCCAGGGGCAGCGATCCGGGGCGCAGTTGCGGCCACGGCGGCAGCGGCCCGTCCTGCTCGGCGAGCACCATGGATTCGCTCAGCCTCCCGGTGATGTCCCCGGCCTGCCAGGCCACGATCTCGTCCAGCGACGCGCGGCAGCGCAGCGCGGCGGCCAGCACGCTGCCCGCGCTCGTCCCGACGAGGAGATCGACGTCGGCGGCGGGGAGCCGCTCGTGCAGGCGGACCAGGGCTCCGGTCATCCAGGCCGCGCCGAGCACGCCGCCCGCGCCTAGTACCAGGGCGGTCCGGGGACGGCCGCGGCCTATCACCCGATCAGGACCAAAGACCACAGCAGGCACATTCGCCTCCGCAACCAACCCGCACAGGTGATGGGGTTACCTCAGGGTAACTGTAAGAGGCGCGGGAGCGGTGAATAATACAGCCGCGAGGCTCCCAGCTAGGGCGTCCGACCACGGAGCCGACGGCGGGACCGATGAGTTCCGGTCCCGGCGAGAGGTCATACCCTTCGACGGTTCCGCCGAGGACGAGAAGAAGGGTATCCATGTCCGAACTCATCGCCGACTTGTTCATCAGCGTCGACGGCTGCGCCAAGGGCAGTCGCTCACCCGCCTACTTCGGATTCGGCGGCCCCGATCTCGACCGCTGGATCGGCGATCAGATGAAGCGGCCGCAACGGCACCTCATGGGCCGGAAAACCTACGAGGCGCTGGCCGCGTTGCCGGAACCCGTTCACGACGAGGGCTCGTTCAGCCTGGCGGCCACGCCCACCACGGTGTTCTCCCGGACCCTGCGGGCGGTTTCGTGGCCGCAGGCCACGATCAGCGACGACCTCACGGGTACCGTCGGCCGGCTGAAGGCCGGGGATACCGACCTGCGCACCATCGGCAGCCTGTCGCTGGTCAGTCAGCTGCTCGGGGCGGGACTCGTCGACCGCCTCAGGCTGCTCGTCTTTCCGCTGATCGCCGGGGAGACCGGGCAGGAGCCGGCGTTCGCCCGGTTGCCCGACATCGGCCTCGACCTGGTGGGGCAGTCCCTGCTCGACGGGCGGATCGTGCTCTCCGAGTACCGCCCGTCGGGCGTGCCCCCGTACGCCAGCTAGCCCAGGGCCGCGCCGACCACGCCGGTAACCGCGGCCGTCACCGTGCCGCCGGTGCTGGCCGCCGTGCCGCTGCCCGCGCTGACCGCACTGCCGACGGTGGTGGTCGCCCCGGACACCGCGCCGCTGACCGTGCTGCCCGCACTTGCAGCCGTGCTCGCCGCAGTGCTCGCCGCCGTACTCGCGGTGCTGGCGGCACTCCCGGCCACGCCCGTGACGGCGGAACTGGCTGTGTCGGCCACGCCCGCGACCGTGCCGGTGACGCCGGACACTGTGCCGAGCGCGCTGCTGGTAGCGCCGGTGACCGTGGTGGCGGCCGTGCCCGCCAGGCTGCCGACGGTACCGTTCACAGCACCGGTGAGCCCGGTCACGGTACTGTCCACCGTGCCAGCCAGCGGGCCAGCGCCGCCTCCGTCCGCTCCTCCGCCTCCTCCGCCTCCGCGCCGGTCACCTGCGTGGTGGCCGACCGGAGAACCTGAGTTCGTCGCCGGGTCGGCGGCCCGCACCGTGACGTGCGACGGGGCCGCGGGGAGCGGCGTCACGTTGACCGCGAACAGCATGCCGCCCGCCACGGCCACGCTTGCCGCCGCGCCCGTGGCCGCGGTCACCGGATGCCAGCGCACGGCCCGCCAGTGCGCGGCCAGCCCAGCGCGCAGGACGTGCCGCCCGCCGTGCAGCGCGGCGGACGTGCCGGCCAGCGCGATCGGGGCCAGGATGGTGCCGAGCTTGCGGTTGAGCTCGGAGAGCTCGGTGAACAGGTCCTGGCAGGCCGGGCAGTGCCCGAGGTGGGCCTGCATGGCCGCCTGGCGGCGCGGGCTCAGCCGGCCGCGGGCTCCGGCGCCGAGGTCCTCGGCGCACGCGCGGCACGACGCCGGGATGTTCGTGCCGATGTGCTCCTGCAGGTAGGCCTGCCGGAGTCCCTCCCTGGCCCGCATCGCCAGCGCGGAAACCCCGTTGCCGGACAGGCCGAACACCGGTGCCACCTCGGCGGGCGCCTTGCCCTCGACCTCCAGCTGCCACAGCACCGCGCGCCACCGCTCCGGCAACCGGGAGAAGGCCGTGACGATCAGGCGGGCCTCGGCGCGGGCTTCGGCCTCGGTCTCCGCATCGCCGCTGAACCCCGAGGTCAAGAGGGCCGAACGGTCGCCGGCTTCCTCATCCAGGTCCCCGATCACCGTCACCCGGTGCCGGGCGGCCATCCAGTCGTTCGCCAGGTTGCGCACGGCCGCGAGCAGGTACGGGCGGAACGCGTGATCGGGTCCGCCACCCGTCCGGATGGCGGCCAGCACCCGTGCGAACGCCTCGGCCACGATGTCGTCGGCCACGTCGGGCGGCACCATCGAAAGCGCCAGCCCGCGGGCGGCGGGGGCGTACTCGACGTACAGCTCCCCGTACGATCGGCCGGCCACGGCGCCATCCGGCGCACCCCGCCTTCCTGACATAAACCCTCCGCCACTGCGCTGTGCGAACGGCCGGAGGGGTGGTCCCGCGGCCAGTTCTTCCGATTGTCCGATAGGCGGCAGTTCGCGGATATCTGCTCCCCGCGATCGGGGCGGCTAAACATACAGCGTGGCTAGATATAAATAATCTGGCCCGTGTGAGCGCGCTTCACCATCGGGACGGGCATGCGCCGAGGAGCGGCGTGGTGCTCTCCGCAGCGATAACGCTGGCGATATCGCCGCAGGTCAGCGACACTATACGAATGGGGGATCAAAGACCGCGGCCGGAGGCTGACCGGATCCTGGTGGCTCAGCTGACCGGCGAGGCGCGGCATCGAGCCAGGTGGCGTCCGCTCACCGAGGACGAGGAAGCCGCCGCGCTGGCCGAACTCCGCGCGCTGGCTGACGGCCGGGCCGACCTGCTGGCCCAGGTGGCCGGGATCTTCGAGGGGACATCCGAGGGCGAACCAGACGAGCCGCTGGCCCGGTCCGCCGCGCGACTGTGCCGCCTGGCCGGGGCCGACACCGACGCCATACCGGCCTGGATCGAGGAGGGCCGCCGCCGCTCGGCGAACGCCAGGCGTCCGCCGTTCTCCAGCTAGGGCCAAGCCGACCTGGCTAGGGCCAGGCCGGCCCTCGAGATCTAGGTGCGGCCAGGCTCAGAACGGGGGTTCGTCGGTAAAGCCGCTGCCGCTGCCGCTGCTGCTGCTGCCGCCGTCGGATGCCCACGGGTCGGTGTCCCCGCCGCCCTGGCCGCCGCCGGAGGACCGGCCGCCGGGGCCGCCCTGGTCCCTTTGCCCCCCGCCGGCACCGTTACGCGAGGCCCGGTTGACCTTGGCCGAGGCGTTCCGCAGCGAGGGGCCGACATCGTCGACCTCCACCTCGTACACGGTCCGCTTCTCGCCCTCCTTGGTCTCATACGACCGCTGCCGCAGCCGCCCGGAGACGATGACCCGCATGCCGCGGGTCAGCGACTCGGCCACGTTCTCCGCCGCCTGCCGCCACACGTTGCAGGTCAGGAACAGGCTGTCCCCGTCCTTCCACTCACCGGTGGTGTTGTCCCGGAACCTGGGCGTGGACGCCACCCGGAACTTCGCCACCGGCTGCCCCGACGGGGTAAACCGCAGTTCCGGGTCGTCCACGAGATTCCCCGCGATCGTGATCTGGGTGTCGCCTGCTGCCATCTCTCTGCTCTCCGCACATAGCTGGGTACTTAACTGGGTAACCCTGGCGCTCTTCGTTTCAGCTCTCATCCTCTACCCGACCACTGACATTTCTGGCCGCATCGGCGCAGGTGGGGTGCGCGTCATTTTTGTAGGGGATCAAGATCGTTTAGCGGGTTCGGCTGGTCAG
>WNGR01003552.1_pt1 | contig 17003 bp, 14 predicted proteins | sample 5407581 | NCBI WGS metagenome assembly WNGR01 (sample SAMN13153383, study PRJNA577476) | soil metagenome | isolation source: 80 cm soil or saprolite under Garry oak tree replicate 2 | place: USA:California | collected 2016-06-15 | reverse complement strand
GAGGGCCGCGGTTACCGGGTCGCCTTGGGGTATCAGTGTTTCGTCGATCTTGACATCCTCCTTGGCGTAGCGGGGGATGCTCAGCAACTGTGGGCCGCACCAGCGGATCAGTTCTTCGGTGGCTTGGCTTGGGTTCTCGTGTAGTGCGGGCAACTGGTCCAGGTGGGCCAGTAGCGCCGCTACCGCGTTGGTGATCAGGTTTGTCGGGGTCTGGCCGGACAGGACCAGGTGCCAGACCAGGGTGATCAGTTCGGTGTCGGTCAGGCGGTCGCCGTCCTCGGTTTGGGCCCGGATGAGATCCGAGATCAGATCGTCGCCGGGGTTGGCTCGTCGTGCGGTGACGGCGGCCTTGGCGCCTCGGATGATGCCGGGTACCGCCTCGGCGAAGGCGGCGCCGGCGCCGGTCACGATCGCGGCGCCGTAGGTTCGCCACGGTGGGCGGTCGGCATCGGGGATGCCGACCAGTTCACAGATCACCTCCATGGGTAGTGGCTGGGCGAAGTGGCGCAACAGGTCGACATCGTGGTCGGGTAGGTCGTGCAGCAGGTGCGCCACTATTCGTTCGATTCGGGGGCGGAACTCGGCGGCTCGGCGTGCGGTGAACGCGGGCGCCACCAGTCTGCGTAGCCGGGCGTGGCCGTTGCCTTCCATTTCCTGCATGGTGTGTAGGTAGGGCAGGCAGTCCTCTGGTACGTCCGGGCGTTGGTAGCTCGCGGCGGTGACCTCGAACCGTGGGTCGGCCAGCATCGCTCTGGCCTGCTCGTACCGCGTTATCGCCCACATCGGGCCGAATCCGGGCGCGTGCAGCCGTGCGACGGGCGCGCGTTCCCTGGCTTCTCCGTAGATGCGGAACGGGTCGCGGTGTAGTTCGGGGTCGGTCAGGTCGATCTCGGGGGTCATGATCTCTCCTCGGCAGTGGATGTTCAGATCAGATGTTCTCGTCATCTCGATGTCGAAGGTATCTTGATTCGTGCACCGAGGGCAACACCGGATCGGGGGACATGCATGGCTCGGCTCAACAGGGCGGAGGCGCAGGAGCGCAACCGCGCCAGGGTGCTGGCCGCCGCGAGAGACGAGTTCGCCGAGCGCGGGTTCCGCGATGCCAAGGTGGACGTCATCGCCGAGCGCGCCGAGCTGACCCGTGGCGCCGTCTACTCCAACTTCCCCGGCAAGCGCGCCCTCTACCTGGCGGTTCTCGCCGAGAACGCCGAGCGTGCCGCGCAGCCGCCCGACCCGCGGCCGGGGCGGATCGCCCGTGCCGCGCTCGGTGCGCTGGCCCGCGCGTGGGTCACCCGGCTGTCGCCGGCCGAGGCCGCCATCGACGCCTACCTGCTGCCGGAAATCCTTGCCGACGAACGGATCCAGCGGCCGTTCGGGCAACTGATGCGGCTCGACGCGCTCCTGCTGGCCCTGTCCCTCGAGCACCTACGCCCGCCCGAGGTCGTGCCGGGGGCGCCGCCGGCCCGCCTGGTGCGGATGGCCGAGATCGTCCTGACGATGCTGCACGGCGCGAGCCAGCTCAGCGCGGCGGCGCCCGGCTTCGTCGAGCCGTTCGACGTGGTCAGTGCCTGCGAGCAGTTGGCAGGGCTCGCCATGAACGACTGGTGGTCGCCCCCGCCGGTCAGCCCGCCTGCCATGCCGACGGACGAGCCGTGGGCCCCGCCGCCGATGCTGGACGTGGTGCGCGGCGAACCGGCGCGGCTCGACGGCGACGGCGTGGTGGCCGTGCTCGGGCTGCACCGGCTCGCCGCGGTCGAAGAAGCGGTGCGGGCCGGGGTCGGCGTCACCGCTGTCCTGGTCACCGGCGAACCCGACGAGCTCGGCCCGCTGGCCCGGCTGGTCATCGCCGAACTGTGTGGTTGCCTGCGCCAGGCCTTCCCACGGGCGGCGTGGCCCGCGCTGCGGGTGGTGTGCGACGAGTCCGGCGCGCTCGCGGCGGCGGCCGGTGTGCCCGCCGTCAGCGACGGCACCGAGGTCGCCGTGCGGATCTCGGGCGGTCGGATCGTGGCCAGGGCGGACGGTCGCGGCGCGAGTCACGCCGCATCTGTCCACGACGCGGTCTCGCAACGGCGGCCGTAGGGATTAGCATCCCCTGCGTGCGCGCGAGGGCGGCCCTGTTCATCCTGGTAGCCGCCGTCGTTGTGTCCGCATGTGGGAGTTCTGCCCGGATCGGTGGCATCGCGGTGGCGCCGAGGACGTCGTCGATCGGGATCGCGGCGACCTACGCGGCGCCGACCACCACCGCCGTACCGACCACCACGACGAAGCCGCCGGCCGCGCCACCGCCGGCCGCGCTGCCGTCCGCCGGCAACCCGAACGGCCACGCCGCGATCCCGGCCGAGGGCCGACCCGTGGACACCTCGCATCCGACTACGGTCGTCGGCACCGGTACGGCGGCCAGTTGCACCTCGGCGGCCGTGGTCGCGGCGGTCGCGGCGGGCGGTGTGATCACCTTCTCGTGCGGCCCTGCCCCGGTGACGATCGCCATGACGGCCACCGCCAAGGTCCGCAACGGCAGCGCGACCGTGGTCATCGACGGCGGCGGCAAGGTGACGCTCAGCGGCGGCGGCGCGCGGCGGATCCTGTACCAGGACACGTGTGACCAGGCACAAGGCAAGTCCACATCGGACTGCAACAACCAGGACCAGCCACGGCTCACCCTGCAGAACCTGACCTTCGCCGACGGCAACGCCACCGGCCAGGACACCGAGGACGGCGGTGGTGGCGGCGCCGTCTTCGCACGCGGCGGCCGGCTCGCCGTGATCAACTCACGGTTCCTGCGCAACCGGTGCGACGACACCGGTCCGGACCTCGGTGGCGCGGCGGTCCGGGCGCTCAGTGAGTACAACGGCCAACCGGTCTACGTCGTGAACAGCACCTTCAGCGGCGGGATCTGCGCCAACGGCGGCGCGCTGAGCAGCATCGCCGTGTCCTGGGTGGTACTCAACAGCGTGCTTGACGACAACCAGGCGATCGGTCACGGCGCGAACCCGCCATCACCCGGCACGCCCGGCGGCGGCAGTGGCGGCGCCATCTACACCGACGGCAACCAGTACACCGTGCGGATCGCCGGCTGTGTCATCCAGAACAATCACGCCAACGAGGGCGGCGGCGCGGTGTTCTTCGTCAGCAACGATCACACCGGCACGATGAGCATCGACGGGTCGACCTTGACCCACAATGTCAGCGCCAGTTTCGAGACGGCCGGATTCCCAGGTATCTTCTTCATCGGCGCGCACAATCCCACAGTGACGGCGTCCACACTACGTTGAAACGGTAGGCTGTGCGCGGCGACTGGAAAACGTTGCGGGACAACGGGAACGCCAATCAGAAGTACCTGGCCACTCTCGTGCCGCCCGCGCCGGATGTCCGGTCCACGTCATTCTTCACCACGACCGATGATGGCGCGTCGATCGAACTGCGCTGGTACACGAAGGACGGTGTCAATCCCGGTTCCGCCGTTGTCTACCTGCACGGTGGTGGCCTGATTATCGCCAACATAGAGGTTCGCGCCGCACTCGGCTCTGGCCAGACGAGCGATGGCCGAACGTACCCGGGGTGCTGCGCGCGCTGTAGGTGTCACACCAGGGCTCTAGTCTCGGGTCGTGCTGACCACGCTGGCTGTCGAGAACTACCGGTCGCTGCGGCATCTCGTGCTGCCGTTGCGGCGGCTGACGCTCGTGACCGGCGCGAACGGCAGTGGGAAGTCCAGCCTGTACCGGGCGCTGCGACTGCTCGCCGAGGCGTCCCGCAACGGGGCGGTGGCCGCGCTGGCGTACGAAGGTGGGCTGCCCTCGACGCTGTGGGCCGGCCCGGAACGTGGGGTCCGCGGGGTCCGGGAGGGTCGATATCCCGTGCAGGGCACGGTGCGCACGAAGTCGGTGGCGCTGCGGTTGGGCTTCAGCGGGGACGAGTTCGGCTACGCGATCGACTTCGGCCTGCCCGTGCCGGGCGATACCGAGTTCAACCTGGACCCGCAGATCAAACGGGAGAGCGTGTGGACCGGGCCGGTGCTGCGGCCGGCCAAACTGCTCACCGACCGGCACAACGGCATCGTCCGCACCCGCGACGAGCACGGGAAGTGGCTGCCGGCCGGGCACCCGATCGGCCTCGCGGACAGCATGGTGAGCGAGTTCGCCGACCCTCGGTACGCCCCGGAACTTGTGATCCTGCGGGAGCGGGTCCGGTCGTGGCGCTTCTACGACCAGTTCCGCACCGACGCGAACTCCCCGGCACGTGCCAGCCGCATCGGCACCAGGACGCCGGTCCTCGGCGACGACGGTGCCGACCTGGCGGCCGCGTTGCAGACCATCCGCGAGGTGGGCGACGGCGATGCCCTGGACAAGGCTGTCGACCAGGCGTTCCCCGGCTCCAAGGTGACGGTCGCCAACCACGATGGCCGGTTCGGTGTGCGGTTTCGGCAACACGGCCTGCTGCGGCCGTTGGACGCAGCGGAACTGTCCGACGGCACGTTGCGTTATCTGCTGTGGGTGGCTGCGCTGTTGACCCCACGGCCGCCGGAACTGTTGGTGCTCAACGAACCCGAGACCAGTCTGCATCCGGATCTGTTGCCACCGCTGGCCGTGCTGATCACGACCGCGGCCGCCCGCGCTCAACTGGTGGTGGTGTCGCACTCACAACTGCTGATCCGATCGTTGCTCGCGGCGGCCGACGAGCTTGGCGATGATCTCGGCTCTGTTGAGCTCACCAAGCAGTTCGGCGAGACTACGGTCGTCGGCCAGGGCTGGTTGGACGAACCTGCCTGGCACTGGCCGACGCGATAGTCGCCTTGTCTCACGTGATCGGGTTCAGTTCCGCCAGAAGTTGGCGGCCCAGTTCGGCGTTGCGTGGCTGGCTGAGTACGTCGTAGCGGCGCGCGACCAACTGGCTGTGCGACGTGAAGTCCCGTTGTCCCTTGGTGGCACGATAGCTGATCGCCGAGGATGCCAGTCCGAACAGGACGCCGAAGACCAAGCCCAGCAGGATCGGCGCTACGCCGGCGGCGGGGGTGAAGATGGTCAGTAGCAGGCCGACGAACAGGCCGAACCACGCGCCGCTCAGTGCGCCCCTGCTCAGCACCCGGTTCCAGGTCAGGCGGGCGTCGACCCGCTCCACGACCATTGGCTCGATGCCGACGATGGTCAGGTCTTGAACCGGGAAGTTGTTGTCCGCCAAGTGGTCGACGGCTCGCTGGGCCTCTGCGTACGTGTCGTAGGAACCGATCGGCCAGCCGGTGGGCGGCGTGGGCAGTCCGGTTACCCTGCTGGCGTTCGGTGCGAATGCGGTAGTCATGTCGCCCTCCTTGAGGTGCTTCTTACCCGCTACAACGCACCGCGCCGAGCGAACGGTGCCCGGTGTTGGAACCCCACAGCCGACTATCAGCTGACTCTCAGACGGTCCGGCCGTCTTCCTGCGTGCTCTTTTGCTCGACCGCAGGTTGGACAGTGTCACTGCGGTGGCTGGGTGGGGCTTACTTCGATAGGTTTGGGGGTAGTTGGTGCTGGCAGGGACTGTCGGTGGGGCCGCCAGCTCAAACAGCAGACTACTAAGGAGAAAACACATGCCGCAGTTCGCCGTCCTACTCTTCGAGGGTGCCTCCGAGCTGCCGCCCGAGGTGCTGGAACAGCACATGAAGGTCCAGGAGCGCATCGAGGAGATCGGCGGGCAGCTCCTGTCCGGATACGCCGTCCTGCCGCCGGACACCGCCCGCTCCATCCGTGGTGACGACGTCACGCCCGGTGCCTTCGTCGAAAGCGGTCAGCCGCTCGGGGGGTTCTTCATCATCGAGGCTCGTGACATCGACCACGCCGTTGAAATGGGCAAGTTCGTGCCCATCATCGACGGTGGTGTCGAGGTGCGTCCCCTCAGGTAGTTCCGCCGGTACGAGTCGCGGGCCGGTACCGCGTGCCGGCCCGTAGCTTGTGGCCGTGTGCCATCAGGTGTGCTGTGGTCAGTTGACCGCGATCGCGACCACCGCCAGTGCGCACAGCCCGAAGCCGATCCGTTGTGCCACACCGAATCGCTCGTGCGTGACGACGCGGGCCAGTGCGACCGTCACGCCGGGGTAGAGCGACGTGAGGATCGCCACGGTGGCGAGCATGCCGAACTGTGTGGCGTAGAAGTAGGTCAGTGTCGCGGCCATCCCGCTGACGCCGGCGGCGATCGGCAGGCCGATGTTCCGGACCGTCAAACCGAGGCGTTCCCGCGACCGCAGCCTGGCGGCCAGGATGACCAGCAGCGAACTGGTCTGCTCGGCCGCGACCGGCCACAACCCGGCGTGCCCGCCGGCCTGCGCCAAGCCGACGAACATCATGCCGAACGCGACGCCGGCGATCAGGCCGTCGCCCAGCGCGGTGCGCAGGATGCCGCGTGCCGAGCCGTTCGCGGCCACCAGCGCGATCGCCGGCAGGGCCAGCAGGACGCCGACGGCGGCGAGGGCACCGGGACGCTCGCCCAGCGCGAGCCCGGCCACGACCGGCACGACCGCCGCGCCCACCGCCGACACCGGGCCGACCACGCTCATCCGGCCGCGCGCCAGACCCCGGTAGAGAACCAGCGTGCCAAGACCACCGCCGAGGCCGCTGACCAGGCCCCACACCACCGCGTGGGTGGACGGCGGCGGGGCGTGGCCGAACAGGAGCACCGCCCACACCAGCGCGGTGGCCGCCGTCGAGCCGACCATGCTGACGGCCAGCGCGTCGAGCCGCCGCGATGCGAGACCGCCGGCGAAGTCCGAGCCGCCGTACAGCGCGGCGGCGGCGAGCCCCAACAGGATTCCCATGACGTCCACTCTGGCCGAGAATCGGTCCTCTCGGTAAGGTCCAATTCGATGGCCAGCGCCAATACCAATACCGCCTTGCTCGTCCCGCTGCGGCGGGACGCGGGCATACCGCTGCACCGGCAGATCGAGACGTCGATCCGCGACTCGATCCACTCCGGCGTGTTGCCGCGCGGCTCGCTGCTGCCGCCGACCAGGGTCCTCGCCGCCGAACTCGGCATCTCCCGTGGTGTTGTCGTCGAGGCATACCAGCAGCTCACGGCCGAGGGGTACCTGACAGGACGGGTCGGCGGGCACACCGAGGTGGCGGCAGGCCCGGCCCCGCGACCGGCCCTGCTGCGCGAGGCACGGGCGCTGCCCGCCCGCATCGATCTCAGCTACGGCCGGGCGGACGTCTCCAACTTTCCCAGGCCTGCCTGGCTGCGCTCGATTCGTCGCGCGCTGCTGGACGCGCCGAACGAGATGTTCGCCTACCTGACCGGCAGCGGCGTGCCGCAACTGCGCACCGCGATCGCCGACTACCTCAACCGGGTGCGCGGCACGATGGCCGACCCGGAACGCATCGTGATCACCACCGGCTACGCCCAGGGCATCGGACTGCTCATCGGCGTGCTGGCCGCCGCCGGCGCGAAACGGATCGCGCTGGAGGACCCGTCCTCCTCGGACGACGCGCTGCCACTGGCCCGCGCGGCCGGACTCGACGTGGTCGGCGTGCCGGTGGACCGCGACGGCATCCGGGTCGATCTGTTGCGGGAGACCGACGCGGACGCGGTCGTCCTCACGCCGTCGCACCAGTGGCCCACCGGGGCGGTGCTCTCACCGGAGAACCGTGCTGCCGTGCTGCGCTGGGCCATCGAGCGTGGTGCCGTGGTGATCGAGGACGACTACGACGCCGAGTACCGGTACGACCGCACGCCGGTCGGCGCGCTGCAGGGCCTCGCGCCGGAACAGGTCGTGTATGCCGGGTCGGCCAGCAAGACGTTGGCGCCGGGGCTGCGCCTGGGCTGGTTCGTGTTGCCCAGCCGGCTGCATGGTCCGATGGCCGCCGCCAAGATCGCGGCCGATCGTGGGTCGCCCGCGCTAGAACAGTTGGCGTTGGCCGACTTCATCTCGTGTGGCGAGTTCGATCGTCATCTGCGGCGGATGCGGCCGGTCTACCGCAAGCGGCGCGATGCCCTGCTGGCCGCGCTGGCGCACCGGCTGCCGGCGCTGACGCCGACCGGGATCTCCGCCGGGCTGCATCTGGTCGCGCTGTTGCCGCCGGAGTGGGACGAGGCCTCGATCGTGGACGCCGCCTACCGCGGTGGGGTCAGCATCGACGGGCTCGGGCCGTATCGCATCGCGCATCCGGGGCAGGGTGGGTTGATCTTCGGTTTCGCCACGGTCAACGAGCACGCCATTGCCGAGGGTGTCGACATCATCGGGCGGATCGTCGACTAACCGTGCGCCGCGCCACCGGCCCAGACGTACCTGGTGTCCCGGGGCGAGCGGCCGGGCAGCATCCCGACGATGTCGGTGCGGGCCGCCGCGAGATGGTCCAGCAGTCGGTGCACGACATCGGCGTCGGCCACGTGCCCCGCGGCGTCGGCGATGGCGTACGCGGTCATCGGTTCGCCCGCCTTGGCCAGGTGCGCCAGGACCTCGTCCTGTAACGCCAGTACCGGCAGCGCGGTGTACTTGTCGATCCCGGTCTGGTGGTAGGCATTGATGTCGATCAGTTCGGCGTACAGGCCGACGGCGCGTTCGTACAGCGCGACCAGCGCGCCGAGCGAACGCTCGTCGTAGTCCGGCAGCATGATCACGATCGTCGGCCTGCCACGCTCGCGCAGCGCCATCGCCGAGCCGACCAGTCCGCCGAACAGGTGATCGGCCAGGTTGCCGCCCGGTTCGGTGTCGGTGGGGTCGTCGACCTCGCCGCGGTGGGTGCCGACGAACGTGACGAAGAAGTCGATCCGGCCGTCGCGCAACTGCTGCATATAGGTGTGCTGGTCGGTGACGCCCTTGTAGCCGTACACGGTCAGTCCCTGCCGTACCGTGCGGCCGGTCCGGTCGACCGCCTTGCCGACCGACTCCATCACCAACTGCTGGATCCAGCGCGGCAGCACGGTGAGCCGGTCGCGATACGGCAGGACCACCATGTTCTTGTCGCCACGCCCTTCGCCGAGCCAGTGCCACGCCAACGCCAACAGGGCCGCCGGGTTGTCCCGGACCGACTGGACACGGGTGGTCGCGTCCATCGCTGCGGCACCTCGCAGGAACTCGCGCGGGTCGGCACCGGCGAGTGCGGCCGGCAGCAGGCCGACCAGCGAGGTCACCGACGTGAGCCCGCCGACCCAGTCCCACAACGGAAAGGTGGCCAGCCAGCCGTCCTCGTGCGCGTGCCGGTCCAGTTCGCTGCCGGCCACGGTGGTGGCGACGGCGTGTGACGCGAAGTCCACGCCCGCGCGTGCGTAGGCCCGTTCCAGTTCGAGCATCACCTGCCACGGTGTCGGCGTGAACCCGGACTTCGACACCACCGACACGAGGGTCTGGTCCAGTCCGCCGGGCAGTTCCGCGAGCACGCGGTGCACGCCGTCCGGGTCGGCGTTGTCGAGCATGTGCACGGCCAACCCGCCGGGCCGGCCGCGCCACGCGTCGCACAGCAACTGGGGTCCGGTGGCCGAACCACCGATACCGACGTGAATGACGGTACGAAAGCGTCGTTCCCGACGGATCCGCTCGACGAACGCCGACAGCGCCGCCCAACTGTCCTCGATCTCGGCGGCCAGCCGGGGATTGGGCGCGAGCGCTGGTGTGCGCAGCCAGTAGTGCCCCACCCGGCGCTGCTCGTTCACATTGGCGATTTGGCCGGTTTCCAGCCAGGTCGACGCGGCGAACACCCGGTCCATTCGCGCCGACATCGTGTCCAGGTGGCCGTCCGGGAAGCCCACGTTACTCAGGTCGAGTGACAGGCCCGTGCTGGCGTCCGCGAAAAGATACTCGCAGTACCGATTCCACCACGCCTCGCCAAGACCGGCCATCACGGCTGTTCCCCCATCCGACGACCGACAACACTGGGCGCGAATGGTCGACTCTACGCCGAACGCGAAGCGCCAGTCATCGTCCGAACGCGGTAACGGTGTCATGGCGCGCTGGCGGCGCGATTCGCGATCAAATGTCCACAAAGGACTTTCAGCCGAAGCGGCCGTTGACGTAGTCGGCGGTGCGCGGGTCCTGCGGGCTGTTGAACATGGCATCTGTTGGGCCGTGTTCCACGATGTAGCCGGGGGTGCCGTGTTCGGCCAGGAAGAACGCGCACTGGTTGGACACCCGTGCCGCCTGCTGCATGTTGTGCGTGACGATGACGATCGTGACCTCCGTCACCAGTTCGGCGATCGTCTCCTCGATCACCCTGGTCGATGTGGGGTCCAGGGCCGAGCACGGCTCGTCCATCAGCAGTACGCGCGGCCGGATCGCCAGCGACCGGGCGATGCACAGGCGTTGCTGCTGCCCGCCGGACAGGGCGCCGCCGGGCTGGCGCAGCCGGTCGGCGACCTCGCGCCACAGCCCCGCCTTGGTCAGGCATTCCGCCACCAGGTCGTCCTTTTCGCCGCGGTTGGCCTTCTGGCCGGTCAGCCGCAGGCCGGCGACCACGTTGTCGTAGATCGACATCGCGGGGAACGGGTTGGGCTTCTGGAAGACCATGCCGATCTGGCGGCGCGCGTCGGTCAGCCGGCGCGACGGATCGTAGATGTCGGTGCCGTCCAACAGCACCTCACCGGCCAGCGTTGCCGACGGGATGAGCTCGTGCATCCGGTTGAGGATCCGCAGGAACGTCGACTTGCCGCAGCCGGACGGGCCGATCAGCGCGGTGACCTCGCCGGCGGCCATGTCCAGCGACACCCGGTCCAGCACCTGGTGGTCGCCGAACCAGGCGGACAGTTCGCGCGCCGCCAACCCGGCCAGCGGCGTGCCGGGCTCCTGCACGAGCGTGGTGTCGATCTGTGTGCTCACGTCGGATGTCCTTGTCGGATCGGGGGATTCACATCAGGTTCAGCAACAGGCGCGACGCCTGGTCGGCCACGGAGAGACCGAGGAAGCCGAGCACCGGCACGGCCACGATCCACACCTGCCACCGGCCCCACCGGGTACGCGCCCATGTGATCAGGACCGCGCCCAACAGCAAAGCCTGGCCCCACAGCACCAGCGGGATCCAGGCCGTCGGGTCGATGGCCAGCGCCCGCTCCGCGGTCGGCAGCGTGGCCGACGACAGCACCGGTGGCGCGGTGGGCTGTGTGGGCGAGACCAGGTCGGCGTCCACGTGCAGCACACCGGACGGCCAGAACGGGATGCCGTCCGCGGTGGCCAGGATCAGCCGGCCGTGACCCGCGGCGACCGGGGGTGGCTCCCGGTCACCGACCCGACGCAGGTCGCGCACCCGAAAAGTGGACTCGCCCTGACCGGTGGTGACCGTGATCTGGTCGCCCGGGTTCAGTTGGTCGAGCCGACCGAACGGGCCGCCGTAGGTGAGCGCCCGTCCCATGATCTCCGACGTGCCGGCCTGCCCTGGAAACGGCGTGTCGCGCAGGTGTCCCGGCCCACCTTGCAGCACGGCGCCGCTGGTGCCCTCGAAGACCACGTTGCGCAGGCCGAGCGCTGGAATGCTCAGCACGGCGACCGAGGTGCCCGGCGTGAGCAGCGTCTTCGGATCGGTCGGCTGGGTCGGGCCGACCGGTGCCGTCGCCTGCGCCAGTTGGGTGCGGAAGTCGGCGTAGGCGTCGTGCTGGGTCCGGTCGTAGTGCAACTGCGCAACCAGTCCGATGTAGAGGGTGAAGCCGAGCAGGGTCGCGGACAGGATCAGCAGCGTCGTGCCGATCAGCTGTCGCACCGGCCAGCCCGCCGGGGGAGCGGGTGGCGGGACGGTCTCCGTGCTCATGGGTGCCGTCGCCGCCTGGCGGTCACCGTCAGCCCGACGCCGATGGCGACCAGTACCGCCGCGCCGAGCGCCGGTCCGAGCACGTAGGCGCCGGTGAAGGCGAGCCCGCCGGTGCCGCCGCCCGACGTGCTGGTGCCCGTGTCCGGCGGTGGCGCGGTGGTGCTCGGGATGACGACGTTGATCGTCTCCCCGCCGCTGCCACCGTCGGCGTACGCGGGTGTCGGGCCCAACAGCACGACCAACCCGGCCAGCACGATCGCCACAGTGACCCTCATGCGCTGTCCTCTCCCGCGCTGACCGCGGCTAGTTGTGCCTCGCGCCTGCCCTGCTCGACCGCGGCGGCCAGCAGGTCGGCCCGGCGCCGACGACGGCCACGCAGCCACCACCGCACGCCGAACGCGGCGGCCACCAACAGGATCAGCAACCCGAGCTGCGCCCACGGCGTGGCCCAGATGCTGACCGTGTACGACCCGGCGGCTAGTGGCACGGTCAGGTGCGGGCTGCCCGGCACCTCGACCGGCGTCACCTTGACGTGCACGTCCAGCGGGCCGGCCGGGAACACCCCGGACAGGTGCGCGACGACCCGGACCGAGTCACCGGGCAGCACCTGCTGCAACGACGTCGGGTGCACGGTGGCCAGCGGGATGCCGAACAGGCCGGTGACCGTGACCTCCTGGTTGCCCGAAAGCCGGACGTTGCCGGTGTTGTGCACGGTGTAGGACACGGTTGTGCTGCCGCCGCCGAACGGGTTCACCGTGTCGTGATAACCGTTGGTGCTGGCCGACTCCACGCTCAACGCCGGGTGCAGCGGCCCGGCCACCCGCAGGTACACGGCGACGCCGACCCGGTCCTCCCTGGTCACCTTCCCGCCCTGCGGAGTCTCGGAGACCGAGGCGATCACGCCGCCCACGTGGTCGCCCGGTGTCGCGTTGGCCGGCACGGTCAGCGTGATCGGCTCGTTCACCCTGGCCCGTGGCGGCACGGTCACCTCGGCGCGGGCGGTGTGCAGCCACGCGCCGATGTCGACCGGTTTCTGTTTGGCAGGCGCGAGGCCGATCGAGCCGGCCGACGTGGTCACGCCGTCGGACGCGTACACCGCGAACGTCACCGGCTGGGTGCTGTAGTTGGTGATGCCGACGAAGTCGTGCACCAGAGTGCCCGGCTTGACGTCGGTGTAGGTGTAGTGCGTCCGGCCGTCCGGACCGTTCTGTGTGGACGGTGCGACCGCCCAGCTGATGTTGACGGGCGCCGCGCTGGCCACTCCGGCGAGGCCCGCCGTTGCGGCGAGGCCGAGGAAACCGGTCGCCACCGCGATGCGGAATCTGGTCATGGTCACCTTTCCGTTACGCCGCAATGGGAAGACCGGGCGGCCGCTTTCGCGCAGCCGCCCAGCCTTCCCCGATCGCGTTCAGGCAATGGGAAACCTGTTGATCACTGACTGAGCAACGTCACCGTCAGGGTGGCGCTGTAGTTGCCGGAGGGGGTGGTGAGTGGGACCTGCAGATCCAGGTCGGCGCCCAGCACCGTGGTGCCGCCGCCGTGGTGCGCCGCTGCCGAGGCCAGCGCGGCGGCCGTCTTCAGGCCGGGGGTGTTCGGTGCCACCTTGGTGCCGGTGGTGACATCGTTGCCGGTGTTCGCGGTGGTGATCTTCGGCGTCCAACCGAGGTCGTTGCCGCTGAAGGAGTTGGCACCGCTGATGAAGTCGCTGACCGAACCGGTGGCGTTCCAGCCGGGCTGGTCGGGCAGGCGACTATCGGACACGGTCACCGGGTTCAGTGTCCCGGTCGAGTCCAACACGGTGCCGGCGTTGGTGGGCGCCGTCATCGTGACCGGCGTGTTGCTCACCGTGAGGGTCAGGCTGCCGCTGGAGACCGCCGGGATGCCGACGTTGATCGTCTCCGACGTGCCGCCGGTGGTGCCGTTGGTGATCGTGACCGTCGCCGCCGGCGACGTCGAGGTCGCGAACGCCGTCGCGTCGGTCGGCTCGAACTTGGCGGTGACCGAGTCGGTGCCGACCGGCAGGTTGCTCACCGGCGTGGTGGCCGTCCCACTGGCCACGGCCACCACGCCGAGGGAAACGCTGCCGTTGAAGAACTCCACGTTGCCGACGGCGTCATTGGTCGCCGCGTCCTGTGCGGACACGGTGGCCGTCAGCGACACCGGGGCACCGGCCGCCGCCGTGGTCGGGTTGGCGGCCAGCGACGTGCTGGTGGTCACCGCGCCGGTGGCCGGCGGGGTGGCACTGGTGGAGTAGTTGGCGCCGTCGGCGGACAGCGTCAGGAACTCGGACTGCTCCGGGTCCTGGGCGAGCGTCGCGTTCTGGCACTGGACCACGAATTCGTAGGTGTGGCCCGCGACCATGTGGGCCGCGCTGACGATCGCGGACAGGGATGCCTGCAGCGTCCCGCTGAACGGCGATGTCACCGACGTCACCGTGCCCGACGTGGCGATGGTGCTGCCGTCGTCCTTGATGACGAACAGTTTCGCCGAACTGTTGAAGGCGCTGGCACACGCGGAGTCGGTGGCCCAGGTGGGCTGGGACGCCACCGCGCCGCTGGTCGGGCTGAACGACAGATGCCCCGGGTTCTTGCCGACGGCGGCCTGCGCCGTCCCGGGGACCAGCATCGCCGCCCCGACCGTGGTGGCGACGATCCCAAGCAGCACTCCTGCCCGCTTGAGTCTCGGTCTGGTGAGGTTCATTGAACTACTGGCCTCGCATTTCTATCGGTTACGGCGTGCGATCTGCGCGCCTCGGTGTTGATATGGGCCTCAGACGGGGTTTGTGGCCGGGTCGAAGGCGCGCAGATCGTTTGTCGTCGCGCCACAGGTGTGGCCCAGCGGCGAGTTGTCCAACGTCGCGAAGCCGAAGCTCAGGATGGTCAGCTCGTCCGTGCAGAGTTGCGATCCCGAGCCCACCAGCAGCGCGGCCAGGGTGGGGTTGAAGCCGGCACCGGTGTTCACGATCTTGGTGCGCAGCACGATGGTGTAGACCTCACGGGTGATCGGGTAGCTGGAGTTCAGCGAGCCGCCCACGTTCGGCGGGACCGCGGTGCCGCCGGTGGCGGCCAGGCTCAGGCTGTGGATCGCCACGTGGTGCCGGCGGTCGTTGTGGCCGTTGCTCTGCGCGTCGAACTGCGCGATCGAGAACGGTCCCAGCGCCTGGGGGTCCTGGGCGAAGACGGTGCCGTTGTGTTCTTCGATCGCCGCGCCGGTGCCGACGACCGTGTCGTGTACGCAGGAGGGCAGGGTCGTCGCGCTGAAGTTGAGCGTGGCGGCCCAGAAGTTGCGCGTGCCGGAACCGGCCTGCGGCACGTACAGGTGAATCTGCTGAGTGCCGGTCGCGGCCGGGATGTTCGGGTCGTAGGTGACGCCGCCCACGGTGACCTGGGCGCAGTCGCGGTACAGCTTGATCAGCGTGCCGGGGGTGGTGGAGCTGCCCAGGCTGAACCCGTCGGCCTGGGTGATCTGGGTCGCGACCGCGGGGTCGGTACCGGTGACGGCGATGGCCGGGCCGGTCGCGACGGCGACGGCGTCCAGCGCGAACGGCACGTACTGCAGGGCACCGTTGACGGATGCGTTGGCGCCGGGACCACTGGATGAGCGGGAGAAGTCGATGCAGCCGGGCGATGGCGGCAGGGCCTGCTGCACCGCCGTGGTGCTCGGGTTGATCGACTTGCGGAGCGCGGCCAGCCCCTCGCCGGAACCGTTGGGCCGCGTCATGTTGCAGCCCGCCTTCGGCGTGATGACCTCGTGTGCCAGGCCGCTGACCGGGTTCACCGCGTCCCACGAGCCGATGAGGCCGGGGACCTCGTCGGACACGAACTGGTTCATGACGTCCTGGACGGTGTCCGATCCGACCGTGACGAACGTGGTGGCCGGGTCGGCGGCGGCCGGGCCGGCAATGCCGACCGCGAGCGCGGCCAGTCCCGCCATCGCGATGGCGACGACGGGGACACTCCACGCCCGCAGGCTGAAGCTTCGGATTTTCGGCATCTAGTGTCCTTCTCCAGATCAGGAGTATTCACACCCGCCCACCACTGAGCGAGTTAATGCCATCGTCATACGGCGGGACCGTTGCCAACACTGGACTTCGGTGTCGCACAGCGGTACGCGAAAACACGCCAACATTAAGGAGAAATGAAGCGATCGTGGCCGCCGGATGACCCGACCTGTGACAGATTTTCTATGTCACGAAATGGTGTCATCGGTAACGTTCTCAGGACTGTCGTCGTAGCCGGATCCGCAGTCGTCCCAACAGGTTCGTGCGCAGCACGGTGCCGCCGACGCCGCCGATGCCACCGGCGATCAGGATTCCCAGGAGCACCCACCGGGCCATGCCGGGCACGTTGCCCGGTGTGTAGCGGACGGCGAGTGTCGCGAGTGGCTGTTGGCTGGTGGCCGGTTTGCCCACGGTGGGCGTGTTCGGTGTGGTGACCGGGTTCGGATTCGCCGCGTTCCCGGAAGGATTCGGCGCGCCGGCAGGTGATCCGGTGTCGGCCGCGCCCGGTGCGGCCGGTGGTGCCGGGTTCTCGGCGGCGCGTATCGCAACCGCGGCCGCGGTCGCCTTGGCCCGCAGGCTGTCCGGCAGCGGCAGGTAGCCATTGGGCAACTGTCCGGGATCGACACCCTGGGTCTGGCCGGGGCCGGCCGCGAAGTCGATCAGGGTGGCGAAGTCGTTGAGCGCGGCGGGTGCCTGGTCGGTGCGCACGGCGGCGTACGTGACGTCGACCAGCGGGTAGCCGCCGGCACCCGGCGCCGCCGCGTTCACGTGCACCAGACCGGCACTGTCCGGCTGCGCCGTGTTCAGTGCCGTGGCGATCGACGTGGTGCTCGGGCCGACGCAGCTGTTGCCCGACGCGTCACACAGATCCGCCGGCACCAGACCGTAACTGGCCAGGTTCGCCGAGTCGGTGACCGTCCACATGAACGTCGTACGCGGTCCCTCCAGTGTGGCGCTGGACCACCAGCCGGTCGAGCCGTCCGGCGCCTGTGCGGTCGGATCCCAGCCCGGCCCGAGCGGGTCGCTCGCGGTCCGCACGTGTGCCGCGCCGTCCGCGAGGCTGTTCACGTACGGCAGCAACAGCACCGAGCACCGGCCGGGTTCCTTCTCGTTGACACCCAGGGTGTTGAAGCAGGTCTGGTCGGCGCGCGGGTAGGAGTCGAACGGCGTGGCGCCCAGCCCCAGTGCCTGGTAGCTCGGGTTGACCACTATGCCGCTCGGGTCCGGCTTCCCGGACAGCCAGTCCCGTGCGGACGGATCGGACAGGATCCACTGCCACACCTGGAGGTTGACCTGGGAACGGTCCTCCG
>WNGR01000703.1_pt1 | contig 17004 bp, 20 predicted proteins | sample 5407581 | NCBI WGS metagenome assembly WNGR01 (sample SAMN13153383, study PRJNA577476) | soil metagenome | isolation source: 80 cm soil or saprolite under Garry oak tree replicate 2 | place: USA:California | collected 2016-06-15 | reverse complement strand
GCTGAAGCAGAGCCGCACCGTCGTGTTGAGCATCGTGGCGGTCGTGGTTCTTGCGCTCGTGGTGGGAGTCATCGCGGTGCGCGCCGCCAGCGGTACCACCGCCGCCGGGCCGGTCAAGCCGAAACAGCCGGCCGTGGCTCACCAGCAGGCGAGACCAGTCAGTCCTCCGGCCGCGCTGGTCGTCACGTCGGTCGACCCGGCGGCCGGGACCACTGGTGTGGCCACCAGCGCGGTGCTGACCGTGACCTATTCGTCGCCCCTGAGTACACCGCCGACGCCCACGCTCAGCCCGGCCGTCGCCGGCACGTGGACGCACAGCGGTCCGGTGATGACTTTCGTCCCGGCCGGTGGCTGGCCGCCGTTCACCACCGAGACGGTCACCGTGCCGGCCGGTGCGGTAGCCATCATCGGCAAGGTCAAGCTCGTCTCGACGAGCCCGACGACCAGCAGCTTCGCAGTCCAGGCCGGCAGCCAGACCCGCCTGGAACAACTGCTGGCCCAACTGAACTATCTACCGTTCACGTTCACACCAGCCGCATCACCACCCCCTGCGGTGGTCTCGGCCGGCGGTGCGGCGCCGGCGACGTCTGTGGTGAGCACGTCACCATTGGCCGGCAGGCTCACCTGGTCGTGGCCGACGGTGCCGGCCACGCTCAGCGCGCTGTGGACGCCGGGGCAACCCAACGTGCTGGACAGGGGCGCCATCATGGCGTTCGAGTCGGACCACAAGATGAAGATGGACGGCATCGCAAGCCCGCAGGTATGGAGCGCCTTGCTTGCGGCGGCCGCCGCTGGCCAGATCGACAGCCAGCCATATGACTATCTGGTAGCCAGCGAGTCGATCCCGCAGACGCTGAAGGTCTACCGGGACGGCCAGGTCATCTATTCGACGCTGGTCAACACCGGAGTGCCAGGCGCCGCCACCCAACAGGGCACCTTCCCGGTCTACCTGCGGTACGCCACCACCACCATGTCCGGCACCAACGTCGACGGCTCCAAATACGTGGACGCAGGTATCCCTTGGGTCGCCTACTTCAACGGTGGCGACGCCGTACACGGGTTTGTCCGCCACAGCTACGGCTCCCCGCAGAGCAACGGCTGCGTCGAACTACCCGTCTCGAACGCCGCGAACGTATGGCCGTTGGACCCCTACGGCACCCTGGTCACCGTGACGTCCTGACAACGGCCGCATCCATATATGGGTCGGTGTGGAGGAACGCGCCGAATTCGGCGATACCGGCCGTGATGGCCTCGGATTGGGTGCGTAGCGTGCCGGTGATCTCGGGGTGCAGGTGTGCCCAGGAAAGGGCTGTGTCGGCGGTGGTGAAGAAGTTGATGTGACGGCATGTCGTATCGGCCGCCGTTGTGCGGCCTCCGGTGGTGGCGGCGTAGACCAGTGCGGTGTCCGGGTGCCAGGTCGCGTCCGGACCGTTGATGTTGACGATGATGACACGGTCGCTGTCCGGTTCGCCGCTGGTGATCGTGGTGGGCCTGCCGAGCATGGTGGAGATGCCGAGGGCGTCGATCGCGCACATCGCGTATGCGGTGGGGCCATCCGCGATGTGGACCTGGTGTGCGGTGGGGCTGGGAGAAAACGGATACGCGGCACGGATTTCACCGCTCGGGTCGAGGAGTACCAGGTCGGCCGCTTCGAGTTCGGCGAGGATGACCGCATCGGCGATGGTGGCTGCCGACGGACGTACGCCCGTGTCGGCGAAGTGCCGCAATACCGCTTGATGGGCTTGTCGGGCCTCGGGCCGTAGGCCACGTGCGGCTGTGGCTTTGGCGAAAACCAGCGGACTGTCCGGATCGGTCATGGCGACCCCTCCCCACGCGGCCGAACGGGGCTTGTGGCACGAGGCCCGGCAAGCCCATGATGAACCTAACAGGTTTACCTGATGTATCAGGTCTGGGGGCGGGTTCGATGATGACCAGCCGGGATGGTGGACCGATTCGGGCGGTATTGGTGTCGACCTACGAATTGGGGCACCAGCCGTTCGGGATGGCGTCACCGACGGCGTGGCTGCGTGCGGCCGGCGCTTCGGTTGTCGGGATTGACCTTGCGGTCGCCCAGTGGGACGACGACGCGGTCCGGACCGCGGACATGGTGGCCTTCTATCTGCCGATGCACACCGCGACGCGGATCGCGGCGCAGTGGATTCCGCGAGCTCGCGAACTCAACCCCGATGCCTATGTGTGTGCGTACGGGTTGTACGCACCGATGAACGCCGACCTGTTGCGGGAACTGGGCGTGCGATTGGTGATCGGCGGCGAGTTCGAGGAAGCACTGTGCGCGGTGGTGACCGCATTGGCGCGCGGCGCGGACCCGGCCGACGTGGTCACCGACGAGATCTCGTTGCGGCGGCAGGACTTCGTGGTCCCGGACCGCACCGGTCTGCCGCCGTTGAGCAGCTACGCGTACCTGACCATGCCGGAGGGCACGCGCCGCGTGGTCGGCTACACCGAGGCTACCCGTGGCTGCAAACATGTGTGCCGACATTGTCCGGTCGTGCCGATCTACGGTGGCAAATTCCGCGTCGTCCCGCGCGATGTGGTGCTGGCGGACATCGAACAACAGGTCGAAGCCGGCGCACAGCATGTGACATTCGGCGATCCCGATTTCCTGAACGGGCCGACACACGCGCTGGGCATCGTCACCGCGCTGCACGAACGGTTCCCGACGCTGAGCTATGACGCGACGATCAAGATCGAACATCTGAACAAGCACCGGGACCTGCTGCCCGTCTTGCGTGACACCGGATGCGCGCTGATCACCAGCGCGGTCGAGGCCGTGGACGAGCAGATCCTGACGATCTTCGACAAGCACCACACGCGGGCGGATTTCGCCGCCGTGGTCGCTGCCCTGCTGGACGTGGGGATCCCGTTGAATCCGACATTCGTGGCGTTCACGCCGTGGACGTCGTTGACGGGCTACCTGGATTTCCTCGCCGAAATTCGCCGGCTCGGCCTGGTGGGCAACGTCGCGCCGGTGCAGTACGCGATCCGATTGCTGATTCCGGCGGGATCCAAGCTGCTCGACCTCCCGGACGTGGTGGACCTGGTACAACCGTTTGACCGGGAGAAGCTGTACTACCCGTGGGTCCACCCGGATCCGCGGGTGGACGAGCTGCAGCAGGAGGTCTTCGCCCTGGTGCAGAAGGGTTCCGGCCGCAGCCGAACCGAACTGTTCGGACAGGTGTGGCGCGCGGCGGCGGATCGTGCCGGTCAGCGGGCCGGTATGACGATGCCGGACGAGTCGGTCGCGGTGCCGCAGTTGAGCGAACCGTGGTACTGCTGCGCCGAGCCGACCGAACTGCAACTGGCACCGCCGGTCTGAGTGGGAGGGTGCGACATGGATCGGCAGATCCTCATCCTGTTCGGCTCTCGCGCGTGCGCGGCGGCGGACCCGATCCTGGCCGCTCAACGGGTCGGTTGTACCGCAACGGTATTGAGCCCAGCTGGGGATGGCTGCGCGACGATGGCCGATGGCAGCGTGCACATCCAACTCGGCGATCCCGCGTCGGTCGTGGAACTGGCGCGACGATTACACGCCACGACACCGGTGGCCGCGGTCGTGAGCTACGAGGAGGAGGTCACCCCGCTGGCCGCGCGGATCGCAGCGGCGTTGGGGTTACCCGCGCATCCGGTCGATGCGGCCGAGGCGGCGTTGGACAAGCCGGCCATGAAACAGCGGCTCGCCGCGGCCGGCGTGCCGATCGCCGATCACGTGTTGGCCATCGACGAGGACGATGCGGTCGGGTGGGCGGCTCGGGTGGGTTATCCGGTGGTGGTCAAGCCGTGTCGGGGCAGTGCGAGTCAGGGCGTGATCCGCGCCGATGACGAGCCGGAGCTGCGGGCGGCCTACCGGCGGGTGCGGCGGATCGTGCGGGACTATGGCCTGGATACCGGTGGTCGGCCCAACGCCACCCAACTCGTGGAGAAGTATCTCGACGGCGGGGAGATCTCCGTCGAACTCTTGCTGCAACACGGCCGAACCCAGGTGAGCGCGGTGTTCGACAAGCCGGAGCCGCTGACCGGCCCGTTCTTCGAGGAGACCATCTATCTCACGCCACCCCGGCTGGATCCCGCGCTGCTCAAGGAAGTCGAGGATCTGGCGGTCCGCGCGGCGGCCGCGCTGGGGTTGTGGCATGGCCCGGCGCACTGCGAGATCCGGCTGACCAGCGACGGCCCGGTGGTGCTCGAAATCGCGGCGCGGCTGCTCGGTGGCCCGTGTTCGCGGGTGTTCTCCGACCGGCTCGGCGTGGATTTCCACGCATTGTTGATGCGGCTGGCGATGGGCGATCCGGTCGAACTGCCCGAGGTCGGGCCGGACGCGCCGGTTGCCGCGGCGATGATGCTGCCGGTGCCGGGCGAGGGCCGGGTCGTCGCGGTGCACGGCGCCGAGCAGGCCCGAGGCGTACCGGGAATCCGAATGGTCGACATCGTCGCCGTGCCCGGCGACGTGATCGTTTCGTTCCCCGAACCGATGTGCTACTCGGTGGGGTTCGTGATCGCGACGGGCGCCACGCACCAGGAGGTCGAGGAGAGCCTGGCCAAGGCATCGGCCAACATCACGCTGGAACTGGAGCCGATCGGCTGTGACCGGTGGGTGCGTCCGGTCGAACCCGCCGACGCCGACTACCGGCCGCCCCTGCCGCCGTTGCCGGTGGACCGCGAATTCGTCGTGTCCGTGTTGGCGGACAGCATGTTCGGTGAGCTGCCGCACGCGGCGGCGATCGCGTCTGCCGCCTGTGCGGTGGAATGCGACGAGGCGGCCCGTGGTGTGCCGGCGTGGGTCGCGCTGGGCGACGGCGAGCGGCGGGCGGTGTCGGTGGGATTCGTCGACGGAACGACCGGCTACATGGGGTGTTTCGGGGTGCCGCCGGAGTACCGGCAGGCCGGGCTCGGTGAGGCGGTGCTGCGTGGTCAACTGGCGGAGTTCGCCCGCCGTGGCTGCACGCTCGCCGTGTCCGAGACCGATCCGCGGTTGCCGTTGTCGCCCGCCGCACTACGACGTGTCGGCTTCACCCTGGCCGGATCGGACGATGGCAGTGCCTGCCGGACCTGCTGATCCGCCGATCGCCGCCCTACGCGAGGTCGCCGCACGGTTCGGCACGCCCGCCTACGTCTACGACCTGCGGGAACTGCGGTCACGGGTGGCTACCCTACGTGCGGCATTGCCCGCCGATGTCGACGTCCTCTATTCGGTCAAAGCCAACCCGTCGCTGGGCCTGTGCGAGGTACTCGCCGAGTGCGGCGTGGGTGCGGAGGTGTCCTCCATCGGCGAACTGCTGCTGGCCGAGCGAGCCGGCTTCGCCGACCACGTCCTGGTTTCCGGTCCACACAAGTCCGCGCAGTTGGTCGAGCGACTGCACGGACGGCCCGACGTGCTGGTGTCGGTGGACTCGGTCGACGAACTCTCGATGCTGACCGGCGAACACTGCCCGGCCCGACTGGTGCTGCGGCTGCGACCGGACTTCACCCCGTTCGGCGAGATGACCATGGACGGCCGATTCGGCATCCCCTTCGACCAACTGTCCGACCTGCGTCCTCGCCTCGGCACCCAGGTGATCGGCTACCACGTCTACGCCGGATCACAGGTCCTCGACGGCGGTGCGGCCGCGAAGAACCTGGCCGGCGCATTCGAACTGGGGCTGCGCGCCGCGACGGTGCTCGGTGGCGACATCAAGGTGCTGGACGTGGGTGGCGGGTTCGGTGTGCCGACCGGCCGAGTACAGTCCGAAATGGACCTTGCTCCGGCGTGCGCCGAACTGGCCCGGCAACGCGCTGAACTGCCGGCAACACGGCTGATCATCGAGCTGGGACGTTACCTGGTGGCGTCCGCGGGCTATTACCTGACGGCGGTCCGCGGCGGCCAGACGAAGGACGGCCGGCTGGCGGTGGTGGTCGACGGCGGCGTGCACCAGCGGCCGGACCTGTGCGGACTGGACCTGTCCCACCGGGCCGACGCCCCGTTCACGCTGGTGGCACGTCCCGGTCCGGAGGCACGGACCGATGTGCTGGGCTGCCTGTGCCTGCCAGGGGACGTGCTGGCCGATGCGGCCCTGCTGCCGCCACTGACCACAGGCGACGTGCTGGTCTTCGGCAACGCCGGTGCCTACGGCCTGTCGGCGGGGCCGACGGCGTTCCTCGGGCACCCGGCACCACCCGAGATCGCCGTGGATGGCGACACCGTGACGGTGCTGCGGAATCGGGCCGATCCGTACGACCACCTGCGTGGCCAGCACAGCCTGCGCGATAGCGGGTGAACGGCGGGCGGAGCCGGTCGTGCGTCCCGCCCGCCGCCATGTCGGCTACGTCAGCTATCGACGCAGCACAGGGCGGAAACACACTGTGGAGTTTCCTCCCGTGCGCCACCGTAGATCTCGTCGAGCTCTGCCTCGTCGAGCGGAGCGTCGACAGTCACGCTGTCTTCCATACCGTCACCTCCTTCACTTGTGCGGCAACCAGATCGGCGTAACAGCCGGGTTGGGCGACCAGTTCGTCATGGGTTCCCGTCTGAACCAACCGACCCTGGTCCAGTACGACGATCTGGTCGGCGTCGCGGATCGTGCTCAGGCGGTGCGCGATGACGATCTGCGTGCACTCCACTTCGGACAGATTGCGGTACAGGCGGGCCTCGGTGACGGCGTCGAGGTGACTGGTCGCCTCGTCCAGCAGCAGGATCGCCGGCCGCCGCACCAGAGCTCTGGCCAGGGAGAGACGTTGCCGCTGGCCGCCGGACAGGCCAGCACCGCGTTCGGCCAGTCGGGTGTCGTAGCCCAGCGGCATGGCTGCGATGTCCTCGTGCAGGCAGGCCAGCCGCGCGGCCCGCTCGACCTGTTCCTGGGCGACATCGGGATCATGGAAGGCGATGTTCTGGCGGATCGTGCCGCTGAACGCGAACGGATCCTGGAGTACCACCCCGATCTGGCCGCGTACCGCCCGCAACGGCCACTCCGGTAAAGCAATGCCGTCGAACAGCAACTCGCCCTCGGTCGGTGGATACAACCCCAACAGCAACATACCCAGGGTGGTCTTCCCCACGCCGGTCCGGCCGACAACGGCCACCCGCTGGCCGGGCCACACCGACAGTGACACGTCCCGCAACACCGGCGCACCCGCCGGGTCGTAGCGATAGCCCACCCCGACGAGGTCGATCCGGCCGGTCAGCCGTGGTGCCTCGCCGGCGTCGGACGGGCGTTCCGGCTCGGTCTGTAGCACGTCCGCGAGGCGTTGGAGCTGAGCCCCGGCCAGTTGGAGCCGCTGTCCGTTGGACAACACCGACGACAGCGGCGTCACGATCGCCGCCGCGATCCAGGTGACGGCGAGCATCGTGCCCGGCCCCATCGATCGGTCCAACACGCGGCCGATCGCGATCCACAACACCAGCAACGGGGTCAGGGCACGCAGCGACACCGCCACCGCGTCGATGGCCGCGGCCAGATAGCCACGGCGCAGCGTTGCCTGCATCCAACCGAAGAACAGTTCGCCCCACCGGTCCAGCGCGTGCGCCTCGGCCGCCAACGCCTTGATCGTGGCGATCCCTTCCAGGCTCTCCACGACGTGGCCCTGCAACCGCGACTGCGCCGCCATGTCGGCGGCCATCCGCTCGCGCACCCGCCGCGTCGTGCCGACCAGCACCAGGATCGCCACCGCCACCACAGCCAACACCGCGAGACCGACCGTCACGTCGAAGACGAACAGAATGACCAGGTAGGACAACACAAGCACCGCGTCCAGCGCGGCGGACAGGGTCTGGCTGGTCAGCACCTCCCGCAGGATCGCCAGGCTCCCGATCCGCATCGTGATGTCACCGGTACTGCGCTGCTCGAAATAGCGCAGCGGCAGGGACAGCAGATGCACGCAGAACCGCAGCATCGACCGCGCGTCCAACCGACCCTGGAGATAGATCAACAACGCGGACCGCAGCAGCACGGTGACCAGTTGAGCCACCACGACCAGCACGATCCCCAACCCCAGCAACGACATCGCCGAGGACCGGGTGACCACCCCGGTGTCATCAACGACCGCGCGACTGACGAACGGCACCGCCAAACCCAGCACCTGCAACACCAACGACGCCGCGAGTACCTGCGACAGGAGCCCTCGCGTCCCCGGCATGCGCAGCAGTCCGCTGAGATAGGTACGCCAGAACGGTGTTTCCCGCGCCGACCGCGTTCGGAAGTCCGGACCCGGCCGCAGCGTCACCACGACCCGACTCAGGGCCGCTTCGACCTGCGGCCAGGTCAACCGCTGCCGGCCGATCTGCGGATCCACGACGGCGACCTCGCGGTCGGTGACGTGGGTGACGACGACGAAATGGTTGTCCTGCCAATGTGCGATCGCCGGCAATTCCGCGTTCCGAAGCACCGCCGCGCTCGCCCGATAGGCCGTCGTCTCCAATCCCGCACCGCGCGCGGTACGGACCAGAGCGCCCGCACTGATCCCGTCCCGCCCTGGCGGACACCACTCCCGCACCTCACGAACCGATGTGCGATAACCGTGATAGCCCAACACCATTGCCAGACAGGCTGATCCGCACTCGGCGTTGCTGGACTGGAACAACACCGGAACCCGCCGCCGCCCGATCACCGCAGCACCCCCGCAACAGCAGCCGCGACCACGAGCAAGCCGGCGAAGACCACCACGAGCACCAGCCACAGCGCGATCAGCACCGAGCGGCGGACCGACCGAGGGAACAACTCCTGGTCTCGGGCCTGGAGCCGCTGGAAGGCCGCGCCCTCGTCGGGGCTTGGTGTATCCACCCGCCGGCCGTCAGGCCCGGCCATGCATGGCGGCTGGTTCGGGCTCCTCGAGTGCGACCACGGTGGCCAGTCGGCGCATCGCGTCACGATCCACCGAGTAGTAGGCCCAGATGCCGCGCTGTTCGCGGCCCAGCAGCCCGGCATCGACCAGCAGCCGCAGATGGTGGCTGACCGTGGACTGGGCCAGCCCCAACGCGGCGGTCAGGTCACACACGCACACCGGGAAACCGGCCCGCACCAACAGGTTCACCACAGCGACCCGGTGCGGGTGGGCGAGGGCCTTGAACACCCTGGCGGTCTCGGCCGCTTCGCCGGTGGAGAGCCGCGGCGCTGTCAGCGGAGGGCAACACGTGTCCATAGATCGCCAGCTTTCGATCTATAATAGAACGAAGAACTTCGATGTATCAGGTTAGCCTGATAGATGCGCCCAGCTCAACCCCTGGCTCGCGTACGATCGGGCACGTGACCGCGCAGGCCACCGGCCGGACCACCGCGCACGTGGTCGACGCGCGGTTCTTCCGGGTGCTCAGCGATCCCACCAGGCTCGCGATCGTCGCGCATCTGCTGGCGGACGGTCCGCTCACCGTCGGCGAGCTCGTGGCGCGGATCGGTGGTCCACAGAGCCGCGTCTCCAACCACCTTGCCTGCCTGCGTTGGTGCCAGTTCGTCGGCTACGAACGCCAGGGTCGCCAGGTCCGCTACTCCATCGCCGACCCCCGGCTGCGCCAGCTCCTCGACCTCACCCACGAGCTTGTCGCGGACAAGGCAGCACACCTCGCCAGTTGCGAACGCGTCGGCCCGCGTTGGGCTTAATCAATTAGTATTGTCGCGGCGTCGGAGGAAATGCACTCACTTGGCGGGTACGCCCTGTGCCGCAGCGGGGCCACACTCTGCGACAACGGTGTGTGCCGAGGTTTTCGACGAAAACACGACAACGCACACATTGCCTACCGAAGGGGAGAAACTGTGAGTCGTGTCGAACTGGCCACCGCACTGACCGATCTGCTGAGCCTTGCTCATCCGCCGGTCGCCCTGTCGTTGGTGGACGCACCGCCGGACGGCGTGGCCACCACGGATCAAGCTGTGCCATCGAGTTGCGCGTTCTGGCGGGAAGCCGAGAAGGGTGTCTTCTATGCTGCCGCCGAACAGCATTTCAACTGTCCCGTCGGCTCGCACGTGATGGGATTCGACCTGCCCGAGAACGTCATGCAAGAACTCGGCGGGCTGGTGCAGTCGATGTGCGACGCGAAGTACCTGGATATGGCCGAAGTGGCGCAGATGCCGTCGATGACACGAAAGTCAGCCGGAATCGTCTACGGCCCATTGTCCGAATTCCCGATCGATCCGGACGTCGTGCTGATGTGGCTGACCCCGGCACAGGCCATGGTCTACAACGAGGCGACCGGCGCGGCGAGTTGGACCACCGCAGCGGCCACCGTGTCCGGCCGGCCAGGCTGCACCGCACTGCCACTGGCGATCTCCAGCGACGAGCCCAGGATGGCCTTGGGCTGCATGGGCATGCGCACGTTCACCGGGATAGCCGACGACCTGCTCCTGGCGGCGGTGCCCGGTGGCAAGATCGGCGAACTCACCGCGGCCCTGGACACCACCGTGACCGCGAACGCCGGCATGAAGTCCTTCTACGACGGAAAGAAGGCCCAGTTCGCCTGAGTACCCTTCGCATCGTGCTGTTGCGCAACATCAAGCCAGATCGGCCCCGGTCGGCGCCCTCGAGCGTCGACCGGGGATGGCCGCTGCCATCCCCGCAGGTGATCGATCTGCTGAACATCCGGGTTGACCGCTATCTGGGCAGTGCGGGTCGTCGAGCGGAACCTGGCAGGCCCGTTGGTCGACGGACGGCATCTCGTGGCACTGTCCCAGGTGGTCGTGGATCGCCTCGGTGGGAGCGGAGGGCGTTCGGTCGTTTCGGCCGCCGGTCGACTACTGGCCGGTCTGGCGTCCTGGTCCGATGGTCCCAGCTCGGTCTCTGGTCTTCAGGCACATCCACCTTCCGCGGGCGAATTTGGAGGCACCGGTGAAGCTCTTGCTTACCTCAGGTGGCGTCACGAACCCGAGCATCCACTCGGCGCTCGTGCAGCTTCTCGGTAAGCCAGTCTCTGAGTGTCACGCTCTTTGTGTCCCGACAGCTCAGTGGGGTCACCCGATGTGCGGTCCGACGTCGGTGCGGGGATTCGTGGCCGCCGAGCCGATGTGGCGGCATTTCTCCGGTCTGGGTTGGGCGTCGCTGGGTGTCCTGGAGCTGACCGCGCTGCCGACTATCGGCGCGCAGCGGTGGGTTCCCTGGGTCCGGGAGGCGGATGTGCTTCTGGTCGACGGTGGCGACGCGACCTACCTGTGTCACTGGATGCGGGAGTCCGGGTTGGCCGATTTGCTGCCTTCGCTGCCCGACATGGTCTGGGTGGGAGTGAGTGCTGGAAGCATGGTGATGACGCCTCGGATCGGGGCGTATTTCGTCGAGTGGGCCTCCGCGCCGGATGACCGCACCCTGGGAGTTGTCGACTTCTCGATCTTCCCGCACCTGGACGCTTTCCCGAGGAACACCCTGGCTGACGCGGAGCGGTGGGCGGCCGACATCGGTGTCCCGGCTTACGCCATTGACGAACAGACGGCTATCACGGTCGTGGACGGCTGCGTCGAGGTGGTCTCCGAAGGGCAATGGACGAAGTTCGAGTCATAGCCGCCCGGCCCGGCCCATCCCACTGTCGTCAGATTGATGCGGACCGATGTGGACCGATCGGCGTACCGATGTCGGTGCCATGTGCGACGCTGATGGCAGCCACCAACCTGGGGAGGATGAGGCGGCGATGACAGTGATGACCATCACGACACCGGCCACGGTGACCCCGATCTTCGACGAGCTTGCGGCACGGCTCGGCCTGGTGTGGGACGTGGAGTCCACTCCGGACGAGACGGACGAGTCGATCGTGGCAATCGAGTCGATCGAGTCGGTCACCGACGATGCGGCTCCAGAGGCCGCCGCGTCCTGACCAACGACACCGGCAACTCGGCCGCCTTCGCCGCCTCGATACGATCGAGGACCGCACGTCACGAGGAGGCGAAGGTGGCCGTACCCGGTAACAAGGCGCCAGCGGGCACGCCAACCGGCCTGGCCGACACGGAACTGTTCGCCGTGGACGCCTACCGGCGGGTGTTCGACAGCCCGGTCGTCGCGGTGGACCGGGAGCAGAACCGCCTGGAACGCCGGATCAACGACGAGATCGAGCGCGCCCGCGAGATCATGGTGACGTTCCTGGGGCGCGCGGCCGCCGACGACGACCCGGCCCTGATCCGCACGTCCGCGAACCTCATCCCGCGCGAGATCGACCCGCTGCGCACGGAGTCCAAGGGCAAGGGCAACAAACGGGTCCGCCTCGAGGTCCGCGACCGGCCACAGTAGACAGACGATGTCCTCGGACAACGTGGGCGCGCTGCGCTCGGGCGAACCGCACGGGAACAGCCGGCTGCTGACGATCGGCGAGTTCGCCCGCCGCGCCCAGCTCTCGGTGAAGGCGCTGCGCCTGTACGAGCGGCTCGGCGTCCTCGTGCCTGACCACGTCGACGTGCACAGCGGCTACCGCCGCTACCACGAGCGCCAGCTCGCGGTGGCGCGTCTGGTGGCGATGCTGCGCCGCCTGGACATGCCGCTGGCCGAGGTCGGGCGCGTGCTCGCGGCTGACGGCCCGGCCGGCGCGGGCTTGGTCCGGCAGTACTGGGACGCCGTCGAGCGCCGGGTGGCCGCGCAGCGGGAACTCGCCGAGCACCTGCGTGCCCGGCTGTCCGGCGGCACGGACCGGCCCCCGATGTTCGACGCGGTGCGCGTCCGGGACGTGCCGGCACAGTGGGTGCTCAGCGAGCGCCGGCACGTCCCGGTCGAGCAGTTGTCCGGCTGGCTGGGTCGCACGATGCCCCGGCTGGCCGGCGCGGCGGGGCGGTGCGGCCCGCTGTTCGTCGTCTATCACGGCGAGGTGAACCAGGACAGTGACGGGTCGGTCGAGGTGTGCGCGCCGGTCGGCCAGGTGCCCGGCGCGCGTCTGATCCCGGCGTACCGCGAGGCGTTCGTCCGCATCCGCAAGGCGCAGGTGGCGTACCCGCAGATCCTGTCCGCGTTCGACGCCGTGGCCCAGTGGCCGGCCGAGCACGGCTTGGCGGTGGCCGGCGCGCCGCGCGAGGTGTACTTCGGCGACTTCGACGCCGCCGCCAGCACCGACGAGGTCTGCGACGTCGGCTACCCGGTCACGCCAGCCGGAACGCCAGTCGCGTCGCCCACCGCGTCATGTCCGGCTCCTCGGCCGGATCGGTGAGGTACTCCTCCAATCGGCAACCCCACAGTTCGCTCTGGCCGGTCGGTGTCATGTCCCACGTCAGGCCGCCGCGCTCGGCCCAGGCCAGCAGTTCGCCGGTGACGCCGGCCAGTTCGTCCGGATGCCCGACATGGGTCACGGTCACGTACTTGCCGGCCGGCAGGACGTCGCCCACGATCCGGTCGTTCCCGCTGACCGCCGTCGCCACCGGCACGCCCACGTCGACCAGCAGTTCGCGCGCCATGTCGATCAGTCGGTACCGCCAGATCGGCGGCCCGGCCGGCTCGACGCCCTGCCCGGCCAGCCAGCCGAACACCTCGCCGATCAGCGGCGGCAGTTCCGTGGCGAGCCCCGCCATCGTCACCGTCGCCGAGATCGCCGCGTAGGGCTGCTCGACCCGCTCGACCACCACCGGTTCGTCCATCACGTTCCCTTCATCGAGTCGATGTCGGGGCCGACAGCGCACCCTGCCTGCCCCAAGGGCAAGGTCAACCGGCCGCTTCCTCGATCTCGACCCGCAACCGTCCATTCTGGACCATGCGGAAGATCTCCGCGCTGTGCCGCAGCAGCGCTTCGTGGGTCGGGATGTGGTCGCGGAACACCGGATAGCAGATCTTGACGCTGCGGGGGAGTTCGCGCAGGTTGACCACCGGAGCCGCGCCGATGACCGCCCCGTAGTGCAGCAGCGTGCCGTTCCGGCGCAGCACGCGCAGCGACGCGCGGAAGGTCGTCTCGCCACCGCCGTCGAACACGGTGTGCACCCCATCGCCATCGGTCAACTCCAGTACCGGCTCGACAAAGGCGTCGCCGGTGGAGACCAGAAAATGATCGGCCCCGACCTGGTGGGCGATCTGCGCCTTCGCCTCGGTGGCGAAGTGGTGCGCGGTGATGCCCTGCATCATCACGCTCGCGGCCACCTCATCGGAGATGTCGTCCGGCACTGGCACCGCGCTCTCGGCGGGCAGCACCAGTTGTTCGGCGTACGAGCCGTAGGCGTACACCCAGGAAACGCGGTCCCCGACGGCGAACTCGGTCACGCCGTCGCCGAGTGCGCTGACCCGCCCGGCGCCCTCGACACCGGGGACGACCGGTAGCCGGCCGGTCGGCGGTCCGAAGCGGCGTGTCCCGGTGTCCATGAAGTTCACTCCCGCCACGCTGACCTCGACGCGGATCTCCCCGAGGCCGGGTTGCGGTGTCGGCCGTTCCGCGACGCGCAGTTCTTCCGGTCCGCCCAGCTGTTCGACGACAATCGCGTGCATTGCCCTTGCACCCCTTTTCTGGTGGTCGACGGCCACACTCGTCCTGATAAAATGGACCTGCAAGTCCAGAAAAGGGCCGCATTGGTCGAGTTCACCGCCGCCGGCTCCGCGGCTCAGCCGCCTGCGAAGAAGTCGAGGTAGGCCTGGGCCAGGGCGGCCGGATTCTCCAGCGCGATGTTGTGACCGGCCGCGGGGATGACGGTGCCGCGGACGTCGCGGGCCACTTGTGCGAGCTGTGTGGCTACCGCGTCCCCGAGATAGGCCTGTGCGCCGACGGCCAGGACCGGGCAGCTGATCGGGTCGGCGTACTGCGGCCGGTTCTGTTCGGCGTCGGTCTGGCGGGCGCGGTACATCTCCAAGATGGCCTTGGTGCCGCCCGGCTGCTCGATCGAGTGCACCATGTCGTCGATGTCCTCCTCGGTCAGCGCGCTGGGATCCCACATCTGGCGCCTGGCGTAGTACGTCCAGAACGGCCTTTCCCGCCCGGTCAGCAGCAGTTCGGGCACGTTCGGCAGGCTGAAGAAGCTGAAGTGCCAGCCGGTGCGGCCGTCGTCGGCGGCGAGCGAGGGATCGGGTCCGCCGCCCGGCAATCCTGGGCCGGCCGGCAGTCCTGGTAGGAGCGTTTCCTGGAATACCAGTTGCCGCACCCGTGGCCGGTGGAAGGCGGCGACGGCGTAGGCGATGGCCGCGCCCCAGTCCTCGCCGGCGACCCGGAACTGGTCGAAGCCCAGGTGCGTGGCCAGTTCGGCGACGTCACCGGCCATCGTGGCGGTGTCGTAGCCGGTCAGCGGGCGCTGGGAGCCGCCGGCGCCTCGGTTGTCGACCGCGATGACGGTGTAGCGCGGGGTCAGCAGCGGCACGACGTGACGCCAGTACGACATGGTCTTCGGCACGCCGTGCAGCAAGAACACCGGCTCGCCCGCGCCGCCGATCGCGTAATGGATCTCCACGCCGTTGACCTTGGGCTTGCCGTGGGTAAGCCGGACTCCGGCGTGATCAATGAGGTTCATTTCGGCGAACCCTTTCTGTTCTTCTGCCGTGTAGGCAGGGCACGTGAGTCCGCGATCACTCAAGGAATGTGTTGACCTCGGCGGCGAACTCGGCCGGATACTGGAACAGGAAACCGTGGCCGGAGTCCGGGTAGATCTTCACCGTGGCGTTGGGCAGGTGCTTGCCGAGCAGTTCCGTGTTCTTGGTCGGCACCATGATGTCGTTCTCGCCGTTGGCTGCCAGCACCGGCTGTTTGATGGCGGCCAGTCGGTTCAGACGAGTGGGATCTGGCACGCCCCACTTGGTGATCGCGTCCAATTCCGCGTCGCGGGCGCGTAGGTCTGTTGGTTCGTCGCGGTCCTCCTGGCGGGTGAAGATCCGCTGAATGAATTCCCAGCCCTTCGCCGTGCTGTGCTGGCTGGGCGAGAAGAAGAGCGACACCAGATCGTCGCCGGTGGGCTCGTCCGGCGCGGCCAGGGCGTAAACGTCTGGTGTGAATCCGTGCATGTCCGCACCGCCTTGGGGACCGGTGCCCGCCAGGACGAGTCGCCGCACGAGTTGGGGTCGGATCAGCGTGACTTCCTGGGCGACGAACCCGCCCAGCGAGAAGCCGAGCAGGTCGATCCGACGCAGACCCAGGGCGTCGGTGAACGCGAGGATGTCCTGTGCGCCGGCGGTGACGTCGGTACGTGGCCGACCACTCGATCCGCCGACGCCTGCGTAGTCGACGAGGATCACTTCCCGCTGTTCGGCGATCGCGTCGACCAGGTCGGGATCCCAGTTGTCGAGGTTGCCGCGGAAGTGTTGCAGGAACAGCAGCGGCACGGCGTCCGTGGTGGCGTCGCCGAAGCGGCGGTAGGCGTAGCGGATGCCGTCGGCCGCGTCGATGGACAGGTTGGGTGCGGTGAGTTGGCTCATGATCACTCCTCGATAGATTATGTCCATACTCTATGCTCGCCCGGGTCCAGCTGGCAACCGATAGATGTCACACTTCATCTATACTGGTGGTTGTTGCTGGAGAGGAGTCGTCGTGGCACGAGCATCGCGAGCGGATGCGGCACGGCATCGTGACGAGGTTGTCGATGCGGCATCACATCTGTTCCGTGAACGGGGCATCGCCGCGGTGAGCGTGCCCGAACTGATGGCCGCGGCCGGGCTGACCCACGGCGGCTTCTACCGTCACTTCGAGTCCAAGGACGCACTGGCGGCCACCGCCGTGACGGCGGCCTTCGTGTCCCAGATCACGCAGCTCGAACAGGTCGCCGCCGACAACCAGGACGACCCCGAGACGTCCCGCCGGATCTTCCTGGACGAATACCTGAGCGCGGCGCATCGCGACAGCGCCGGTGACGGCTGCCCGAACGCCGGTTTGGCAACGGAAGTCGCACGTCTGCCCGAGGACAGCGACATCCGCACCGCCTTCGCCGCCGGCCTGCACCAGATGGCGTCCGCACTCGGCAAGGTCGTCACGGGCCAGGACGGGGAGGCACTCGTCGAACTCTCCACCCTGGTCGGCGCGATGGTCCTGGCACGAGCCACAGCCGGCGACGAGGTATCCGACCGCATTCTCCGCGACGTGCGCCACCACCTCGATCAACGCTGACCGCGCACCAGCTTCAGTGGTCCGCATGGCCGCGCAGACAGTGACATTCGTTTTCGTGTCTC
>WNGR01008435.1_pt1 | contig 17009 bp, 16 predicted proteins | sample 5407581 | NCBI WGS metagenome assembly WNGR01 (sample SAMN13153383, study PRJNA577476) | soil metagenome | isolation source: 80 cm soil or saprolite under Garry oak tree replicate 2 | place: USA:California | collected 2016-06-15 | reverse complement strand
CATAAATGAATGGGGTACGGGTAGCGGCGCACCAGTCGAGCAGCCGCAGCGATAGCCGGAAATTGTTTTCTATGACGGCGTCGCCGTCCCGCGCGGTCGTCGACGAGATCGCGCCGAGATGGATCACCGCCTCGAGCTTTCGGCCTTCGAGCCATTGCCGAAGTTCCGCCGGCGGAACGAAATCGACAATCTGCCGGCGAGCGAGATTGCGCCATTTATCGTCGCTGCCGAGGATATCGCTGACCGCGACATCGGCGCACCCGGCCTCATTGAGGCTGGCAACCACATTCGATCCGATAAACCCGGCCCCGCCGGTGACCAGTAACATCGATACTTTAAAACCGGTTTGAAGGATCGATCAGGTCCCGTGCCGATCCTCGGTACCGCACCTTTGCCCCAGACTTGCCTGCCGGGCAACTCGCAGAAGCAGGGCCGAATTCCACTGTTGGTTAACGTGAGTTGACGTCAATGAGCATACCACTAATGTTCTCAAAGAGTTGCGCAGCCCTGATGGTGAATTCGCAAAACCCCCGCCTGGGCTATAATCCGCTGCGCCCTCACCTCTTCCCACCAGAGAACAAATGCAAACCATTCAACGGTGCAGCCCTGCGATTTTCACGGCACTGCTGGCGCGCAGAGTGATTGCTCCGGTGCGGCGGCCGCCCGGTAGTCGTGCTGAGGCCGGGAAGCCTCGCGAATGCACTGCCGCGCCAAAAAGTTGCAAACCGAGCGGGCTTCGGTCGCAACAATGAATCGCTACTCAAAACTTGAAAACGACGGCGCTCCCATTCTCATTGTTCCGTACATGTGGATCGGCGATTTCGTGCGCTGCCACTCGGTGGTCAAACTACTGAACGCGCGATTCCCGGATCGGCCGGTGGACATCCTGTCCACCACGTTATGCGCCCCGCTGACCGATTACATGCCGGGCTTGCGTCGGTCGATTGTCTTCGATCTGCCTCGCAGCCGTCTCGCTCTTACGCATCAACTGGCGCTGGCGCGCCGTCTTCGGCGCGAAAATTATGGCATGGCGCTCATCATGCCGCGCACCTGGAAGTCGGTCTTGGCGCCGTTTCTTGCCGGAATCCCAGAGCGTACCGGTTTCGTCGGCGAGGCACGCTATTTCCTGCTCAACGATTTGCGACATGGCGAGCGACGGCTGCCGCGCATGGTGGATCGCTGTGCCGCATTGGCCCTGCCCGCTGCGGCGAAGCTTCCGCGCGACTGGCCAATGCCAGAGCTAAAAGTCACGCACGCAGAGATCGACACTTGGCGGCGCGAGCGCGGTCTCGCCGGGGACGGCAGGCCCGCGGTCGCGCTGGCGCCGGGTGCGGTTGGTCCGTCGAAGCGCTGGCCAGCAAGCGCCTATGCCGCGCTGACGCGCCGCCTCATCGCTGAAGGTCTCAACGTCTGGGTGATCGGCGGGCCGGAGGAGAAAGCGTTGGCCGGTGAGATTATCGCCGATACGACGGCGCGCGATTTAACCGGAAATGATCTGCGCAATGCGATCCTCGCCCTCGCAACCGCGGCTTTGGCCGTATCAAACGATTCTGGACTTCTGCATGTCGCCGCCGCACTCGGAACCCCGACTGTCGGAATCTTCGGCCCGACCAGCCCTTGGCATTGGGCGCCACTCAATCCGCTTGCGGCAACGATCGAGACGGCCAGCAAACTTGATTGCCGACCATGTCACAAGCCGGTATGCCGCCTCGTTCATCACCGCTGCATGCGCGATATCCCCCCGGAACAAGTCTTCGCCGCCGTTCGCCAAGCCCTCGCCCCGCTGGTTCCTGCCGCCTGAAGGCGGAGGCTGGGTCAACCACATGTTCAATGGATTACTGCAGGCGAAAGGGATCGAACATAGGTCACATTGATGGCACTCCTGGTCACCGGCGGCGCCGGCTATATCGGCAGCCAAATGGTTCATGAACTGGTCGACGCCGGTGAACGCGTCGTAGTGCTCGATGACCTCTCCACCGGCTTTCGTTGGGCCGTTCCCGAAGGCGCGCCGCTCGTCATCGGTGAAACTGGAGATCAGGCACTGGTGGCGCGGCTGATCCGCGACCACGAAGTGGATTCGATCATCCATTTCGCCGCGTCGATCGTCGTGCCGGATTCAGTGCGTGACCCGCTGGGCTATTATCGCAATAACACCGCCAATTCGCGTGCTTTGATCGAATCCGCGGTCCGGAACGGCATCCGCCATTTTGTCTTTTCTTCCACCGCCGCGGTCTACGGCAATCCGGCGGCGGTTCCGATTAGCGAGGATGCGCCGACGCTGCCGATTTCGCCGTATGGTTGGTCGAAGCTGATGACGGAGATCATGCTGCGCGATGCAAGCCGCGCCCATGGGATGGGCCATGTCATCCTGCGCTATTTCAATGTCGCCGGCGCCGATCCGCAAGGGCGCACCGGGCAATCGAGCGCAGCCGCCACGCATTTGATCAAGGTCGCCGTCGAAACAGCCTTGGAATTGCGGCCAAAGCTCGAAATTTTCGGCACCGACTATCCGACGCCCGATGGTACTTGTATCCGCGATTACATCCATGTCAGCGATCTCGCCGATGCGCATAAGCTGGCATTGCACTATCTGCGGTCCGGCGGAATCCCGCTGACGCTCAATTGCGGCTACGGCCACGGTTTCTCCGTTTGTGAGGTGATCGAAACGGTCAAGCGTGTGTCAGCTATCGATTTCAAGGTCGAGAACGCACCGCGGCGAGAAGGCGACCCCGCTCGCATCGTGGCCGCCAGCGAGCGTATACGCGATGCGCTCGGCTGGCATCCACGCTATGATGATTTGCCGACGATCGTCGCGCATGCACTGGCCTGGGAACGTCACCTCATGGCGCGGTTCCCGCGCGATACGCGCAACCGCGGCCTCGTCGAAACCGCTTGAAAACTCCGAACCATCCAGGCATGCAACGGAAGGCTGTGCCAATACCGCAGCGGGGTGAGGACTGGAAATGATGGCGGCAATAGCCGAAGAATCGCAGCGATATTCGACCTATGCGCTGGTGCGGCGCCTTTTGGTCGATGAAGCGCTCGGCTATTGGCCGCGTTACGCCATTGCCTTCGCTTTGATGGGGATCGCTGCCGCGGCCACCGCGCTCACCGCCTATCTTCTCGGCACGATGACCAACGAAGCCTACGTCAATCGAAATTTTCACGGCATCGTTGTTATCGGCGTGATCGCAGCCGCGATCTTTGCGGTGAAGGGATTTGCCACTTATGCCTCGGCGGTCACGCTGTCTTCGATCGGCAACAGCATAATCGCCGGTAATCAACGCCGTTTATTCAACAAGCTGTTGCAACAAAATATCGGCTTTTTCGCCGACCGGCATTCATCCGAATTTATCGCGCGGCTGACGACCGGCGCCGCTGCCGTCAGCCAGGTGATCAATCTCCTGATCACCGCTGTCGGCCGCGATCTGATGTCGCTGATTGGGCTGACGATCGTCATGATCGTTCAAGATCCAATCATGTCGCTGATCGGCTTCGTGATGGCCCCGCCGGCGTTCTTTTTCCTGCGCAAGCTGATCCGCCGGGTGCGCAACATCGCGCGTATGCAATTCACTGGCGGCACGCACATCATCGAGACCATGCAGGAGGCGCTACAGGGCCTGCGCATGGTCAAGGCCTTTGCGCTGGAAGACGAGATGCGGCGCCGGCTAGACAAGAGCGTCGCCGATGTGCAGCACGAGTCCAACAAGATGGCCCGCGTGTCGAATCGCGCCAGCCCGCTGATGGAGATGCTGGGCGGCTTCGCGATCGCGCTGGCGACGATCTACGGCGGATATCGTGTCATCGAAACCGGAGCGACGCCCGGCGCCTTTGTCTCTTTTCTGGCCGCATTCTTGCTGGCCTATGAGCCGGCAAAGCGGCTTGCTCGCTTGAACATCGATCTCAACAACAATCTTGTCGGCGTGCGCGTTCTTTATGAGATCATCGACAGCCCGCCGGGCGAGCCGAATGACGACAATCTGCCGCCGCTCGAGCTGACCACCGCGCGTATCCAGTTTGCCGATGTGCATTTTGCCTACCGCCACGACACACCGGTGCTGCGAGGCATGAATTTCGTCGCGCAACCCGGTGCAGTGACTGCACTGGTCGGTCCTTCGGGTGGCGGCAAGTCGACCGTGCTCAACTTGCTATTGCGCTTTTACGAGGCGGATGGCGGCCAAGTGCTTATCGACGGCCAAGACATTACGTCGGTGTCCCGTCGTTCACTGCGCTCCGAGATCGCCTATGTCGGCCAGATCGTGCATCTGTTCCGCGGCACGATCCGCGAGAACATCGCGCTCGGCAAGCTCGGCGCCTCGGACGCCGAAATCATCGCAGCGGCAAAGGCCGCGCATGCCCACGACTTCATCATGGGATTTCCGGCCGGCTACAATACGCCGGTCGGCGAGCATGGCTTGCAGCTTTCGGGCGGCCAGCGCCAGCGTATTGCGATCGCCCGGGCACTCATCAAGAATTGTCCGATCATACTACTCGACGAGGCCACCGCAGCACTCGATTCGGAATCGGAGCGCCATGTCCAGGAGGCACTGGCCGAACTATGCAAGGGCCGCACGACGCTGGTGATCGCGCATCGCCTTTCCACGATCATGCACGCCGACAGCATTCTCGTGGTCGAGAACGGAACGGTCGTGGAATCCGGCCGGCACGAGGAGCTGCTTCGCAAGGGCGGCCGCTACGCCTCATTTTACCGACTACAGCTCAAGGAGCAGTCACCGCCGCTCGCGGAGCCCGTACCGATCGCAGTCACCTCCAGATGATGGGCCAACTTCGAATTGACGGCGCGGGTATGGCGCTATAAGTCGAGCGTCCTCCCTCAGTTTCATCATTCCTCCAGCTTGAAATTCCAATATGAGCACCGACGGCAAGGCCTATATCATTCCGCAACCGCCGCAGGCGGCGATTCCGGTCGCCGGTACCGGCAAATATTTTCCAGTCCGGCGGCTTTGGTGCGTCGGCCGCAATTATGTGGAGCACATCAAGGAAATGGGACAGGACGTGCGCGAACCGCCGTTCTTCTTTGCCAAGCCGCCCGACGCTATCGTTCCGGACGGTGGCACGGTGCCCTATCCATCGCTGACCAAAGACATGCATCATGAGGTCGAGCTTGTGGTCGCGCTCAAGAGTGGCGGCCGCAAGATCACGACGCAAAAAGCATCCGATTGCATTTATGGTTATGGCGTCGGTATCGATCTCACCCGGCGCGATTTGCAAATCGCCTCGCGTGATATCAAGCGGCCGTGGGAGATCGGTAAAGCATTCGATCACTCGGCGCCATGCGGACCGCTACGCCCGGCTGCCGAAATCGGCCATCCGGCGAAGGGCCGCGTAACGCTCAAGGTCAACGGCAAGGTGCGTCAGGACGGCAATCTCGATCAAATGATCTGGAAAGTGCCAGAGATCATTTCGAAACTTTCGGAAATGGTAGAACTGGCGGCCGGCGACATCATCATGACCGGCACGCCGTCGGGTGTTGCCGCGACCGTCGCGGGCGACAGGATCGAATGCGAAATCGAGGGTGTCGGCGCGCTGCGCGTCACGATCGGCCAGCCGTTGAAGTAACACCCACAACGCCAGTCTATCGTCGAACCGGCGACGGGTCCGGCGATAAGCCGGACCCGATGACGCGCGCGGAAACTGCCCTAATGTAAAAGCCCTTCCGCCTTCATCGCTTCCTGAACTTTCGGCCGCGCTGCGACGCGATCGATATAGGCTTTTAAGTTCGGCCACTTTGCGAGATCGAGTTCGATACGCGGGACCCAGCGCAACACCGTAAACAAGTAGGCGTCCGCGATAGTGAATTGGTCGCCCATCAGGTACTGCTTGCCGGCCAGCTCTTGATTGAGCCAATCAAATCGCTTGCCGAGATTGTCTTTGGAGATCTTTTTGTACTCGTCCGGCGTAGTGGGACGGAATATCGGTCCAAACGACTTGTGCAGTTCCGAAGTGACGAAGTTAAGCCACTCCTGCACGCGATAGCGATCGATCCAGGCGGCGGCACGAGCCCGGACGCGGGTTTCTGATCAGCCAAATATTGCACGATCACCGGGCCTTCGGTCAGTCGCTGGCCGCTGTCGATCTCCAGAACCGGCACTTGGCCCTTTGGATTGATGTGCCAAAAATCCTGGCCGTTTTTGGTCTTCTTTTCACGATTGTCGACCTGCTCCAGATCGAGACCGATCCCCGCCTCGCGCGAGACGATGTGGGGCGAGAGCGAGCAAGCGCCGGGCGCATAATAGAGTTTCATACGCGATACCTCCGTGCTGATGCGCACCTTGCCGGCGCGCCGTGTCAATGCGCTGTCATAGGGCACAAGGCATAACGGCGGCAATCGCCTGCAAACCATGGAACCAAGAACGACGGTGCTGCGTTACTGGGGAACCCGAATCCGCCAGGAGACACTTGCCATGGGCTCCGCACGACGCATCACGTTGCGGGTAAAACCGCCTGTTCCACTGGGCGAAGTATCCGTCGTGCCGGCCCCGCTCAGCGGCCGCTCGGAAGCCGAAATGGCGCGCGCCATGGCCGCCGCTCTGGCCGACGATGAGTCGGCGACCGCGGCCGATTTGTATAGCCGCGTCCAGCAGGCCTTCCCGTTTGCGCCGTTGAGCGCGCGCCTCGGCGCATTGGCAGTGCTAATGGACAAGATTCGTCGGCCGGCACACTGACGGACAACCGCCGCATTACAATCCAAGATAAGCACTGCGGACGCGATCGTCCGAGAGCAAGTCGGCGCCCGCGCCGCTCAAGGTCACCCGGCCATTTTCCAGAACGTAAGCGCGGCTTGCAAGCTTCAGTGACATCGCCACGTTTTGTTCGACCAACAGGCAGGTGACACCGTCGCCGTTGAGCTCGCGGATCGTGTCGAGCACTTTGTGGACGATCGTCGGCGCCAGCCCGAGCGAGGGTTCGTCGAACATGATGAGCTGCGGCGCACCCATTAGGCAGCGGGCGATCGCCAGCATTTGCTGCTCGCCGCCCGACAATGTGCCCGCTGGCTGGCGCGCGCGCTCGGCAAGCACCGGAAACAGCGCCAGCGCGCGCTCGCGATTTATCGTCCGGCTGGCGCGAGCGCGCGGCAGCATCGAGCCGATCTCGAGATTTTCCTCTACCGAAAGCGTCGGAAATATCTGCCGGCCTTCCGCGACCTGACCGATTCCGATATTGCAAATCCGATGGCTCGGCCAGCCCAAGATATTTTGTCCGCGAAACACAACGCGGCCCGTTGCCGAGCGATTCATGCCTGCGAGCGCGCGGATGAGCGTCGTTTTGCCGGCGCCGTTGGCGCCGATAATCGCGACTATGGCGCCTTCCTCGATATCGAGCGATACGCCATCGAGCGCCTGCACATCGCCATAGAAAACATCAAGCTGTTCAACGCGCAGCATCACGCCGGCTCCGTACCGAGATAGGATTGCACGACGGCGGGATCGCGCACGATCGCTTCAGGCTTGCCTTGCGCGATGGCGATGCCGTGATCAAGCACCAGAACATTCGAGGCGAGCGCCATGACGGCGCGCATGACGTGTTCGATCAAAACGATGGTCAACCCGCTGTCGCGGTTTAGGCCTCGCAAGATTGCGACCATGCGATCGCTCTCCGTCGGGCGCAGACCGGCCATGACCTCGTCGAGCAACAGCAGGCGCGGTTCGGTTGCGAGTGCACGCGCGACTTCGAGGCGTTTTCGATCCGGCAGTGTCAGCGTAGCGGCGATCCGGTTTCGTTGTTCAAAGAGGTCGAGGCGGTGCAGTATGTCGCCCGCACGCGTGCGGGCCTTGCCGACATCGCGAATGTGCAGCAGCGCCCCGATGACGACGTTGTCCTCCACGGTCAGGGCGGGAAACGGGCGCACGATCTGGAAGGTGCGGGCGATGCCACGCCGGCATATCGCATCCGCAGGCAAGCCGCCGATCGGTTCGCCGGCAAAATTGATCGAACCTTGATCGGGCACGATGGCGCCAGCGATCATGTTGAAGAGAGTGGTCTTGCCAGCCCCATTCGGACCGATAATGGCGAACAAGTCGCCAGCCGATACAGCGAAGCTGACGCCATCTACGGCGAGGAGGCCGCGAAAGCGCTTGCTGACGCGTTCGAGCGAAAGTAGCGCGGTCATTGCCGACGCCCCGACACGCCGATCCGCCGAGCCAGCCAAGGCCACACCCCTTCCGGCAGAGCGACGACCACCAGCAGCAGGCAGATGCCGTAAAAGACTTGCTTGGCTCCCGGCAGATCGAAACCGATGGCAGCCATCGCCGCATTGAGCAATTCGGCCAGCCCGGTAAGCACGAACGCGCCGAGGATCGGACCGAACAGCGTGCCAATCCCACCGATGATCGGGCCCAGGATAATCTCTATCGACCGCGAAATATTGAACACCTGCTCGGGGAACAGGTTGTTGTAAAAGAACGCGTAGAACACGCCGGCAAAGGACGTGATCACGGCCGAGATCATGACCGCCGCCATTTTGCAGCGGAACGTGTCGATGCCGGCCGCGCGCGCCGCATGTTCGTCCTCGCGGATGGCGAGCCAGAAATAGCCGATGCGGCTCTTCAACAGCGCGCGGCACACGACAAAGGCAAATGCCACGGCGGCGAGGATCACATAATAAAACATCGTCGGGTTGCCGCGCAGATGCCAGAGATCGTTGCGGGCATATTGCGCGACGGGCAAGAACAATCCCGCCGAGGCATTTACGTAATCGAGGTGATCGAACCCGATCCGCGCGAACTCGGCGAAAGCAATGGTGAGAATCGCGAAATACACCCCGGCAACGCGAAACCGAAACGCCAGAAAACCAATCGTCGCACCGCAGACAGCTGCGACCGGTATGACCACGAGAAAGCCGATCCAAGGAGCGATGCCGAAGCGCGCGAACAGCACCGCTGCAATATAACCGCCGAGCCCGGCATAGATCGCGTGACCGAGCGAAAGCTGCCCGGCAAATCCCATCATTATGTTCCAGGCCTGCCCCGTGAAAGCGAAGTAGAGAACGACGATCAAAACCGTGAGCAGGTAATCGTTGACGAGCCAAGGCACAATCAAAAGACTGGCAAGCAAAATACCGAGCAATGCGATTGTTTGGCGCGATACGTCCTCAAAAAGCGATACCGCGATCCGGATAAATGGATCGGCAAAACTGGCGGACGTCTTGGCGGCCATCAGATCGATCTTTTGCCGAGAATGCCTTGCGGCCGAAACAACAGCACCAGCACGAGAATGGCAAAGGCGAACATGCTCTTGGCTGAAGGCGTGAATAGCAAGCCGGCAAGCGCCTCGGTCACCCCGATCAATAGGCCGCCGAGCAGCGCCCCGGCCATCGAACCGAGCCCGCCAGTGATGACAATGACAAAGGCCAACAACGTATAGGCCGGTCCGATCATCGGCGTGACGTCGACAATCAAGGTCATCATTACGCCGGCGGCGCCGACGCAGGCGGCGCCAATCCCGAATGTCAGCGCGTAGAGCCGCTTGACGTCGAGTCCGACCACGAGCGCACCGGTGTAATTATCGGCGCAGGCACGTATGGCCTTGCCGACCGGCGCGAAGCGGAAAAACGCGAATAGCAGCACCGCAGCCAGGATCGCCGCCCCTCCGGCATAGAGTTTGGTGGCATCGACAATCAGCGCGCCCCATTGGAAGCTATCGAACGCATAGGAAGTCTGCACGGTGCGGGCGTCCGGACCGAATAAGATCAAAAGCGCGTTGACGATAATCAGAGCGAGCGCCACCAGCAGCAGAAATTGACTGTGCTCGGGACGACTGATGAATGGATTGATCAGTCCAGCTTGCAGCGCATAACCGAACACGAACAGGACCGCCGCGATCGGCACAAGCATCACCAGCGGATCGAGGTGCAAGCCTGAGAACAGCAGTACCGTGAGATACATCGCGATCGACATCATTTCGCCATGAGCGAAATTGACCACGCGCACGACGCCGAAAATAACGGAAAGGCCAAGGGCCATCAGACCATAGACGAGTCCCGTCAATATTCCGGCAACGGCGACGTTCAGATAGACATCGATCGGCACCGACCGCCTCAGGTCCGGTTCGCGTAGGGGCCCATCGGCCATTCCGGTTTGGCATTCGCCGCGGCCTTGGGCGCCAAAGTCACGAGTTTGCCGCCGCGATTCTGGATTGTGCCGCTCTTTAGCTTGTCGTTTTGGCCCTTGGCATTGAACTGGATGCCCGGGCCGATGCTGACGTTATCGGTGATGTTGGTGGTGCGAATTGCGTCAGCCAGCCCTTTCGGATCGCTCGTACCGGCGCGCTTGTAAGCATCGGCGGCAATCAATAGCGCTTCAAACGTGTAGACGTGGTTTGTGCTCAGGTTGAGGCCAGGATAGGCTTTTGCCAGTGCGGCTTGGAGCGACTTTGCGAGTTTCTTGTTGGGGTCTTCGAATGGCACGAAGCTGATCGGCCCATCGGACAGCTTGCCGAGCGTTTTCAAATATTGGTCCTCGTACCAACCCGGTCCCACGCTCATGATCGCCTGCGGCGTCCAGCGCTGCTTGACCAATTCTCGCGTGATCAGCATCGCATCGTTAAGGCGGCTGACGACGAGCAGTGCTTAGTCTTGGGCGCACTCCCGACGATCCCGAAAAGTTCCAGCTGGTTTTCGAAGGCGCTGCCAAGGAGCATCGGCGCGGTAGGAAAATTCCGAAACACGAACTTGTAACCCTGCTCGGTAATGTCGGGCCCTGCCGCAATATTAATGACGAGAGGGATACCTTTCTGCTCGGCGACCTGTGCGATCGCGGTGGTCTGGCCGGAATCGAACGCGCCGATCAGAAGCTGCGCGCCGTCATTGATGAGCTTCTCGGCGCGCTCGCGCGCGACATCCACGTTGGATTCGGTGTCGGCGTTCATGACCGAAAGGTCCGGCAGGCCCAGCGATCTGAGAATGCCCGGCGCGATTTCAACGCCGCGCTGACAGTCCTGACCGATGCTGGCTTCAAACCCGGACCGAGGCAGCAGGACACCCACCTTTAAGGGCGCACGAGCGCCGGTACCCTGAGCGCGCACGATACTCGGTGCGGCCAGGCCGGTTGCGGCAGCGCCGGCAAGCAGACGACGGCGGGTTATATTGATGCGGCGCGGCATGGCGATGTCCTCCGGTTATATTTGGCAAAATGCTAGAAAATGGCGGCGCTGGCGGCAAGTCTTGATCGCGCAATACCTTGATCGCTCAATGCTTTGATCGCTCAATGCCTCGATCACGCAACAAATAATTGCATCACCGCAGCGGCAATCCGCAAAAGCTGACGATCTTGCCCGTTCCGCACGACCAGCATGAGGCCCACCGGCAGGGTCGCCTGCAGCGGCAACGAGATTGCGCAAAGATCGAAGAAATTGACCATGCTGGTGTTTCGCAGCACCGCCGCATTGCGGGCTGCAAAGACCTTGGTGTCGGCGACCTCGGCAATGGTCGGCGCCACTATTGCAGTCGTCGGCATCACCAGTACATCCAGCGCAGCAAGCCGCGCATCCATGGCCGCCACCAGACGTGCGCGCTCGCGCAGCATATCGGCGTAATCCGCTTGGCTGACGGCGCAGCCGCGCTCGATGCGGACGCGAACATTGGGGTCGATATCGGCTGCCCGCCGGCGCAGCCGGTCGCGATGCAGCGCGCAGGCCTCTGGCGGCAGCACGCCGCCCCTTTCATTGAGCGCCACCCAATCGTCGAGCAGCGATAGCTGTTCATGGCTGAGGCGGCAGCCCGCACCTTCGAGACGGCCAAGCGCAGCCTTGAATGCGGGAGCGACAATGTCATCAAGCCGGTCGAGCAGGAGCCCTTCGGCCACGCCAAAGCGCAAGCCGGCGAGCGCGATCGGCTCCGGAGCTGTGAACTCTTCCCCGGCCATGATTGCGTCCGCTTTGGCGCAATCGGCAACGCTGCGCGCGATCGGTCCGACTGAATCGAGTGTCTTGCTCAGCGGAAAGGCGCCGTCGGTCGGCACCCGCTGCCGGCTCGGCTTGAACCCGACCAGGCCGCACAGGGCGGCCGGAATTCGCACCGAGCCGCCGGTATCGGTGCCGATTGAGAGTTCGCACATGCCGTCGGCAAGCGCGACCGGCGCGCCGGCCGAGGAGCCGCCCGGCACACGCCGGCGGTCGTGCGGATTACCGGGCGTGCCGAAATGCGGATTGGCGCCTATTCCGGAAAAGGCGAATTCGCTCATATTGGTCTTGGCGACGACGACCGCGCCGGCCTGCCGCAGCCGGCGCACCACCGTCGCATCGGCTACGGCCGGCGCCGCCTCCTCAGCGAGGATCTTCGAGCCGGCCCGGGTGGGCTCGCCGGCAACATCGAACAGATCCTTGATGCTCACGATGGTGCCGTCGAGCGGTCCGAGCGAGACGCCGCGCGCCGCCCGGGCGTCCGCCGCATCAGCCGCGGCCCGCGCGGCGGCGGCGTACACGGTGAGACAAGCGCGTGCGCCCTCCCCGTTCGGATCGGCAATGCGCGCCAGCGCCTGTTCTAGCCGATCGCGACAAGATGGAGCTTTCATGGTTCACTCATCGAGGTTTGCTTATGCGGAAAGACCGCTCTGCGGTAAAGCAGAGAGCCAGATTGGCTCGATTGCACACTATATAGCAAAGCTGCCATCATCGATGGCCAAGATGACCGCAACAGGCCGTGCGCAACACGCCGCGCCAAAGAACGCAACGAGCAATGCCAATGACTAACACCATGGCAAACGGCAAACCAAGAATTGCTTTCATCGGTTTTGGCGAAGCCGGACAAGCGATCGCCGGCGGACTCCATGATGCCGATGCGGCGCAGATGACCGCATGGGACATCCTTTTCCCGCACGCCGCGGGCAATAACATGCGGCGGGCTGCCGATGCCAGCGGGGTGCGTTATGCGACCTCCGCCGCCGACGCGGTGCAGGGAGCCGGGATCATTATTTCCGCCGTTACCGCGGCGTCGAGCCGCGAGGCGGCGCAATCGGTCCAGGCGCATTTGCGCGGCAGGCCGATCTTTCTCGACATCAATTCGGTATCGCCGGGCCGCAAGCAGGACACTGCGAAAATGCTCGGCTCTGCCGCCTGCTATATCGACGTTGCCGTAGTGGCGCCGATCCAACCGGCGCGGCACCAAACGCCATTACTGCTGGCCGGGCCGGATAGCCGCGCCGTCGCGCCGAAGCTTACAGCGCTCGGCATGCGCGCAAGCATCGCCGGCACCGAAGTCGGCGCGGCAGCGGCGATCAAAATGGTTCGCAGTGTGATGATCAAGGGCATCGAGGCGCTGACGCTGGAATGTTTCCTCGCTGCTGCGCGCGCCGGCGTGATCGACGAAGTCGCCGTATCGATGCGGAATAATTATCCCGGCCTCGATTGGGCAAAGATCGTCCCTTACAATTTGGAACGCATGGCCGTCCATGGCGAGCGTCGTGCCGCCGAAATGGAGGAAGTGGCCGAAACGCTGCGGGAGCTTGGCGTCGAGCCGCTGATGACGAATGCCACCGTCAAGCGTCAACGCGAGATGGCCCAGATCGGTCAGCAGCCAACGGTCCGCAATGTTCTCGACAAGGATCGCGTCACGATGCTCGGCGCGATCAGTACCGCGGCGCGCGACCGTCATTAAAAGTGGGATGATTTATGGTCGAGTCAGAGCGTCATTGCGAGGAGCAATAGCGACGAAGCAATCCACACTTCGCGACCGAACTGGATTGCTTCGCGGAGCTTGTCACCGGGCCGGCCACTTCGGGCCGGACCCGTTGGCTCGCAATGACGGCATGTCGAGTTCAACCTAAAATCGTCCCGCTTTAAGGGCTTGAAATTTATCGCCGCCGGCCTTTGCGACGCTCCCGCGCCGTGGCGCGCGCCGATCGCGACATTGCGCGGCGCGTCGGCTTGGCGGCGACACTGCGCGGCGGCAACGCGCCGCTCGCTTCCAATCGCATGCTCCAATATTCCCAAGTCCTGGTCACGACATTCGGCATCGCGCTTAGCGTGCCGGCGAGCTTGATCTCGCCGCGATGTAACGGTTCGGGCGTGCCAAGGGTAAGCGTGCGCAGCTGATAATCGGCGTTCTGGCACATGAAGATGGCGCGCGCCACGAGCTCCTTCAGGCTCGCGCCGACGACCGTCGCACCGTGGCGATTCATCAGCACCGCCGAATTTTGACCGAGCGCACGGGCCAGCGAGCGCCCCTCCTCCGGCTTGACCACCAGAAGATTGGTATCGCCAAACTCGTCATGTTGATCCCAGAACGGCGCCTCCTCGCCCATAGCCGCGCCCAAGTGAAACACCGGCACGATCGGCTTGCCGGCGATGCAGAACGGCATCACCGCCGGAGCGTGATGGTGGCATACCGCGATCACGTCTTTGCGCGCCTGATAAATGCAGCCGTGAATGACGCGCTCGGCATAGAGCAGCGCTTTGGCCGGCCGCACCGGCTCGGAGTCCAGCGTGAACTCCAAAATATCATCGGGTTCGATCAAGAGCGGCGATCGCGACCGCGACAGTAAATAGCGATCAGCGAGTGTCGGATGACGCATACTGACATGGCCGAAAGCATCGAGGACGCCTTCATGCGCGAGGATGCGATTGGCAAGCGCCAGCTCCTCGACCGCACCGGTCATTCCATTGAGCACAGTTTTCCCCCCGCTAGAGCGCTGTGAGTTCGTCGAACCGTCATCCCGCTCTAGCTTTTTGTTTGCGAGCGGTTCGAGATCGGCGATCGATTCGGCGGCGACCTGCACTCTGACGTCGATCAGAATCTGACCGTCATTGGCATGCGCGCACAAGCGCGAGCCGAGATTGACCACCGTACCGGTCGCCGAATAGTGGAAACGACCTTCATAACCTACGTTGCCGAGCGTGGCGTGGCCTGAGGTGATACCGATGCCGAAGCCAAGCTCGTGACCGTAGCGGCGCCACTTTTCCGTGAGCGCCGCCAAGTGCGTGCGCATTTCGACCGCCATGCGCACCGCGCGCAGCGCCGGCTCGTCACATGGAATCGGATCGTTGAAGATGATCAGAAGACCATCGCCGGCGAAATGCTGCAACGTGCCTTCGAAACGATCGATCGATTCGCCGAGACAGCGATAATATTCCTGCAGGACCGTGATGATGTCTTCCGGCTCGGCGTGCTCGGCAAAGGCGGTAAAGCCGCGAAGGTCGCAGAACACGACGGTGATGTCGCGGCGGTGACTCTCCAAGAGCTTCTCGTCGGTGACGACTAGCTTGGCGATCTGCGGCGACAGAAAGCCCTTTAGCTTGTTCATGCGATCGAGCTCGGAAACTTGCTCATTGACGCGCTGTTCGAGCGTTTGATTCCAGGTGGCGAGATCCTTGGCCTGGGCCTGCACTTGATCGTGCAGTTCCTTGATCCGCAGCATCGAGCGCACACGGGCGACCAGCGCCGCCTGGTCGATCGGCTTGGTGAGATATTCGTCGGCGCCGGCATCGAGCCCGGTGACCACGTCCTGAGAGGCCGCCCGCGCGGTGCACAGGATGATCGGCATGAAGGGCATGGCCGGATCTTTTTTCAACCGCCGGCACACTTCGAAGCCGTCGAGCTTCGGCATTTCGACATCGAGCAGCATCAGATCAGGACGATGCTCGCACGCACTCGCCAGTGCCTCTTCGCCGTCGGCCGCCTGCAGCGTCTCATAGCCGTGTTTTGCCAGCCGGGTGACGAGGATATCCCGGTTGGTCTCATTATCGTCGACGATGAGAATGCGCGCTGGACTGTGCATGGCACTCTAGAAAAAGCCTGCTACGGCAGGAACTCTTTGATCTTGGCGAGCAGCTGCCGCGGGCTATAGGGCTTGGTGACATAGGCATCGCAGCCAGCGGCATGGGCTTTGCCATCGTCGCCGCTCAAGGCGTAGGACGTGACGACGATGACTGGAATATTCTTCAAATCGGGATCGGCCTTGATGCGGCGCGTTGCCTCATAGCCGTCCATCAGCGGCAGCTGAATGTCCATCAGGATCAGATCGGGACGCTGCTCCTTCGCGGCGGCAACGCCCGCTTCGCCATCCCAGGCTTCGCTCATTTCGTAGCCGACGCTGCCCAGCAGATCGCGGAGGATCTGCCGATTGTCCTCTTGGTCCTCGACGACAAGTATGCGCTTGCTCATGCCTTCCCCGCTTGATGATCGACGCGCAACGGAACGGTGAAGAAAAACGTCGAGCCGCTGCCCAGCTTCGATTCGACCCACAGCCGTCCGCCATGCATTTCGACGATCCGCTTCGCAATAGCAAGGCCAAGCCCGGTGCCGCCTTTGGCTTTGGTATGCGTGCTCTCGGACTGCTGGAATTCCTCAAAAATCTTGGCTTGATCGGCCTCGGCAATGCCAGGCCCGGTATCGGTCACCGCAATCGTGTAACTGCCGTTCGCAGCCGCGGCCTTCATGGCGACTTCGCCGGTATCGGTGAACTTGATCGCGTTGCCGACAAGATTGAGGAGCACCTGCGATAGCCGACGTTCATCGCCATGCGCAGCCGGCAGGTTCGGCGGTACTTCGAGTTTAAAACCGAGCTTCTTGTTGCCAGCCAGCGGCTCGACCGCGACATAGACGCCCTGCATCATGTCCTTGATCGAATAGTCATTGAGCGTGAGCACGAGCTGTCCCGCCTCGATCTTCGACAGATCGAGCACGTCGTTGATCAAGCCGAGCAGGTGCTTGCCGTTGGTTTGGATGCGCTCGAGCACGTTGCGCATCTTCTCCGGCGCGTCGCCGTAAATCCCGTCGAGGACGAGTTCGGCATAGCCGAGGATGGCGTTAAGCGGAGTGCGCAATTCGTGGCTCATATTGGCGAGGAATTGCGACTTGTGTTTGCTCGCTTCTTCGACCTGGCGGCTCTTTTCCTGGATTTCCTCGAACAGACGCACGTTCTCGATGGCGATCACGGCCTGGTCGGCGAACGTCGTCACCAATTCGATCTGTTTTTCGGCAAACGGCCGCACCGTGGTCCGGCCCAGGATGAGGACACCGATCGGATTCCCTTCGCGCAGCAACGGCACCCCAA
>WNGR01022155.1_pt1 | contig 17011 bp, 24 predicted proteins | sample 5407581 | NCBI WGS metagenome assembly WNGR01 (sample SAMN13153383, study PRJNA577476) | soil metagenome | isolation source: 80 cm soil or saprolite under Garry oak tree replicate 2 | place: USA:California | collected 2016-06-15 | reverse complement strand
CGCGTCGAGGCGGTCGATCCGGCCGCCAAGGTGGCGGCGGAGTAGCGGTCATCGCGGTCACAACGTGTGCAGCTGGAGGCACTTTATGATGCGCCAGTCCAGCTTATTTCCGATGAGAACCGACGGGCATTTCTTCCTGGCTGAACCTCTTTCGCAATGTTTGCTTATGGCACTGAGCAGACGTAGCAGGCGCAAGATCGGACATCGCTCGAAAGTGCGGACATGTCAGGTTTTTGACCCAACTGAGACATGAGCGGCTCGTTTTTGCTGCGATGCGTGACGCAGTACTCGCTGGAAGATTGTGTTAGACTTTAACAGGCGCGGTTCTCGGCCGCGCACCGAAAAGCGGACGCGAACCATGGAGGCACTGTAACGCATGCCGCTCAGCGAGTTCGATACCAAAGAAGCTTTGCGGGCTGCCACCGATTGGCTCGTAGCATCGGAACTTCCCGGCAGCGCCGCGGCTCGCGAAGGGATTGCAGATACGATTCCGCTGGTCATGATGGGGCTGGTCAAACCCGACGATTTGGATGACTTAGCGGCGATCGTCGAGGAGCACGGGCGAACGGTGCACGATGCCGCTGTGCAGCGCGCCCAACTCACGGAAGCAGTAAAGGCCGCGTTCGATTACGTGCGTTCGCTTCGGCGCGATGCTGCGCGATGAAGCGAGCCGAACGGCCGCTCCATCCGCTATGTCGCAGCAAGGACGAAGATCGTGCCCCCCGCAGACGACGCACTTGCCTTCGAGTGCCGGACCGCCGCCACGTTCGATCGACTTCGTATCGGTCATCTCGCGCGTCGCTTGGCACTTGACGCAATAGTCAGATGGACCAGAGTAGGTGCTGCAGCATGAGGGCCGCTCAGGATCAAATGCGATAGGAGGAAACTCGAGCTCCACCAAGCGGTCGAATGGTGTCCCTCGCGGGACGATGGATGAGGTGAGTTCGTATGTCCGCTTGGACCTGCCAACAGCAAGGCCGCGGTAAAGAATCCAGCTCATCTTCGGATCCCATGATGGAAGGGCTTTGGCGCCGAGTCCGAAGAGAAGCACGAGCCCGTGAGCGACATCGACACACCGCAGTCGTGGATAGTCTGAAAGCGCTTGACCCCGACCGGCCGATTAGAGAAGCGGACATCGGATCGACGCGCTGCGATGTCCGGTTCTGACCCGGAGCCGACCTCAAACTCGCGGGACTAAATGCCAAGAATCGAAGAATCTAGGGCGAATTAGGGGCATTCCGGCGTCCACTTTTTTGCTAAACTCCCCCCGTGCGTCAGGAGTCCACCGCTCATGGCTCTGCCCGATGTCATCCTTGCGGCGACGCTGAACAATCTGGCCGAACGCTACAAAGAAGAGGGTCGCTTCACCGATGCCGAGCCGCTCTACAAGCGGGTGCTGGCGATCAATGAGAAAGCGCGCGGGCCGGATCACCTCTCTGTCGCGCTGGCACTGAACGATCTGGCCGAACTCTACAAAGAAGAGGGTCGCTACGCCGATGCCGAGCCACTCTATAAGCGGGCGCTGGCGACCTGGAAAAAAGCCCTCGGGCCCGATCACCCCGATGTCGCGCAATCGCTGAACAATCTGGCCGGCCTGTACCTCGCCCAGGGTCGCTACGCCGATGCCGAGCCACTCTACAAGCGGGCGCTGGCGATTTTCGAGAAAGCGCTCAGCCCCGATCACCCCTCTGTCGCGTCGGCGCTGAACAATCTGGCCTCACTCTACAAAGAAGAGGCCCGCTACGCCGATAGCGAGCTGCTCTACAAGCGGGCACTGGCGATCCGGGAGAAAGTGCTCGGCCCCGATCACCCCGATGTCGCGCAATCGCTGAACAATCTGGCCGACCTGTACACCGCCCAGGGTCGCTACGCCGATGCCGAGCCACTCTACAAGCGGGCGCTGGCGTCAACACCAGAGCAGAAGGGGAGTACCCTCAGTTCTTAGATGCGTTCTGTCTTGGTCTGAAAGAATTCGGCTCGGCTCGGTTTTGCGCTTGCGATCAGCGACGGATCGATCGCGCTGAATAGCGTGGACACGGACATTACGGAAGGATCGTGATTACTGAACTTGAGCCCGCCCCGCTGCCGCTCCACAGCCGCGCCGGTTGGTTCAAAGCGCGGGACACACTTCCGGCGCTATTTTTGCAGCAAAATCGATGCAATCCACAGAACCGTTGGGCCCGCTGGAGCAAAAAATGGATGCCTATGAATTTTTCCATCAAATCGTCGAACCAAATTGCGAAACCGCATTGCGCCCCCCGTATCATCTTAGGTTAGCGTGGAACGCTATTGTGTCGTTAAACACGGTCCCTGAGTTTATTGTGCTCCATCGCCTGGGTTACAAGACTGATGTGGACCGTGATTTGCTCTATCGCGGAACAGAAGACATACGAAAAAAATATCCGGCTCTTACACAGCTTAATAACGAAGCCATCAAATTAAAACATGTGCGCCGACTGCCGCGAAAAGAAAATGAGCCTTTATCGACTGGCAACTCGTCGACCAGCCATGTGATATCGGAACCGACACTTGCGGAGCTTCTAGAGACCATTCGCGACGCTTTCCAGACGATAAAGGCCTTTCCCGAATTGTCTCCGATAAATCGACCCGCCTGATTATTTTCTCAACCGCGCATAGGAACAGATTGACGGCACGGCTCAGAATGGGGTGTGCTGTGTCTTCTGCGGGGGGTATGGCCTTCCTAAGCGATAAAATCGCCCGTGGTGCCGAAACAACGTACTGCGCTGTAAGAACTGTCGCGGTGTGGCGGCTTGTCGCGCTTGCCGGATAATACGAGGCGCTGCTCGCAATCAGCGGCGCGCTTTGCGCTTGCCTAAGCCCGCGAGAGCATAGGAGCAAACAAATGACCGCATGCGATACATGCAAATGTTGCCAGCGCCGCGGCAACCATGGCTAAACCGATTACGAATGCCGATCTGTTTTTTTTGATTTTTGTCGCTGGCTACATTTTCAAATGGTGGATCAACACGCTGCAGATTGCTCTGGTAGCAAATGGTCGTAGCTGCATCGTTTTCAGGACCGATGCAAAGCGATGCTGCCGCTGTTGCTGAAATTGCTTGCGCCGGGCTTATTGCAATGACGGCCTGGCACTCAGACTAAGCCCATCACGTGCGTTCAAGGATTGCCTTATTAATATTTCTGGGTCCTATCTATACATAGCTAACGTTGGCTGTGGTGCATGGAGTTATGACAATGGCTGAAGCCGAACCAGAGGCGGCCCAACCAAAGGTGAAAGTTCTAAGGCGTACCTCAATATCGCCTAAGTACATCAAGGCTGATGCAGAACTACAACATGCAGCAACTCGATACCTTAGCGCTATTGCTGAGTTCTCTGACAACCTTAAGCAAGTCGAGGAGGCTAGTGCCAACCTTAAGCAGAAACTTGTCCCTAAGCTCGGCTTCGATGGTGAGGTAGACTGGCGAGTGATCGCAGACGAGCGCGTTAAGGGTGGTCTTATCGTTGAAGAGATACAGAAGGAGCCTACCATTAGGCCGCGAGACTGACAAAATTGTCACGTCTCGGAACGTTCTCCGTGGGGTCGGCGCGGAGTGGCTGCTTGACCAGCATTGGAGTGTGCGCTTTCACGCCTGGAACGAGCCCTTCGTCTTTCAACGCTGCCTTTCGCATCAACGTCGTCCGCATCGGTTTGAACTATCCCTTCTGATCCGAAAGAGGCAGGCGGCGTCTATTTGGCACTAAACGGACATCCGGCTGTCGCTCAGTAATGCCTGCTTTCCGGGGTAAAAGCGGACGTCACAATTTCAGAGCGTGAAGTCTGTTTTTGACCCTCTTCGGACATGCGCCTCTGAGAATTGCTGCTGCGCAAAATGGCGCCCTGAACCCCATTTCGCGGGTTGCAAATCCCTGCTGTAATCGGAACCTAGGCGGCGTGGTCCTGCGCCGCGGCGTTCCGTCAAGGACTGAATGACACAGGTTATATCGAGGGTCAGAATGTTGCGATCGAATGTCGCTTCGCCGAATTCCAAAATGAACGGCTGCCCGCATTGACAGCCGATTTGGTTCGTCGTCAGGTGTCCGTGATTGCCGCGATCGGCGCTCCGGCCGCGCTTGCAGCGAGGGCAGCTACCGCGATCGTCCCGATCGTCTTTGAAACGGGCGGCGGCCCGATCAAGCTGGGCCTCGTCGCCAACCTCAACCGGCCCGGTGGCAATGTGACGGGCGCGACCCAGTTGGTTCAGGAAGTAGAGCCGAAGTTGCTGGAGTTACTGCACGAGCTCCTTCCTTCCATCCGCTTCGTTGCCCTCCTCGTTAACCCGACTGATCCCGCTCCTGCCGAGGCCAGTAAGAGTGCGGTGTTGGCGGCAGCCCATAATCTCGGGGCTGGAGCTGCAAATCCTGAATGCTAGCAGTGAACACGACTTCGATGGAGTCTTCAGGAAGCTGATGGAATTGCGAACGGGCGCACTCATGATCGGTGGCGACGCGCTGTTCACAAGCCACAGCGAACAGCTCGCCGAGCTGGCAGTCCGTCACGGTGTGCCGACATTCTACAAGGGACGCGAATTCGCTGCGGCGGGCGGTCTGATAGCCTATGGATCAGACATTGCGGATACCCGGCAACTATACCGGCTGAGTTCTCAATGGCGAAAAACCTGCCGATCTGCCGGTTCAGCGTGCAACAAAAATGCAGCTGATCATCAATTTCAAGGCCGCCAAAGCGCTCGGCATCACCATCCCGCTGCCTGTGTCCGGTCGCGCCGACGAGGTGATCGAATAGAGTCATTTTGCTGCCCGTGAAATGGTCGCTATTGGGTGAAGAACGGACATGAACTCGCGAATGAATTTATTGCTGACCATTGTATTTGGCGTCGTCGGACTTCTAAAAGGTTCCTAATTTTAAGCGTGGGCGCAGTACTTTGCTTTTACTTTGCGTTTGCGTATGCCAGCATGATTCAAATGGGATCAGCCAATACATCAGATATCGTGAACTTGGGTGCGCTACTTGGCTTGTGTTTCCTGTCGCTAGGATTTTTATTGCCCTTCACACGCGTTCTTGTTCCGAGCGAAATTGAGATCCTGTGGTCAAAGGCTATTGAGTATTTCGCAAGGCTCTTTCGAGGTTAACTAACAAATTATGCGTCGGCTAGCGATGATAAGGTCCTCCGGGTACCGCGCGACTGCGGAATGCTTGCGAGAAGGCGTGATTTAACAAGCGTTGGACATCTAAATAGATCGATAGATACGGTGAACTTCATGCCGGTATGAAGCTCCTTTCTCCAATACCGCATTCAGCTGTATCCCCCAGCCTGTGAGGTCCCGCTTGACCCCTTTGGGCTGGACAGCAAAAAGCAGGTGGTCGCGCGGGCATCAGAAGCGGATTATGGGATCCACAATAAGCACTACGCAGCGCCTTGCATCGAGCCCAGGGACTTGCGAAGGGACCGATCTGCCTAAGGTCCGAATAGGTTCGGTATATCGGACCGCCATGAGCGAAGAAGATGACCCGCTGGCGCGGAACGGCAACTGGCACCGTCTGTCCATCTCTTTTGATGATCCAAGGGCAATGGAGCAGATGGGGCCGAATCTGGAAGTCAGCATCGCCGCGGTTACAGAGCAAGGAACGACACTCGCACACCACAAGGTGGGCGCACTGATCGATACGGGATCTAAGTCATCTTGTATCTCGCCACGCCTGGCACCGAAGATGGAAGGTGGCCTACGAGGAGTCCGCAGCTTGCCGCACATTTATGGCCTCCTTGAAGGTCCCCCGACGATCCGAGGCTTAGTTCGGTTCAAGAATGGGGTTGAGTTCATCCGTGACTTTTCCGTGCTCGATTACCTTGCGCCCTATGACGTTCTGATTGGTCGCGACATTCTTAGGGAAGGCCGCATGTACATCGATGGGGGTACGGGTCACTTTCGGCTCTACTTCCCGGACCGAACGGCTTAGGAAAGGCGAGTTGTCCGGGCCCCGAGTGGCTGCACGCATCGCTGCTAACCGGTCGCCGACGATGAGCTGATCGGAAGAAGAGTTGCAGTTTCGAGCTATTTATCAATCTTAAGACCGCGAAGGCGCTTGGCCTCACCATCCCGCAGACTCCGCTCGCCACTGCCAACCTAATCGAATAGCATCGATCACAGAGCATCCCAAAGACTTTCGGGAAGCTCCAATGTTTGGTTGGGGAGGACCGGCCATTTCGTGCTTTGATAAAGCGGCTGAGATTGGGATATAACAGCACCAACAGAGAGGAGTGCACATATGGCGACCGATCAGATCTCTTTCTACGACGAATCTCTAAAGAAACAGATAGAGGGCTCCTACGTATCGGATGGCAAGTCAATCCGTGTCTCTTCCGTCGTCTACGGCACTAAGAGTGCCCCCTATGGCGATCTTGGCGCGATCATCGATCATAATGCACAGGTTTTGTTAGCGCAAAAGCTATTGAGCGAGTTGGCGCGTGATGCAGCAAGGACATGAAAAGCCATTAGGCTCAGGAAAGAAATAAATGGTGTGAGCCACCAAAACTGCTCAGAACCGTCATCGCTTTTTACCGCGGAGGGCCGTTACATTGGCCCCGCCGGCTTGGGCGACGGCGACTTTCAACTGAGCTGCCCAATTCTCCTTCGCCTCGCGCGTCACTGTGGCAAGCACGACACCCTATAGAACCAACGCAACGCAATCAGGAACACTCAGCGGGACCGGAGAGTTTTGACTCGGAGGACGTTGGAGACCTCGAATGGCGATTGATACCCGACACCGCGACAACAATGGAAAAATCGCCGCAAGCACGGCAACACGCTAATCCGCACACTCAGCAAAACCTATGGCCCCGGCTTTGCAGCGGGCTGTAAAGACGATGAGAAATTGAGTGACGTGCTGCACAAATTAGATGAGACCTCGTTGAGCCAGCTAATCCGAGATCACGAGGCCGGACACCTCGAACAGATTTGTCGAGCGGCGTGATCGCCCGCGTCAACAGAGTGGGGCGGCGGGAAGCGGCGGGCGGACATAGCCGGTAGCTTAATCGTGGTCGCGTCGCGGATACAAAAAGGCACCGATAAGAGCGACCAACAGACCGATCACTACCGAGACAATGATTCAATCAATGTGAAAAATGAATGAGTCAACCATTGTCCCCTCGCCGGTAAAGCGACAGTAACCGCCATCGCGTTCACGGATGCATTGATCGGCTATGTTCCGTAACAAAAAGCCCGCGCGCCTCACGCGAGGCTTTGAACGGCATTTCGACAGTCCATCAATCGCACTACGAAAGAATCAAACCGCGCAATCGGTATCGTCCGCTCGCCTAGCGTCTTGACTGCGGTGACTTAACCCATTGGTACTGCACATAAGCGACGCGCATCGGAAGGGACCGGCAGGGGCGCCGGTCCCTTTCTTTTTGCAGCACAGGCAGCGGGTCTCCGTGTAACGAACGCAGCCTTGCTGGAAACGTGTCAGCCCACGTACGCTGCACGCTTCTGGTTCTCAAGCTCGCGAGGAGTCTTTGGCTCCGCAGGCAACTGAAGCACCGTAGCCTGCTGTCCCTCACAGAGGAACGTCAAGAGTACGACCTGACCATCCGGAAATTCCAAAGCATCGTGATGCGCGGCGACCCTTTGCTTGTTGACTTGGCGAAAGATCGCCGTCGTGTGCTTCATCACTTTATTGCGCCAAGCGAATAAACCAGTCGATTGACAGGTTACTTCATTAGAAAAAGATAACTCCGTTCCTGGTAGAACGCAGACCGCAAGGCTCGCATCTTCTGAGGCTGCAAATCCTCGCGTCCCAGTGCCAAAGTTCCGCGTTGTTAGCTTGTCGCCAACTTTCGCGGCCCGCGATTTGACGTTCTGGAGGCTATAGTCGCACATTTCGGAACTCCTAATACGAAGCCCTCACTCGAGTAAAATTTACTCCAAATCAGAATTATCTCAAATTGATCTCGATCAAAGACAACCGGGCGCGATTAGTTGCGGAAGATTAGCGCGATTCTTCGAGCGACATTAGCTTTTCGGCGGTATTTGGCGTGTTGTCAGCTTACCCCGTCGACCGAATCTCCGTCAACGGGCCCGTCGGGCTGAGTACGGCGGCAAGGCGCTGGATCACGGCGGGGCGTGGTACCGAAACCTCTCCCTGTTCGAAGGCGACGACCGTAAGCGTTGTAAAGGCTTCGAGCAACTCGCCGGGGCGAAGCAGGAAATCCGGATTGCGTGGCCGGCCGAAGCGTTCGTGGCCGCGCGCGAAGGTCTCGTAGATCAGCACTCCACCCGGCGCGAGGGCGCGGGCAATCGCCGGGAGCAGCGGGCGGTGCAGGTAATTGGTAACGATGATTCCGTCATAGTCATCGCCGAGTTGCCTACGGCTGTCGGTCTCGAGGTCGATCCGGCGCACCTCGCAACACGGCCCCGCGAACGCCAACAGTGCCGTGGTATCACGGTCGACCGCGCACACAGCAAATCCGCAGTCGCGCAGCAGGCGAACATGCCGGCCACTGCCGGCCGCCAGGTCGAGCACAAGACCACCTGGCTTGATCAGCGGCAAAAAGCGGTTGACCCAGACAGAGGGAGCCGTCGAGGACTGAGGCGATCGCATGCTCTTTTGCATTGGCGGCGGCCGATTGCAAATAACGGGAAGAGCCGAGTACAACGCACGGCTCGGAGGTAGTATCGATGATTTTATTTACGCTGCGTTGCGCCCGTGGCCACCAATTTGAAGGTTGGTTTCGTGACGGCGACGGGTTCGAAGCGCAGCAGAAGGCCGGCGAGATCTCCTGTCCCGAATGCGGCGAAACCAAGGTCGAAAAGGCGGTGATGGCGCCGCGGCTCGGCAAACCGCTCCGCCGATTTCGCCGGCTAGCGCTAGGTTTGGGGGTGGCCGAAGACCCTAGTGGCGGGGCCTAAGTTTCGGCCCACATCGCTGTCGTATTGGCACCGCGGCGGGCCGGTAGATCCGACTGCCAATCGCCATTTCGCCGACGCTGCTCGCAACTGCGGACGCCATGCCGAGCGCGACAGCCGCGCTGCTCAAGAGGTCTGGCGCTTTTTCTCCGCGTTCAAGATTGCTTCGTAGGTCGTGATTATTCTTTTGTGGTATACAATCCATGCTTGGGTGATCTCGCGCCAAGGCTCGCTGCCGCGTCTTTCGCCAATATGGACCTTCCCGGATTCCAGAACGGCCAGATCTTCACGCTTGCGCAAGCCCGGCTTCGATGTGGCGGATGAAGTTGTCTGTACATGTTGGTTACCTGGGTTCGACTTGGCCCGCGGCGTTTGGCGTTTGCTTCACCAAGCGCGCTGAACAACCATTACGATAGCGGCCCAGATTCCAATCCGATCCGCTTAAAGCGGTAGTAGGATTTCTCAGCACTTGCAGCAGCGCATCGGGCTCGCTTGCAACCTTAAAGCTCCCGAAGCCCCTGTTATCCACAATGCAGACTCCCGTGTACTTGACCGAAACGTTCAGTCCCGCAAAATGGTCCTTGCTGCGCTTCTCCTTCTGATGCTTGAGGCCGCATCTGCGGACCTCATTTCACCATCAGCCTCAGCCTGAAGCGCAGCACCCAAAATCTTCTACCCACATGAATGCCAGCCGATTACCCGATCTTTGGGGGTAAAGCGGATCTGAGCAAATTGTGAGGGGCAATGAAACTAATGATGCGCCATGGATGTGCGCTTGGCGAGCCTCGGCCTAGGGCCGTGGCTTTTTGTTTCGTTGGGATAAAAACAAACTAACGGCAACTCAGTGCATGGAGATTGCGTCGTGGGCCAATGAAGAAAGCGTTCTCATTATGGCTTTCGCCGACGATCAGAACGTCTACGATTTCGACCCGCTGAACTTCAAGTTCGAATAGGAGGAGATAATGGGCGATGCACATTTTGTGAGAGAAACAATTCAAGCATTGAACAGTCATGCGGCAGAACTGGACTCCATATACAGGGGGGTAATGGCAGCGGCAGAAAATCGAACGGAAATTCCGAACGTAAAGGATATTTTTAAAGAAATGGCGGAAGCGTCTAGGGAATGCGACGAGTTGCTCGAAATATATTATGGAGACGAAGATCCACTGTTACCTGACGTGCGTCGGGCAATTCAACGAGTACAGGATGGATTGTCCAACTGTGCGAGTGCGTTCGTTGCATACATGGCGATTGCACGGCTAACCCTAGGTTAGGTCCCGCCTGTTGATGCGATCGGCAAATCCAGAAGAACTCCGATAGCGCCATCGTGAATGAACAAACGACCGCTACCATCAAGCGTCACGTGGCGAACTTGCTCTACCCCGTAGACAAAACTTTAATGCACAGACGAGGCCCGCAGGCGCAAAGCGGGGCGTCAATCCCTATGCCGTCTTCACTTCGAAGGTACGTTGAATCGGTACGTCATCGAAGAAAAATTTTATTGTGTATTGCCCAACCATCAAATGTGGAGCAAGGACCCTAATCGCCGCAAGATGAACTTTGTTTTTCTCAAGGACGACCGTTTGTTTCGGACTTTCAATCACCGTCTGACCTTTGGGATCGGTAAGTGAAACTCTCGTCTCACAAGGCCCCTCACCCCCGCGAGCAAACAATACAGCCATGAGAGATGGAATTAGAATATCTTTTTGAAGGACAATATCGTCATTTGAAAAGACGCCAATACAGATTCATGACTGGTTCACAATAGCCGCAGATGCAGCAGGAGCACGGGGCAAGCGCCAAGAACAATTTGCAGATACATCGATCAGCACCACAATTGCTGTCCCAGCTAGATGATAAAAAGACGTGTTAGAGGTCAGAGAGCCCGCATTTGCTTCCACAATTCTGGACTCCAATGGCACTACGTTTTTAACCTCGGCCGATGCTACTCTGCGTCGAGCCCTTATTGCGGCAGACGGCGCTCCGCTCGCCACAACTTTATAGCGAGTTGGGAAAAACTGTCTACAGCGCTGATCATGCAGCTCGCAACTGGCCCGCTCGTGAGCCGCACCACGAGCGGCCTCCCGGCGTCGAGACGTCAACGCCGGGAGCCGCTGTCGCGCGGGGCAGGGGATGAAACTGCCGTCGCGGAAACATCTGACCGGACTACTCGCGTCCTCGGCCAAGAAACTGAGACGGGAACACCGTTTCCAATGTGTCACGTCCCGTATAATCCGGTCCCCCGCGGTGCGTTTGGAGCGGGTTAAACACCCGTTGGGGTTACCGACTGACAGAACAATCTGCGCAAAACCTAAGGGCAAACGCAGCATCTGGCAGTCGTCGGAGCGCAAAGTTGACGGGGTAGATCATGTGGCTCACTCTCACGCTTGCCGTTTTTTGGGGGAACGTTCGTTGCCTGGGTCGTTTCGTTGTTTGGCAATCGCCAGGGTGGCGCGATCAAATAATGGAGATCGCCACGAACGCTAAGCTGTTCAAAAATGGTTGGCTAGTGTTCGATTTCCCTCGTAACGTTGTCATAGTCGATAAATGAAGGCTGCCCGGTCATGGCCGATTTCATGTCGCACGTTGCAGTCCCGATCGCCATCGGCGCCGTCGCGGTCGTGCTCCTCCTTGGCCTCATCAATATGATGCGCGGGGGCTCGGGCAACACATCGCAGAAGCTCATGCGGCTTCGCGTGCTGCTGCAATTCATCGCCATTGTCGTTATCATGTTCACGGTCTGGATCATGGCGAAATAACAGAGAGAGAGAATGCGGCGATGGTCGTTCTCAACAAGGTCTATACGCGCGCCGGCGACGACGGCACGACTGCGCTTGGCACCGGCGAGCGGCGCAAGAAATACGATCTACGGATCGCCGCCTATGACACGCTCGACGAGGTCAATGTTGCGATCGGCGTCGCGCGGCTGCACACGGCCGGCGATGCCACGCTATCGCGCCTCCAGAACTAACTGTTCGACGCCGGGGTCGATCTTTGCACGCCTGGGCGCGGCCGACAGAGTTATCTTACGCGGAGTGATCAAATGCTTTAGCAACTGCGGCAGCTGCCAAAACTAGCCAGGCTAGAATCAAGATAATTCCTCCCGTCGGCGCAGCCATAGGAAAAAGTCGTTGCCCCACAAAAGCTCGCAATGCGACATCGGCTGAAAATAGGATCGTGCCCAACGCCCACGCTGCAAGAGCTATCAAGGCAAGCTGCCGAGATAGCATGCCTTGGAGCAAAAGAGCCGTGCCTCCAAGGATTGCCAGCGCGTGAAACAACAGGATGTTGGCGGCGCTGTCGAGCCCAGCGCTAGAAGCCGTGTGTGCACCAACCGCCGCGAGAGCGATACCGGCTGCGCCGAAGACGCCAGCAACTATGAGAAATAACGACAACATTCCCATCCAAATTAAAGCCACCTACGCCTGAGCCAGCATGGTTGTATGCCACTTAGTGCCTCGCATTGCCATAGGAGGTCGTCAACGCGGGCAGCAGCAAGGGGGCGCAGCGCATTTCTCGTTCCAATATGCTGACGTCGCCCGTCTCTTGCAGGTCGCGGCAACTGAGATATTCGAGAACGACAGGCAGTCCGGCAGTCCAGGTGTCGACAGTTCGTAACCCGCACCGGGCGCCCAGGACACGATGATGGTGCTGGCGCCTCGATCCAGTTTATGTCGGGGCACATCATCTGGCGCGGTTTTTGGTCGTCACCTTCGCGATCGCTGTCGCCGCGCGGCGCATAGCTAAAAAGGAGCAAGATGCTCCGGACCGCGATGGGCCGCAGCTCAAGGACGAGATTCACTCCGCCGCGAGCGTGCGTTCCTTGAACGGTAATCGCAGCCGTTGCCAGACGTCGACCAAGGCTTCTGCGAGTGCATCAATCAAGCCGTCGTCGTGATAAGGACTCGGCGTGATGCGCAGCCGTTCCTTGTGCTTCGGCACCGTCGGATAATTGATCGGCTGGATGTAAATGCCGTGCTCGGCTAGCAAAAGATCGGTCGCTTCTTTGCAGCGCTCCGGATCGCCGACGAAGAGCGGCACGATATGCGTCGGACTCGTCATCACCGGCAACGCGGCGGCGGTCAGCACCGCCTTGGTGCGCGCCGCGCGCTCCTGATGGCGTTCGCGCTCCCAATTCGAGACTTTCAGATGCCGGATCGCCGCGGTCGCCGCCGCGCAGACCGACGGCGGCAGGGCGGTCGTGAAAATAAATCCCGGCGCATAGGAGCGCACTGCGTCGATCAGCGTGCTTGAGCCGGCAATATAGCCGCCGAGACAGCCAAACGCCTTGGCGAGCGTGCCTTCGATAACGTCGATGCGGTCCATGACGCCGTCGCGTTCGGCAATGCCGGCGCCACGCGCCCCGTACATGCCCACCGCGTGCACCTCGTCGACATAGGTCATCGCGCCATAACGCGCGGCGAGATCGCAAATCCGCGCCACTGGGGCGACGTCGCCGTCCATGGAATAGAGGCTTTCGAACACGATGAGCTTCGGGCGGAGCGGATCGGCAACCGCCAACAGCTGCTCCAGATGCGCCGTGTCGTTGTGGCGGAAGATTTGTTTCTCGCAATGCGCCTGGCGGACGCCTTCGATCATGGAATTGTGGTTGAGCGCGTCCGACAGGATCAGGCAGTTCGGCATCAAGCGCGCCAGCGTCGAAATGCCGGTTTCGTTTGAGACATATCCCGACGTGAAGACCAGCGCGGCGTCTTTGCGGTGCAGGTCGGCGAGCTCGCGCTCGAGCTCCACCAGCGGATGATTGTTGCCGGCGATATTGCGGGTGCCGCCGGCGCCGGTGCCCATTCTGGTCGCGGTCTCGACCATGGCGCCGAGGACTTTAGGATGCTGGCCCATGCCGAGATAGTCGTTGGAGCACCAGATGACGACGCTTTTCGGCCCCTGCGGCGAATGCCACAGCGCATGCGGAAAGCGCCCGGCGATGCGCTCCAGATCGGCGAATACGCGATAGCGCCGCTCGGCCCGCAGCTGCGCCAGCGCCGCGGTGAAATAGCCGTGATAATCAATATCTGGGCGATTATCGGGATAGGCCATTGGCGATCGGGTCCGGCTATCGGCCGCCCCTGAATGTTGGAGCTATCGCGGAAGAGTTCTAGAAGCGTTCAAGGGTATTTGTCGAGGCCATATCGACCCGCTTGGCGGGTTGCGCTCCATGAGAATCCCCGATTCGATCGGGGCGGAACATGCTCTAGAAACGCAGAAGTAGAAGCATCCGCCTAAGGAGAGAACAACCATGCGATACCGTACAAACGATGGGCTGCTGATCGAGGCCGAAACATCGCTCGATACAGTCCGCCGCCTGCGCGAGGCGAGTTGGGGTGAACAAAACCTCAGCGATCAGGCATTCATGGAGGCGGTTGCGGATCGCATGTACCAGCAAGGCATTCACGTTTCAACGGTCAACCCCGACATTTTCGTTGCTGGGCTGTTGATCGCCGGGCTACTCACGCGCGAAATTGAAGGCGCGCGGTCGAATGAGACCGGTGAGGAGATCGATAACTGAGGAAACTGCAATGGGCAGGTTGTACTTAGCTAGCGGACGCAGCGCGCGTGCCGATGGCTTGAAAATTTGGAACGCAGCACTGGCGTCGTCACCACCTCCGCCATGGCGTTGCCGAGATAAACACGCGGTCGAGCACGCCGATCAGCTGATTAAGCTCGTGGTTCGTCGGAGGGTCGTGAGAAGATTATAAACAAAAGCCCGACCACGGCCATGCCGGCACCGTAATACACCATCATGAAGCGCTCGCCTGGAAAGGCGAAAAAGCGGAAGCCGTTTCCCATAAAGCCAAGTCCCGCTATCAAAGCGAGAACTCCGATGGCTCTCAGTAGCGCGTGCATTCTGAGACAATGTCCCAGATTTTGTTGATTAGGCGAAGCAGGCATTGCCGTGGAACATACTATGTGGCATCGGCGTTCGCTTCAACTTCATTTGCCACGAGATGTTTGGTGGCGTGAGCGACGAGCCCGCTCTGAGGACTGGCAGGTGCTTACAAGCTTTCAATCGACGAAAGCGCTTGCTTGCCTCCATCATGCCGGCAGCCGCCGAGCGCCATGACGGCATTGCGTCAGCGCTTCACATTGCAACAGACACGATGCACCGTCCCCAGCATGTTTTCGATTCCGTTGGTGCAGGCGAGCGAACGGCGCAGCGCACGCTAATCGCAGTTCCCGGAGACTGCAGCATTTTCGAGCGGTCCCCATGATTCGAATTTTGGAAGCGGTCGCCTGGCCGGCCGGCGAAGTCGCGGCCTTTCGAGAACGGATTGCCGCTCGCACCCAGCATCCTGCCGCGCAAGCGCTGCGATCTCGTCCGACAAGTGGTCGATCCGCTCATCGAGCCGGTGCCAGTCTTCGGCCAATCCCTGGATGATCCGCACTATGCGGGGCGACAGCACATGGTCGGCATGGCAAGGATGCGAGGTAACTCGGCGCGCAAGAATCGAAGACCGTGCCGAACAGCGACGCCGCGCTCCAAGAGGAAGGCACGAATTTGGTTGATCTTAACGCGGCCGACTAAGCAGCAGCCTTGACCTCGATCTTCTTCTCCGGCTTCTGTGCCGCGGGCTTCTTCGGCAGCGTCACCGCGAGCAGGTCCTTCTTGAAGCTTGCCTCGATCCTTTCGGCATCGACACCCAGAATCGGATGCTGCTTGTGAGCCGTCAAACGGCGGAAAGACTGCACCAACGCGATCGAGAGTCTGATGGCCGCGCTGCGGGAGGTCTGCCACAACATCACCGCGCCCTGATTCGGCATCAGGATCGACGCCGTTTCCCGGTTCAAGGCGACGCGCGAGTCGGATGAGCGGGCAACGTATCCAGTTTCAATATGCTCGGGGTGCTCTGTCGCGACCGGCAATTGCAGCACCGTGGCGGTTTGGCCAGCGACCAGCTGCGTAACCTTCAGAACTTGCCCATTTGGGAATTCCAACGCATCGTGCTGAACGTGCGGATCGTTCATATCGATCTGCCGAAAGCGCGCAACCTTGTGATTCACACGGGCCTTTCCAAAAAGGCTGAAGGCGCGGTCGTACCGGACATCGTCGTCGAAGGCCAGTTCCGTTCCGGGCAGCAGGCAGACCGCCACCTTGGGTGGACTGTCATGAATTACGAGCTTGGCACCGCGCTCCCCAACGGCGGCAAAGCCACGAGTGCTTGATCTCGCAAGTTCCGTCGTAACCAGCTTGTCCCTAACCTTGGCGGGCCGCGACGCGACGTGATGCAGACTGTAGTCGCACATGAAGGGCCTCCTCTCGCTCGGACCAGGACATCGATGTGGGTTAATGTATGTTACCACCGCATGGGGATTCGCGTCAAATCAACTTGCGACGAGATGCGTGGTTCCATTCGTGCAGGCTCCGAAAGGCGCAACGCGCGCATCAAGCAAGCCGCCGGTCTGGTAGTATCCTAATTTGACTTAAGGACCTTAAGTCGGTTCTTCGCGGATGTCGCTTTCAGACGCGACTACATCACCTTTGTCATCGAGGACTTCGAAGTCCCAACCGGCCCCAGCTGCAAGTAGGGTGCGCCCGCTAGCCATCGCTAGCGGTATGGTAGCGAAGGGCAGGCCGCGAACTTTTTGAGGCTGATTGCGGTCGTACTTGTAACGAAGAATATACGGCATTGTCTTCACTACTCGTGCGCTCAACCAATTCCTCTAGCGACCATACCCGATCCGTTACGTTCGCCGCCATGGCTGGTGTAACGCGCAAGGTTTTATGCAGCCGGACCAGATTGTAATGGGCAAAATGCAGGGCAACCGCTGCCTGCAAGTTTTCGAGCTTCTTGCTGAAAGCGTTAGTTAGCCGGGTAAATCGGCGCATAGACATCCGCATCGTGAGGTTTTGCCTCTCGATATGGCTGGTCGAAATATGGGAGGTGGGTATAACCCCCGTGTTTTAACCTATCCTGGGTTGAAACGGCTCTCATTCGACCCGGTAGGAAGCCCGATGGTGTGTTATTTGTCCAAGCGTTGGTCCGACTGCCCAGCAGGCGAAGGCGCATCAGCGGCTTTCCTAGAGATGCGTTATCATCTAAGTCATTGAAATTACGCGATAATCTGTTGCTGTTGAAGGTTTTCAGGGCTTGGCAACCAGTGGCCGAACTTGCTCGC
>WNGR01003550.1_pt1 | contig 17012 bp, 15 predicted proteins | sample 5407581 | NCBI WGS metagenome assembly WNGR01 (sample SAMN13153383, study PRJNA577476) | soil metagenome | isolation source: 80 cm soil or saprolite under Garry oak tree replicate 2 | place: USA:California | collected 2016-06-15 | reverse complement strand
ACGGCCCGGACAGGTCCGCGGGGTGCAGCCTGACCGCGCGCAGGCCGGCCTCCTCGGCCAGCTCGCGCTCGGCCCCGGCCAGGATCGGCTCGCCCGGCAGCCGGGCACCGGATGGCGGGGTCCAGGCCCAGTCGCCTTCGTAGCCGGGGCCGTGCACGGCGCGGTGCAGCATCAGGTACTCAGTCTCCGCCCCGCCGGGCCCGGCCGGGCGGCGCACCACGATCTGGGCCCCGCGCGGGTCGTCCGGCGCGACGGGCAGGCCGTCCCAGGTCCGCTCGGGCAGGCCATCCTCAGGCGGGGCATTGTTCATGCCGCCCATTCTGATCCCCGATGCGGTGCCTGCCCGATAGTGCCTGCCCCGGCCGTGCTTACTCGACAGTGACCGACTTGGCGAGGTTGCGCGGCTTGTCGATGTCGTGCCCGAGCGCGAGCGCGGCGTGGTACGCCATCATCTGCAGCGGGACGGTCAGCAGGATGGGGTCGAGTTCCCGCTCGCTCTTGGGCACAACGATGCTGGGGACGTCCAGCTCGCCGACGTCCACGCCGGGATGGGTGATGGCGACCAGGGGCCCCCTGCGCGCGACGATCTGCTGCATCGCCGCCAGGTTGCGGTCGGTGAGCTCGTCGTTCGGCAGGATCGCCACGGTCGGCAGGTTCTCGCAGATCAGCGCCAGGGGACCGTGCTTGAGTTCGCTGGTCTGGTACGCCTCGGCGTGCCGGTAGGAGATCTCCTTGAACTTCTGGGCGCCCTCGCGCGCGACCGGGAACCCGCGGACCCGGCCGATAAAGAACAGGCTCTCCGCGCCGGCCAGGCCCTGGGCAACCTCGGCGATGTGCTCCTCGTCGGCGAGGATCTCCTGGATCTGGGCCGGCACCTTGCGGAGCCCCGCGATGATCCGCTGGCCGTCGGCGATGGACAGATCGCGGACCCGGGCCAGGCACAGCGCAAGCAGCGCGAACCCGATGGACATGTGCGTGAGGGCCTTGGTCGACGCGACCGCGACCTCAGGCCCGGCGTGCAGGTAGATCCCGCCGTCGCACTCCCGGGCGATGGTGGAGCCCACGACGTTGACCAGCCCGACGATCTGCCCGCCCTTGCGCTTGACCTCCTGCACCGCGAACGCCGTGTCGGCGGTCTCCCCGGACTGGCTGACCGCGACGTACAGCGTGTCGGGCTCGACGATCGGGTTCCGGTAGCGGAACTCCGAGGCGGGCTCGGCATCGGCGGGCACGCGGGCCAGCTCCTCGATCATCGAGGCGCCGATCTGGCCCACGTAGTACGCGGAGCCGCAGCCGAGGATCTTCACCCGCCGGAACCAGCGCAGCTCGCGCGGCCCGAGGTTCAGCCCGTCGAGCCGCGCGGTGCCGAACCGCTCGTCCAGGCGGCCCCGCAGCATCCGCTCGATCGTGGATGGCTGCTCGATGATCTCCTTGCGCATGTAGTGCCGGTAGCCGCCGAGCCCCACGTCCTCGAGGTCGATGTCGATGGCGGTGGGGATCTTCTCGGTGTTCTCCTGCTCCCGGCTGAACGTGCGGAACTCCGACGCGGTCACCGTGGCCAGCTCGCCGTCATCGAGGTGCACGACGGATGTGGTGTGCCGGACGAGGGCCGCGAGGTCACTGGCGATGAACATCTCGTGGTCGCCGACGCCGAGGATCAGCGGGGAGCCGTTGCGGGCGACCACGATCCGGTCCGGGTACCGCTCGTCCAGGACGGCGATGGCGTACGTGCCGGCGATCGTGGAGAGGACCTCGAGGACTGCCCCCTCGAGGGTGCCGGCCTCGGAACGGGCCACGAGGTGCGCGATGACCTCGGTGTCGGTCTCGGAGGTGAACTTCACGCCCTTGGCGTCCAGGCGCTCGCGCAGCGAGGCCGCGTTGTCGATGATGCCGTTGTGCACCACGCTGACCCGCCCGTCCTCGCTGGTCTGCGGGTGGGCGTTCTCCTCGGTGGCCGGGCCGTGGGTGGCCCAGCGGGTGTGCCCGATGCCGACCTTGCCGGCCAGGCGCTTGGGCAGCGACGCCTCGAGGTCGCGGACCCGGCCGACCTTGCGGCAGACCTGGGTGCCCCTGGCACCCAGGATCGCGATGCCGGCCGAGTCGTACCCGCGGTACTCCAGGCGGGACAAACCCTCGATGAGGATGGGCGCGGCATTCTGGTTGCCGATGTAGCCGACGATTCCGCACATGCGGTTGCTGCTCCTTCTGGTTCTGCTCAGCCGTAGACGATCCGGCGGAGCTGACGTTCCGACAGGGATGGAGCGGCGACCAGGCGGTCGGCCAGCTCCTCGGCGATCAGCGCGAAGATCTCCGGGTTGCGCTTCCCGTAGAGCTGGTGATGCGCGTGGCGGCGCCGCACGTAGTCCTCGACCGGCTCCCGGTACCAGGACAGGACGTCCTGGACGACCCGGGCCGCTTCGCCTGGCGTTAGGCCAGCGGAGCTAGCTACCCGGTCGATAAGATCGCGGTCGCGCACCCGCCCAATGGTGCAGCCTTCGTGGCAGAAATGCCAACTTCCTGCCCGGAATCGGGCAGAAAATGCAAGTTCGGCCGCGTGATTGCGCTGATTTAGCCCGCTGTGCGTGCTCACACACTCTTGGTCGTCAATGCGACCGGGCGCGTCCTGGAGCCAGATCCAGGCCCAGCGCCGCGCAGGCTAAGCCGGCCTAGAACTGGGCTTTGAGCTCCTCGATCTCGTGTGCCCGCTGCTGGAGCTGCGCATATGCCGGCCGCTCCCGGATACGGGCCAAGGCCCAGCGCACGGCCTCCGCGCGGTTGGCCGCGATGCCCGCGGTGATCAGCGTGTCGACGGTCTCCAGATCCGCCGGCCCGAGCCGGGCCATTACCGGGATGAGCCGGGCATCGCCATCCGAGAGCGCGCCGCGATGGCGCGCCAACCTGATTCCTGGGCCCCGGCCTTCATCGTCGCCGCTCTCGCCTCCCGCGACAAACTCGAGCAAACCGACCTCGGAAAGCTTGTCCAGATCGCGCCGCAGCTCATGTATGCCCTCGCGGCGGGCACCATGAAAGTCCCGAATGGCCCGCTCACGCGCTTCCCGGCCGCTCCCGGCCTCGATATAGACCCGGGCCAGCAGCTCTCCCGGCTCGATCTCCGGGTCGTCACCGTACTGCAACACCGCGACCCGCTGCACCCCGGCACCCGGGATGCGCTCCCTGACCAGGCGATCAAACTGCTCTTCCAGGCGGTCAAGTGCGGCCCGTTCCATGCCAGCCCTCCCGAAGCTACCCTAGAAATCAAGGTAACACCCGTTACTAGCATTTCGCCAGGGTCAGCTGCCGAGTCACTCGTGCCAACGATCACGGGGGAGCGGGGAGCGGGGGAGCGGGGAGCGGGGGAGCGGGGCACACCCGCGGTGGGCCTTGCTTAGGCCACGGGGATCGCTGTGCCGCCGGTCATGTCGAGAAGCTGTTCGAAGCTGGTGGCGAACATCGTGTTCTCGTCGCCCCCTCCGGCCCAGACCACAGGGAACGCGGCGAGGTCAGGGTCGACGACGGTTCTCATCTGCGTCGGGTGCCCGACCGGCGCGACACCGCCGATTTGCTGGCCGGTGTGCTCGAGGACGAAGTCCGGCGTGGCCCGGCGGATCCTGCCGGTACCCAGGCGCTCCGACAGCTTGGCGGTGTCGACCCGGTGCGCGCCGCTGGCCAGGACCAGGAGCGGCTGGCCCGCAGCCTCGAACACCAGGCTGTTAGCGATCGCCCCGACCTCACAGCCCAGCATCGCGGCTGCTGCGGCGGCCGTGGGAACGGGCTCGGGGAAGGGCTGGAGCTCGGTGTCGACGCCGGCCGCGCTGAGGGCGGCCTTGACCTGAGCGACGGCTGAGGAAGGCATGGGGGAGACCCTACGCTCAGCATCCAGGGGCCCCAACCGGATTTCTGCCGGGTCAGGGCCGGGGCCAGGCCGCAAGCTGCTCCCGCAGCCGGGCGACGTCCTGCGGGCCCAGCCCGTAGCGGGCGAATACCCCGTCGGGCATCCGATCCAGCTGGCGGCCCGCGTCGGCGAAGTCACTGTCAGCCAGGCCGGGATCCAGCCGCTTGGCGAAGCTGATCAGCTGATCCGCGGTGTAGTGCTTCAGGGCGGCCGCCGTGTCGACGTAATCGCGAGGCTCTACCCGGCTGGCCAGCGCGCACACTTTCGACCCGACCAGATCCTCAAGATCGAGGACGGGACCCACGTCCATGGTCACCGGCCCGTGGCTCCGGTCGAAATACGCCATCTGCAGCATCGTTTCCTGCCCGCCGGGGGCAGTAATGATCCACTCGGCGAGCCCTTCGCCCATCCCGTAGAAGATGTCCCCGAGCCCGCCGGTATTGTCCCTGCGGTCGGCTCGGAAACCCGCCTCGCCCAGGGCGGCCTCCACCGCCTGCGCGGCGGCGGCCACGGCAGCTTCCTGATCGCTGAAAAGGTCGACATCGTCGGTAGGCCGGTCGATGATCCCGTGCGCGATCAGGGCGTTGCCGCCGGCTAGCGCGAACCCATACCCGGCGGCCGCGCGGAGGGCGATGGCGGCCACCTCGCGCTGCAGCTCATTGATCGGCATCAGGTCGCCGCGGTCGTCTCCGCCCGCAGAACCGAGTGCTGCTCCTCCCATGCCTGGCGCACGCCCTCGGGCAGGTACAAGTCCGGCCAGAGGGCCGTCAGCATGTCACCGTTCAGATAGGCGAGGTCGTCGGGGCTGCTGGCTTCCCGGAGCACGATCTGATACAGCCAGGTCAGCATGCCTGGCCCATCCAGGTTGAAGGTGCGGTCTGGGTGCCAGAACAGCCAGAGCGGGAGTTCGACCGTGCCGTGGGTGGGCCCCTGGAGGTCCGCCAGGCTGGCAGCCACCAGCACCCCGCGCCCGGGACGGGACTGGTACCGGGCCCTGGGCGTGACGGCTCGCACCGTGGCCATAGTGCCCAGGGTAGCCGCTCGGGCCCCGGTGTGCCTTATCTCAAACGTAGTTATCATTTGCAGCCCAGATCATGCGTGTTGCCGCAACTTCGTTCTAATAATAGCAGTCCATGTCGGCCAGCTTGGCCACAGGGGACCACGCTGCCCAGCGCCGAGGTCCGGGTGCTCCCCGGTGAGCCGGCGCGCCGGCAGCCGAATTATGTCGGTGACCAGGCCTAGCCTCGGGCCATGGACATCATCCTGATTCCCGGTCTCTGGCTTGACGGCTCGTCGTGGGACGAGGTCGTTCCCGCCCTGGAGCAGGCGGGGCACCGTACGAATGCGCTCACGCTGCCCGGCATGGAGTCGAAACACGCCAACCGCTCCGAGATCACGCTGCGTGACCATGTCGACGCGGTCGTGCAGGTGATCGACTCGGGCGGCCCGGCCGGCGGCAAGGTGGTGCTGGTCGGGCACTCCGGCGGCGGCGCGATCGCCCATGCCGCGGCCGACGCGCGGCCCGACCGGGTCGCCCGCGTCGTCTACGTCGACAGCGGCCCCCTCGGCGACGGCGGGGTCATCAATGACGAGTTCCCGTCCGGGAATGGCGAGATCCCGCTGCCGGACTGGTCGTTCTTTGACGAGGGGGACCTCGTTGACCTCTCCGACGAGCTGCGCGCGGCGTTCCGCGAGCGCGCGATCCCGTCGCCCGTGCGCGTCGCGAGCGACCGGCAGCAGCTCTCCGACGAGCGCCGCTACGACGTGCCGGTCACGGTCATCGCGTGCGAGTACCCGAGTGCGATGCTCCGGGAGTGGATGGAGCAGGGCCATCCGTACGTGCGGGAGCTCGCGAAGATCCGCGATGTCGATTACATCGACCTGCCCACGGGCCACTGGCCGCAGTTCACCCGGCCCGGGGAGCTCGGGCGGGCGATCCTCGATAGTGTCGGCCCCGCCTGACCGCCGCAGAAAACGCTACTTAACATAATGTACATTATCGGCACTAGGAAGCGGCGGGTTCGGCGCTGAGGATCTGCCGACGGCTTACTCACTTGATGACTTTCCTGCTGCGGCGAATGCGCGCTTGGCTGGCCGGCAATAAATTGCCTTCGGCACCGTCCCGCTCGGCGCCCTGCTCCCTGGGAGCCTGGTCACCGCGCTCGGCACGCGCAACGCCCTGTGGATCATCCTCGCCAGCTATGCCCTATCCGGCACTCTCCCGCTCACTTCCGCCATCCTGTCGGACAGAAACCTGCCCTGCCACACCGTGACCGACGCGGAGAGGGTGGCCGTGACCGACGCGGAGAGGGTGGCCGTGCGGCACGATGATGCGGATCGTAGCCTCTACGACGCTCCCCTCACCTCGGACATCGAGGGAACCGCACGCCCGTTCAGCCACTGGGTGCGGACATCGCCGAACGCGGACTCCCTCGCCGTGGACGCTGCCGCCGCCATCGCGGCCGCCCGCACCGCCCCGGGCCGGGTCGCGTCGCTGATCCTGCCGGCCGACGCCTCATGGACCCCGCTGACCGCCGAGCCGCCCTTTGCCGAGGCAGCCGTGCCTGCGCCCGCGCGGGTTTCGGACGCGACGGTCGACGTGGCCGCGCGCATCCTGCGATCCGGCGAGACGACGGCACTGGTCCTCGGGCCGAAGGTGACCCGGGAGCTGCCGCTCGAGCGCGCCGGGCAGATCGCCGACGTGACCGGGGCGCGCCTGTACACGCCGACGCACACCGCGCGCATCTCCCGCGGCGCGGGGCGCGTGCCGGTGCAGCGGGTCCCGTACCCGGTCAACCAGGCGCTCGCGGTCTTCGACGATGTGCAGAACATCATCCTGGTGGGCGCGAAGCCCCCGGTCGCCTTCTTCGCCTACCCGGGCAAGCCCAGCCAGCTGTACCGGCCAGGAACGCGCATCCACGAGCTGAGCCGGGCCGATCAGGACGTCCCAGGTGCGCTGGCGGCGCTGTGCGACGCGCTCGACGCGGGCCGCGCGTCGCCAAAGCGGGCCGAGCTGAGCCTGCCGGACCGCCCCACCGGGACGCTGACCCCCGAGAAGATCGGTGCGGTGCTCGCGGCGGCCCTGCCGGAGAATGCTGTCGTGGTCGACGAGTCGATCACGACCGGGCGCACGTTCCTCGCGGACACCGCGCGCTGCCGTCCGCATGACTGGCTCCTGGGGACCGGCGGCTCGATCGGGTACGCGCTCCCGTGTGCGACTGGCGCGGCCGTCGCCTGCCCGGACCGCAAGGTCGTCGTCCTGGAGAGCGACGGCAGCGGCATGTACATGCCACAGGCGCTGTGGACCCACACCCGCGAGCAGCTGAACATCCTCACGATCGTGTTCGCCAACCGCACGTACCAGATCCTGCGCAGCGAGATGCGCAACGTGGGCGTGCAGACTGGCGGCCCCAAGGCCGAGGCCCTGACGGATATCGGCAACCCGCCCATCGACTGGGTATCGCTGGCCCGGACCTTCGGCATCGAGGCGTTCCGCGCTACCACCGCCGACGAGTTCTCCCGCCACATCGACGCCGGCCTCGCGCTCCAGGGCCCCGCTGTCATCGAGGTGGCACTCTGACACCGTATTCTGCCCAATAGGGTGAACGGCACTTAACTGCTGAAACAATGACAGCAACGGCACTTTCACACTATTGCGCCCACGCCGCGCAGGGCTCGGACAGCCAGCTACTGGATGCAAACGTCGGTGGCGAGGGCGAGGACGGCAGGCGGGAGCCTGACGGGCGGGAGCCCTGACGGGCGAGCAGCCCCGGGTCTTCTCGGCGCGGCCGCGACTTGATCTGAGCGAACGCTCGCCGCGCCTCTGTGAGCGCTCCGGGACTGTGGGCCAGTCCGGTGATCTCTGCATTTACGCAGCTCATGGCGATTCATGCAGCAAACTACCTTGGTGTAACTCCGGATGCCCCGCCCGCTCCCCTGGCTCCCGTCCGGCAACTGGTGCTCGACGAGATACGCATAAAACATCTAAAATAGCGATAAAGGCGAGCGAACGTTCGCTCAACGGACGCGGGCGCTGCTGGCTGGCGCAGGGAAGGGCAGTTGACGGGTTGTCCCGAGGGCACGTGCGGGTTGCCCGAGGGCACGGCTGCGTTGCTCAGCCGGCACGGCCGCGTTGCTCAGCCGGCACGCCGCGTTGCTCAGCAGGCTGCGGCTGGGCCGCCAGGAGGCAGGTCGCATATCGCGGCGGGAGGACTGATGAAGGCGCTCATGGGCAGAATGCGGCTGGCCCGGGTATCGGTCGCCCTCGCGCTGGGGCTGGCCGGGGTGGTGCTCGTCGGCGGCGCCGCCGTGGCCGTGTCGGTGACCCGGACCTCCGGGGCCACGGGTACCGCGGACTCCCCCGGCATCCCGAACCCGTACATCTTCGTGCACGACCCGAGCCTGGCCAGGGACGCAGGCACCTACTACCTGTTCTCCACGGGCGACCTGGCGGGCACGATCGGCAGCGGCAACATCCAGATCCGGACCTCCAGCAACCTGCGCCAGTGGAAGTACTCCGGAACGGTCTTCGCCACTAAGCCGGCCTGGATCACCGACAAGCTCGGGTCGATCCCCAACCTGTGGGCGCCGGACATCTCGTTCTTCGGCGGCCTCTGGCACCTGTACTACGCAGGCTCCAGCTTCGGCTCGAACAACTCGGTGATCGGGCTGGCCACCACGCCGACGCTGGACCCCGCCAGCCCCCGCTACCACTGGACCGACCAGGGCCTGGTGTTCCAGAGCACGAGCAGCGACGACTTCAACGCCATCGACCCGTCGCTCGTCACCGCCAGCGACGGCGCGAAGTGGCTGGTGTTCGGTTCGTTCTGGAGCGGGATCAAGCTGCTGAAGCTCGACGCGGCCACCGGCAAGCCGGCCAGCCAGCCGCCGACCCTGTACTCCCTGGCCCAGCGGCCCGCGCCCGACGCCGAGGAAGGTTCGGGCATCACCTATCACGACGGCTACTACTACCTGTTCGTGTCGTTCGACTCCTGCTGCCAGGGACTGGGCAGCAGCTACCGGATCATGGTCGGGCGGTCGGCGTCGGTGACCGGGCCGTACCTGGACCCGAACGGCACCTCCATGATGAACGCGGGCGGCATGGAGCTGCAGGGCAGCGACGAGGGCATGATCGGTCCCGGCTCGTCATCGGTCTACCAGGACGGCTCCCGGTCCTACCTCGTCTACCACTACTACGACGCGTTCCAAAACGGGGATCCGTGGGTGCAGGTCCGGCCGCTGGCCTGGCTGCCCTCCGGATGGCCGGTGACCGGCCGGCCGCTGACGCCGGTGCCGGGCAGCGGCATCCCGCAAAGCTAGCCCGGGCTCCCGGCCGCGCCGCCGGGGCGGCGATCGCGCGTCAGCTGCCGGCTCCCCGTGAGGCCAGGAAGCGGCCGATCCCGGCCTGGGCTATCCCGGATTCCTCGGCGTACCGGGCGGCCTCGGTTTCCGCGGCGAAGGCTTTCTCGATCTCCGGCAGCGGCGGGCGCAGCAGCCGGAGGTGAGCGGCCGTGGCCGACCCGGGCTGGTTCCAGCGGTGAATGAGCCCGATGGCGGTCTCGATCAGCGCCTCCGGCTCGACGATCTCGTCCAGCAGCCCGAAGGCCAGCGCGTCGGAGGCGCTGATCCGCGCTGACTCCAGGATCAGGCGCATCGCCTGGCGGCCCGCCAGCCGGGGCAGCAGGAAGCTGGACGCGTTCGAGATGGGCAGGCCGAGGGTGTTCTCGGGGAAGTAGCACTCCGCCGCCGGCGTCCCGATGCGCGCGTCAAAGCAGAGGGTCATCTCGCACGCGCCGCCGACCGCGATCCCGTTCAGGGCGGCGACGACCGGGACCCGGGTCTGCAGCGCGGCCCGGGTGATGTCGTGGAAGAGCTCGACCTCGGCGATGAGGCCGCCCGCGGGCTGGCCGGCGGCCTCCCGGAGGTCTTCTCCGGCCGAGAACGCGCGGCCGGTTCCGGTCAGCACGATCCCCCGGGCCGTGCTGCCGTCCCCGTGGTGGCGCAGCGCCGCCGCGAGATTGCTGCGCATCTCGGCGCTCAGCGCGTTGAGCACCTCCGGGCGGCGCAGGGTGACCACGGCCACCTGCTGCTGGACGGTCACCTCGATGTGCCCCGGCGTGCCGGCCTGCATGCTCATGGCTATCCGTCCTTTCCTGTCCACGAGTCCGATGCGGCGTCGAAGGCGCCCGACCGCTGATCGCGTCCCGGGGTCAGCAGCTCGCGCTTGCGGATCCGCGCCGATGGCGTCAGGGGGAAGCTGTCCACGAATTCGAGATAGGCAGGAACCTTGAAGTCGGCGAGGCGGCCGCGCGCAAGGCCCAGGATGCTGCGGGCCGTCTCCGCGTCCGCGGGCTGTCCGGGCCGCAGCTGCACGAATGCCTTGGGCAGCTCGCCGAACAGCTTATCGGGTACCGGCACGAGCGCGGCCGCGATCACGGCCGGGTGCTGCGTCAGGACGCTCTCCACCTCGGCCGGTGAGATGTTCGCCCCGCCGCGGCGGATCATGTCCTTGAGCCGCCCGGCGTGGTGGAACCGGCCGTCAGGATCCCGGAAGCCGAGGTCGCCGGTGTGGAACCAGCCGCCGCGGAACACCTCGGCGGTGGCTTCGGGCTGGTTCCAGTAGCCCTGCATCATCGGCTTGCCCCGGATGACGATCTCGCCGGTCGCGCCGTCGGGCACGCTGTTCCCGCGCTCGTCGGCCACCCGGACCTCCTTGCCGGGCGGCGGATGCCCCATCGCGCCGCTGCCGACCGTCTCCACGGCGCTGAGCGGCACGCTGAGGTCCAGGCCGCTCTCGGTCGACCCGTAGATCTCCCGCCACGGCGCCCCCCAGCGCTCCTCGATCGCCCGGTGCATCTCCGGGGCGATGCCCGAGCACAGCACCAGGCGCATCTGGTTCTCGCGATCAAGCGGGTGCGCCGGCTGCTTGAGCATCAGCAGCGGCATGGTGCCGAGCACGTAGGTGAGCGTCGCGCCGTGCGCGCGGGCCGCCGGCCAGAAGCCGGACGCGGAGAACCTCGGCAGCACGACCAGCGGCAGGCCGCCCATGAGGCACATCACGGCACACCACTGCGGTGGCCCAGGCGCCCCGTGCCCCAATCAATCGATTGATAGATTTACGCTTCCATCGATGACCGGCGCCGTCAAGTTGCGTAGTGCCTCATGTGGGCAGATGCCGCCGCCGCGTCCCGCCGGGCTAGCGCTCCAGCCGTAGATCGTGATCTTGCGGAGTGCCGGCGTGGACGTGAGACGGGCACCGTTTGATCATCACGCCGCGAACGGCCAGCTCACGCCGGAACGTGATAAAGACCTGACTCCTCGTCAGTCGCTATGATCACCAGCGCTGAGCTCGTACGCTGGGCGCACAAGCTCAGCGTTCGATGCTGCCGTGGTTCCGTCGGGCAGCAAGAACGTGTCCTCCAGGCCCACTCGGGTGCCAATCTCCCGTGCGATGGCATCCTCGATCAGAACCCAGGTCGCTTCACCGTCGCCGTGTTGCAGCCGAGGTACCCGTATGTCGGATTTGTCCAGCACGTCGTGGATCGCGCCAACCAACGGCAAAGCATCATCACGGCTGACCTCAACCGGCTCGATGCAAATCCGCAACGTTCGATCAGTCAGACCGCTTTTCACCAGCAATTCGGCGTCGGCAACCGTCCATACTCCGGCTTCGATGCCGACACCGGCTCCGAGCAACGCCCGCATCACGTCCAGCGAACCCTCCTCGGACAGATTGACTGTGGCGTAATCAGGTTGCCGCCATCGGGAGACGAGCTCGACCCGGCGGATCACACCAGGTTCGATCCATGCCCCGGTGGTCACTCCAACGGGGCATCCATGTGCGCCCCGGACTGCGGCCACGACCGTGTCCACCGTGGCGGCGTCGAGCTGCTCGTCGCCCGCCTCGTCTCTGGGGTGCAGATGAAAGGCCCGGGCCCCGGCGGCGACACAGGCCACAGCGTCCTCAACCAGCTCCTCAAGCGAGACCGGCACCGACGGGTGATCGGCCTTCGACAACCCACCGTTCAGCGTCGCTTGCAACAACATGACGGGAGAGTACAGGAGGGCTCGACGCCACTGCGCAAACCGCAAAGATGATCAGCGGCTGGCGTTGGCGGCAATGCCGCCCGCTGAGACTCCACCAGCACGGGGCAACCAAGGCATCGCCGTAGCCCGCAGACAGGCCAGCGGCAACACCAGAACACAGCGCGGGCCTGCCGCTACCAGCGGCCAGCCCGCCAAATATCAACCGAAGGCAACGATCTCCTGCCGGAGTACTAGTCAACCTCCGCCAGGGCCTGGGCGAACTGCGCGGCGTACAGCCGCGCGTAGGCGCCGCCGGCCTGCAGGAGCTCGGCGTGCGTGCCCTGCTCTACGATCTGGCCGGCCTCCATGACCAGGATCAGGTCGGCGTCCCTGATGGTGGACAGCCGGTGCGCGATCACGAAGCTGGTCCGGCCCTGCCGCAGCGAGTTCATCGCCCGCTGGATCAGCACCTCGGTCCTGGTGTCGACCGAGCTGGTCGCCTCGTCCAGGATGAGGATGGCGGGCCGGGCCAGGAACGCGCGCGCGATCGTGATCAGCTGGCGCTCCCCCATGCTGACGTTGGAGCCCTCGTCGTCGAGCACGGTCTCATAGCCGTCGGGCAGGGTGCGCACGAACCGGTCGACGTAGGTGGCCCGGGCCGCGTCGATGACCTGGTCCCTGGTCGCGCCGGCGGAGCCGTAGCCGATGTTGTCGGCGATCGTGCCGCCGAACAGCCAGGCGTCCTGCAGCACCATGCCGGTCATCGCGCGCAGGTCCTCCCGGCTCATCGACGCGATGTCGACCCCGTCGACCGTGATCTGGCCCGCGTCCAGCTCGTAGAACCGCATCAGCAGGTTGACCAGCGTGGTCTTGCCTGCGCCGGTGGGCCCGACGATGGCCACGGTCTGGCCCGGCTGCACGGTCAGCGACAGGTCGTCGATCAGCGGCGCGTCCGGGAAGTACCGGAACGACACGCCGCGGAACTCCACCCGGCCGCGGACCGGTTCTGGGCGGGCGGGCTCAGCGGGGTCCGGCACCTGCTCGTCGGCGTCGAGCAGCGCGAACACCCGCTCGGCCGAGGCCACGCCGGACTGCAGCAGGTTGGCCATGCTCGCGACCTGGGTCAGCGGCTGGCTGAACTGCCGCGAGTACTGGATGAACGCCTGCACCGCGCCGAGCGACAGCGCGCCCGAGGCGACCTGCAGCGCGCCCACCACCGCCACCAGCACGTAGTTGATGTTGCCGATGAACATCATCGCGGGCTGGATGGTGCCGGAGATGAACTGCGCCCGGTAGCTGGACTCGAACAGCTGGTCGTTGTACTCGGTGAACGTGCGCATGGCCTGTTCCCGCTGGCCGAACACGGTGACCAGCGAGTGCCCGGTGTACATCTCCTCGATGTGGCCGTTCAGCTTGCCCGTCGTGGACCACTGCCGGACGAACTGGGGCTGGGCCCGCTTGCCGATCTGCGCCACGACCAGCACCGAGACGGGCACGGTGACCAGCGCGATCAGCGCCAGCAGCGGCGAGATCCAGAACATGCTGGCCAGCACGCCCACGATCGTGAGCAGCGAGATCACCATCTGGCTCAGCGTCTGCTGCAGCGACTGGGCCAGGTTGTCGATGTCGTTGGTCACCCGGCTGAGGATCTCGCCGTGCGGCTGGCGGTCGAAGTAGCGCAGCGGCAGCCGGGCCAGCTTGGCCTGCACCTGCTCGCGCAGGGTGAACACCGCGCGCTGCACGATGGTCGCGGTCACCCGGGCCTGCAGGATGCCGAACACCGCCGCCGCGGCGTAGATCACCATCACGATGATCAGCAGGTGCGCGACCCGGTTGAAGTCGACGCCCTGGCCTGGCACCAGGTGCAGCGAGCCGACCAGATCGGCCAGCGTGCCCTTGCCCTCGTGGCGCAGCCGGGCGACCGCCTCGGCCTGGGTCACCCCGGCCGGGATCTGTTTGCTCACCAGGCCGGCGAAGATCACGTTGGTGACCTCGCCCAGCAGCCGGGGCCCGAGCACGGTCAGGGTCACGCTGGCCACGCCCAGGATGAGGGCGAGCGCGATCAGCGGGCGCTGCGGCGCCAGCGTGCGCAGCAGCCGGCGGCTGGAGCTGCGGAAGTTCAGCGCCTTCTCGGTGGACCGGCCGGCCATGAACGCCGCGGGCCCCCGGGCCATGCCGGGCGCCGGCCCCGGGCCGCGGCGCGGGACCGCGCGCTCGCCCACGCCGTTCCCGGCCGGGTCGGTGCCGCTGCGCGCCGGGCCAGTGCCGTTGCCCGCCGCGCCGGTGCCGTTGCCGTTGCGGGCCGGCCCGCTGTCCGGGGAGCTGGTCACGCCGCCGCCTCCTGTTCGGTCAGCTGGGAGAGCACGATCTCCCGGTACGTCTCGTCGGTGGCCATGAGCTCGCTGTGCGTGCCGGTGGCGACCACCCGGCCCTCGTCGAGCACCACGATGCGGTCGGCGTGCCGGATCGTGCTGACCCGTTGCGCGACGATGACCACCGTGGCCTCGGCGGTCTCCGCGGCGAGCGCGGCGCGCAGCGCGGCGTCGGTGGCGTAGTCGAGCGCGGAGAACGAGTCATCGAACAGGTAGATCACCGGCCGGTGCACCACGGCGCGGGCAATGGCCAGCCGCTGGCGCTGCCCGCCGGACACGTTCGTGCCGCCCTGGTCGATCTTGGCGTCCAGCCCGCCGTCCATCCGCTCGACGAAGTCACGCGCCTGGGCGATCTCCAGGGCCCGCCAGAGCTCGGCCTCGGTGGCGTCGGTCTTGCCGTAGCGCAGGTTGGAGGCGACGGTGCCGGAGAACAGGTAGGGCTTCTGCGGGACCAGGCCGATGGCCGCGGACAGGATCGCCGGGTCGAGTTCGCGGACGTCGACGCCGTCGATGAGCACCGCGCCGCCGGTCACGTCGAACAGCCGCGGGATGAGGCTCAGCAGCGTGGTCTTGCCGCTGCCGGTGCCGCCGATGATCGCGGTGACCTCGCCCGGCCTGGCCTGCAGGCCGATGTCGCACAGCACCGGCTCCTCGGCCCCGGGATAGCGGAACTCCACGTCCCGCAGCTCCAGCTGGCCGCGGGCCTCGGGCAGGCGGACCGGGTCGGCAGGCGGGACCACGTCAGGCTCGGTGCCGAGCACCTCGGTGATCCGCTCCGCGCTCACCTCAGCCCGCGGCACCATCACGAGCATGAACGTCGCCATCATCACGGACATGAGGATCTGCAGCAGGTAGCTGAGGAAGGCGGTCAGCGCGCCGATCTGCATGCTGCCGTCGGCCACCAGGTGCCCGCCGAACCACAGCACGGCCACGCTGGAGAAGTTGAGCACGAGCATGACCGTGGGGAACATCAGCGCCATCAGCCGGCCGACCCCCAGCGAGACGTCGAACAGCTCGTTGTTCACGCCGCCGAACCGCTCCTCCTCACTCCGGTCGCGGACGAACGCACGGATCACCCGGACGCCGTTGATCTGCTCCCGGAGCACCCGGTTCGTGTGGTCGATCCGGTCCTGCATCAGCCGGAACAGCGGCCGCATCCGGGTGATGATCACGCCGACGATGACGGCCAGCAGCGGGACCGCGACCAGCAGCAGGGAGGACAACCTGACGTCCTGGTTGAGGGCCAGGATGATGCCGCCCACGCACATGATGGGCGCCGACACCATCAGCGTGAACGTCAGCATGGCCAGCATCTGGACCTGCTGGACGTCGTTGGTGGCGCGGGTGATCAGCGACGGCGTGCCGAACCGGCCGACGTCGCGGGCGGAGAAGCCCTGCACCCGGCGGAACAGCGCGTGGCGCACATCCCGCCCCACGGCCATCGCGGTCCTGGCGCCGAAGTAGACCGCGCCGATGGCGCACGCGATCTGGGCCAGCGTCACCGCGAGCATGATCCCGCCGGTCCGCATGATGTAGTGCGTGTCGCCGGTGATCACGCCGTTGTCGATGATGTCGGCGTTCAGGGTGGGCAGGTACAGGGTGGCCAGGGTCTGCGCCAGCTGCAGCAGCACCACCAGGGCCACCGGCCTGCGGTAGGGGCGCAACTGGGTACGCAGGAGTTGAAACAGCACGGGGCTCGCTCGTCAGGGGGTCAGGCCGGCGCGGCGGGCGCGTCGGCGGGCGGACGGTCGGGGGCGGAAGGGCTGGGGCGGTCGGGAGGAGTGGGGCGCTCGGGAGGACTGGGGCGCTCGGGAGGGGAAGGGTGGCCGCCGCCGGGATCCGGGCCGGCCCGGAAGGTCTGCGCCGTGGGCAGGGCCTCGGTGAGCTGCCGGAGCGCGCGCCGCATCAGCGGCCCCAGCGCGACCGGCGGATCGGCCATGATCCAGCGCTCCATCGCGACCTGCGTCGCGGCCATGACGGCGCCAGCGACAATCCGGGGGAACATGTCGCTCGCGGCATCGGTCCCTGTGCGCTCGGCGATCGCGTCGGCCAGGGCGTGCTGCATCACGTACTGCGCCTTCAGGTACTCCCCCTGCATCGAGGGTGATCGTATGACCACTCGCACGCCCGCGATCCAGTCCTTGTCGGGTGCCTGATCGGCGGCGGCGTGCTGCTGCAGGACCGCGTGGGTGATCGCGTCCCACAGCGGCTCACGCGCCGGGCGCTCGCGCAGCGCCTCGCCGATCAGCCGCCCCCGGTCCATGGCGATGGCGCAGATCGCCTCGTACTTGCTGGAGAAGTAGTTGTTGAACGTGCGCGGCGACACCCCGGCCTCGCTGGCGATGTCCTCGACCAGCACGTTATCCAGGCCGCGTTCGACCGCCAGGCGCATCGCCGCGATGCCGAGCGCGCGGCGGGTCGCCAGTTTCTTCCGCTCCCGCAGCCCGTCGGGCTGGCAGTCGTACTCGGCCGGGACGTCGCTCACGGCAGCCATGCCACCGGAAATTGCGCGATCAGCAAATTTTCGCATCCCGCATCTTTCTCCGGGACGGGCGGCCCGCGGCCCGCATCAGGGCCGGCCCGCCCGGCCAGGCCTGCCGGGACCAGGTTCCGGGATGCTGGCCTCACATCGAGAGACCTGATCGCGGTTTTGCGACATGACCCCGGGAAGCGGCCCTTCCTGGCCTCCGTGTCGGATTTTCGCTAGACCTGCGTCCCTCCTG
>WNGR01005276.1_pt1 | contig 17015 bp, 14 predicted proteins | sample 5407581 | NCBI WGS metagenome assembly WNGR01 (sample SAMN13153383, study PRJNA577476) | soil metagenome | isolation source: 80 cm soil or saprolite under Garry oak tree replicate 2 | place: USA:California | collected 2016-06-15 | reverse complement strand
ACTTCTGCTCTGAGTCGTTCCCACACTGCGATTGGAAATTCGTCGACCGCCGGGATGCCAGGTACCAGCGAGACACCGGGCCCACCGTCGGCTGGGACGTCAAACTGTTTTCCAATACGCTTATCCGGAATGTTCCTGACGCGCTCAGAAATGTTAGGCTGGCGCCGTATTTGGCGCCCGGCTCCGGGCTTGCGTACGCTCAAAAAAGTTTCGGGAAGAGCGCCTGCAACGAATGTCCCCGATCCGGTTCTGGATCGCAGATATCCTTCAGCATGAAGTTTCGAGAAGGCGAGCCTTACGGTGGGCCTTGAAATTCCCAGCTCAGCCGCGAGCTCTCGGGAGGAGGGAAGTCGAGAAAAGTTGCCGTTAAAGTTTCCCGATGCTAATTCATCACGAATTTGGCGGTAAAGTTGTTGGTAGAGCGGTTCGCGAGCAGTCGGATCGAGCCGAATCATTTCGAATGCCATGACCGAACGGCGACGTCGTGTCTTGCCGAGCGATTTGTCCACTAATCGTGAATTGGCTAAACTGGTATGCACGTTCCTGTCTTGCGTCTTCTCGACCATTTCTCCATCAATCGTAGTTAACTCCGCCGCGTTTCACGGAAAAATCACAAACTGGTCAGCCCCTCCTGCTCCCAGTGTTGCGAGAACCAGCGCTGGACAATGGTCGGATGCGGATCAGTTGAAAGATTTGAGTGACGTCGCGAGTCTCACCAAGCTTTCCCGAATTTGTGCCGGGGTCCAGGCCGCGAAACCGAAAACAAGCGCTGGCTTTTCGATAAAGAAATCTCTTCGTTCCGAATACAGTTTCCGCATCCGTTTGACGTGGCTCAGGAAAAACCCTTCGGTGATGAATCGTGCCAGCGTTGCCTGATCGATCGCGGGCGAATGCTGATCTATCGCGCTTCGGATTTTGGCCATCGAATCGACCAACTGTTCTGGCGCAACGATGTAGCCGAGGTGCAGGGAGGGATAAAGAATTTTACCCATCGTCCCGGCGTAAATCACCCGGTCGGAGCTATCGAGTCCCTGCAAACTGGGCAGCGGCGGACCAGTAAAGCGGAACTCCTTATTGTAATCATATTCGAGTATAAAAGCATCGCTGGCACGCGCAAAATCGAGCAAGGCAGTCCTGCGCTCGACACTCATTGTCACGCCCATTGGAAATTGATTCGAAGGCGTTACAAAAATGATCCTCGGCAGCAGTGCTTTGGGCGATCGCGCGATCACGATTCCTTCTTGGTCGATTGGTCTTGGAACTACTGTTGCGCCGGCGAAAGCAAAGGCCGTTCGGGCTTGGTAACAGCCTGGATCTTCGATCCACGCGATTTCACCCGGATTTAGCAAAGCCATTGCGCTCATCACCATCGCCTGCTGCATTCCGGCCACGATCACGATCCGATCGGGATGACAGCGCGCTGCTCTAGAATCGCATAAGTAGACCGCAATCGCCTTGCGCAGATCGGCGTCACCACGATTCGACGCATGACGTAACAGGTGGGCTCCCTTTTTGGCGAGAACCTGCGCCCTGAGCCGTTCCCAAATATCAATGGGAAATTCATCGACCGCGGGAGTGCCGGGGAACAGGGAGACGCCTGCTCCGGCGTCCGCCCCGTGATCAAACTCCTTTCCGACGCGCTGATCTGGAATTGCTCTCACGCGGCCGGAAATGTGAGATGGTCGCCCGATTGCTCGTTTGTCCGCGCTCAAAAAAGTCTCGGGAAGAGCGCTTGCAACGAATGTCCCCGATCCCATTCTGGATCGCAGATAGCCTTCAGCATGAAGTTTCGAGAAGGCGAGCCTTACGGTGGGCCTTGAAATTCTCAGGTCAGCCGCGAGCTCTCGAGAGGAGGGAAGTCGAGAAGAGTTGTCGCTAAAGTTTCCCGATACCAATTCATCACGAATTTGGCGGTAGAGTTGTTGGTGGAGCGGTTCGCGAGCAGTCCGATCGAGCCGAATCATTTCGAATGCCATGATCGAACGGCGGCGGCGGCGTCTCTTGCCGAGCGATTTGTCCACTAATCGTGAATTGGCTAAACTGGTATGCACGTTCCTATCTTAGGTCTTGCCGACCCATTTCTTCATCAATCATAGTTAATTCACGCCGCGTTTCACGGGAAATCACAAACTGGCCAGCCCATTTTGCTCCAAGTGGGCATTGCCACTTTAGCGCAACAAGAGAAGGGTTACTGGAAATGACGTATCAGCGCCCGTTGGTCTGTTGCGCGGCTTTCATCCTTCGCGTCGCATTGTGTTCACAGTCGTTTGCGCAAAAAACGGAAAAGAAACCTGCGCAGTCAAACGTAGCCTATTTCGCGGGGGCTGTTTCTGGTGCATGCAAGAAATTTTTAAACAGGCGTCGGGCGCAACCTCCGTCTCTTGGACACATATTCAATGATTTTCCTGCCCCCGGCGCATTTGCGTTACTGCCATGAATTCAACTTCACTGAAACTAAAAACAGCGAAGGCTCAGTAGGAGTTATCGAATGAATTTCTTCCAGCTGTTATCAACCTAACTGGTGGCTCAATCGTTAACTAGATTTTGATTCAGAGGATAGCCAAACTCAAGAGTAAAGATGGCGCCGACCGCATCTTCAACGTTGCAGATAGATCGCCGCGAATTCACGCGGGTTGTTGCAACTATAGGAGCGGCGCTGACCATGGGCTGTTACGCTGTATCGGCCAAATCCACGGCTAGGAGAACATTAATGAAGATCACTTGCTTTATTCGCTACCAGATCGATCCCTTTCAGAGGGACGCCTTCAAGCAGTATGCCGAGAACTGGGGCCGCATCATTCCGCGATGCGGCGGACACCTGGTGGGATATTTCCTTCCTCACGAAGGCACCAATGATGTTGCATGGGGGCTGATTGCATTTGAGAGCCTCACCTCTTATGAGGCCTACCGGGCACGATTGAAGTCAGATCCAGACGCGCGTGCGAACTTCGCCATGGCACAAAGCAAGCGCCTGATTCTTCGCGAGGAGCGAAATTTTGTCGAGATCGTAGATGGAACCTTCGCCGTGCCTTCGATCTGAAAGGAGCAGCGTGATGGCCCGTGGCGACGTAGATAAAAACGCACAAATGTTTGGGGCTCTCTATGAGCGCAAGGGTGGGGCGGGATGAAGAAGATAGGAATTGTCGGCGGTGTCGGATGGCAATCCACGACGGAGTACTACTCCGAGCTCTGCCGTCGAAGCGAACAGTGGCATCTTGCCAGGAACTCACGCGACGTGCCCACGATGCCTGAGATCAGCATCGAGTCTTTGGATTTGGCTAAGGCGATTTCTTACCTCGGCTCTGATGATGATGAACAGTCTTGGTCGCAATTTGACGACTATCACCGGTGCGCTCTCAAGCGCTTGGAAACGAATGAAGCCGACTTCGCGCTGATGGCGAGCAATACTCCTCATCACCGCTTCGAAGCCATCGTGCGGAGCATTCGCATCCCTGTCATCAGCATTCTCGACGAGATGGCGAAGGAAAGCGCCCGGATTGAAGCCCGGCAAGTCCTTTTGTTAGGGACTGCCCTGACGATGAGATCGTCAAAGTTTCGCGAAACGTTTGCCAAGTACGGAATTGACGCGAGTGGCCCACGCGACGAAACCCTCAGAGCGATGACGGCGGAGTTGATCACGGATCTGCAGCTTGGCAAACTGGAAAGGGCAGCCCAGCGCGTTGTAAACGTCGCGAGAGTCTCGCTCGAGACCCAGTTCGGAGATCGGCCAGCGGTGTGCCTGGCGTGTACTGAGCTACCGTTGGCTTTTGCGGGGATGAAACAACTGCCAACTTTTGAATACGACGGCATTGTGTTTATCAACGCCTCAGCCGTGCACATCAACGCCGCGTTCGATTTCGCGGTCGATCAATAGCAACCGTGTGCATGCCCCATGAATTCCTAGCGCAACATGAAGCTTGTAACTGTCCACATGAGAAGGCGTGACTTTCTAGCTGGTGTCAGCCCCGCCGTTGGTTCATCAATTTGCCCTTACGTGCGGAAACCTGAATGCGGGGGCGGTATGGAACGGAAAAACATCTCCAGCGGAACGAAGTGGGAGCCGGTGGTGGGGTATTCGCGGGCTGTGCGAGTGGGGAACGTGGTGCACGTTTCCGGCACGACCGCGACGGAAGCAGATGGCAGCTTGAGGGAAGGCGATGCCTACGCGCAGGCGCGGCAAACATTGCACAACATCGAGGCCGCGCTGCGGAAGGCGGGCGCGCGGACGGAGGATGTGGTGCGCACGCGCACGTACGTAGTCAATATCGCGCGCGATTGGGAGCAGGTGGGCCGCGCGCATGGCGAAGTCTTTGGCGCGATCCGGCCGGCGGCCAGCATGGTCGAGGTGCGGGCGCTGATCGATCCCAAGATGCTGGTGGAAATTGAGGCGGAAGCGATCGTGATCGGCTGAGCGCATGGTCAACTGCTACGCAAGGTGAAGGACTTTTTGACTTTGTCTGCCGCTGCGAAATTACAAGTCAAATCTGTTATGCGTTCGACGAGCGCACTATTATTCTCTGTTTGTGCATCTGCGGCCGCCGACTTTCCAGCGAACCTCAAGAAGGACATTGATGCTGGTAACCAAGCCCTGGGTCGATGGTCTCAAGGAGTTGCTGTTATGCTGCAACTTGAACCTACATAAGATTATAAGCACGGGATCCTCAGTACCACTAATTGCCCTAATCCTTTGGGTATGCGCGTTCGGCAACATTTCGGCAGCCGAGCGCTCTGATACGATGCGCGTCACGATGCTCGGTACGGGAACTCCCGTCCCGAATGCTGAGCGACTTGGCTCGGCCATTCTCGTCGAAGTCGCCGCCAAGAGGCTGCTGTTTGATTGTGGCCGCGGTGCCGTGATTCGCCTGACGCAGGCTGGAGTGACTCCGAGCGAAATCGACGGCCTCTTTCTCACTCATCTTCACTCCGACCATGTTGTAGGAATTCCGGATTTGTGGCTTTCGGGGTGGTTTTTGGGCCGCGATAGGCCTCTCCAGGTTTGGGGCCCTTCAGGGACTCGCAGCATGGGGGAACATCTTCTTCAAGCATTCGCTTTTGATATCCATATTCGTGAAGACGCTCCTGAGCCCCTTCCAGCTAAAGGCGCCGAGATCGATGCCAAAGAAATCGAGCAAGGCAACGTGTACGATGACGGTTCAGTGCGAGTCACTGCATTCGTCGTCGATCACGGTCCTGTGAAACCCGCATTTGGATACCGCGTTGATTACGAAGGACATTCAGTTGTGATCTCCGGCGATACGAGGTTTTCTCAAAATCTAATAAAGTTCGCCGAACATGCCGACTGCCTGATTCATGTTGCTTGGAATCCTAGTTCGAAAAATCCAACCCCTCCGTCCTTACGGTCGCTTGCGTCCGCAGAAGATGCCGGGCGCGTTTTCGCGACGGTGAGGCCTAAGCTTGGTGTCATCTACCACTACAAGGACGAAGAGGGGCTTTGGGATGCAGTACACAAGGAATATAATGGTCCGTTTGTCGTCGCCAAGGATCTAATGGTCATCGACGTTGGTAGCACGGTCACCTGGCGCGGACGCCCTTCCCGCAGCGGGAAAACCGCCAGAGATAAATCCAGAAGCTGATGAGCGCAATCAAAGAGAGCAATCGTGCTACTCAAAAACAAGATTTCAATTCAGAAGATGGCTAAACTCAAGGAAGACTTCTCTTGGCTCTGGCTGAATACGTAGGATGAAAGACCTTTTGATTTCATCTACCACTCCGAAAGTACAAGTTAAATCTGTTATGCGTTTGACGAGCGCGCTATTATTTTTTGCTTGCGCATGTGTGGCCGCGGACTTGCCCGCGACACTTAAGAAGGACATTGATGCTGGTAACCAAGCCTGGGTCGATGGTCTCAAGGCCGGAGATGCAGATCGTATCGCTTCCAGCTACTCTCAGGACTCCGTCAACTGCAACGCTGCGGGAGATTGTGTCAAAGGACTGATGGCAGTGGCCGGGCAGTACAAGGAAGTAATTGCCAGGTTCGGACGCGCAACGAGTGGTTTTGTGCGCAGCGAAACATTACACGTCGATCACGACCTCGCTTATGAATCCGGTTACGCAGAGGCACATTTTCCCAACGGTGCCGTCCGCAAGGGGCGATTTAGTACAGTGTGGAAGCGTGAAGGTGACGGACACTGGAAGATCTTTCGTAACATCTCGTTGCCGGCGGCTCCCTGACAATTGGCTGACCAAACCACATCAATTTATGATCGATCGACGCAAATTCGTCCAAACCTTGGTTGCGGCACTGTTGGGTTTAACCGGGAGCAGGAGCACAATGTCGTCACAGGATTCGCAAAGAAAAATCGAGCGCGTAAAGAAACCTACCACGCAACGGCCCAAGACTGTTGCAGGAATAGCGCTGGTAGATTCGAAAATCGCGCGGCTAGCCACAGAGTTGGCGCGAGACACATCTCCCGAGTATCTCTTCAACCACGCAGCCAGAACCTTTCTGTTTGGGGCCCTCATCGGCAACGCGAGTAGTTTGAAATTCGATTCCGAGATCCTGTATCTCGCCTGCATCTTGCATGACTTGGGTCTGACAGAGCGCTTTGCCGGGCCACTTCCATTTGAAATTCAAGGTGCCCAAGCCACACGGGCATTTTTGACCGAAAATGGGTTGCCGAACGATAGAGCCAACGTGATCTGGGATGGTATCGCGATGCACCCATTAGAGATCGCTTCCTCCAAGCAGCCCGAGATTGCGCTCGTGAGCGCAGGCGCCAGTGCCGACGTTGTCGGCTCGGGCCTTGAGAAACTTCCGGAGAGCGCAAAGACAGCGGTGGTGAACGCGTTTCCCAGGCTGGATTTCAAACATGCCTTTGTCAAAACTTGCGCAGGAATCGTGCGGCAGTTTCCCCGAGGCGCGTCGCGCAGTTTCATGCGCGATATCGGTGAGCGCAACGTCAAAGAGTTTCACCCAACTAATATCTGCGACTTGATCGAACAAGCTCCGTTTACAGAGTGATCGCCGCATGAAATACATTGTCGATGTTGCGAAAGCTTCGGGCCAGCAGTCGCTAGCCGAGCTCCGTCTCGTTAGGCATTTATGAGGGAACCTCCATGAACTTCGGTGTGCTGGTCTTCAATCAGGTCGAGGAGCTCGATTTCGCGGGGCCGTGGGAAATGCTCACGATGTGGAGCAAAGTTGCCAACGGCCCTGAGCGATGTCTCGTCGTGGCTCAGACAATGGAGCCCGTCGTGTGTGCGAAGGGCTTATCCATCAACCCCCACGCATCGTTCGCCAGTTGCCCTCCCCTTGACTACCTGCTCGTCCCAGGAGGTCAAGGCACACGGCAGGAAGTAAACAACAAAACGCTCTTGGATTTCGTGGCTGGGCAGGCGAAGAGTTGCAAAGCAGTTTTGTCCGTCTGCACCGGAGCGTTCGTCCTCCACGCAGCGGGACTGCTTTCGGGTAAGAAGGCTACGACCCATTGGGCCTCTCTCGAGCGGCTGCGTGTACTCGGGGACGTTGCTGTCGTCGAAGAACGGTTTGTTCGCGATGGAAATATTTGGTCATCCGCTGGTGTATCGGCGGGCACCGACCTCATGCTGGCGTTCATCGCGGCCGTGCGCGGTGAAGAGGCGGCCGGCAAAGTGCAGTTGCAATCCGAGTATTATCCCTCTTCAGTCAGGTACGGTGGCTTCGAGAAGCATCCGCAAGCGCCCGCGTATATCCGTGGCACCTAACTCTTCCATCGAGCGATTCCTGACAAGCGCTTGCAATTCCCGATGACAAGGAAGATCAGATCTCTGCTGACGATTCTGTGGATCGGTTTGTTCGCCGGGACGTTGGACATAGCGGATAATCTTATCTTCAACCAAGTGCGTGGGATTACACCGAAGATGGTGTTCCGGTACATTGCGAGCGGATTGATTGGTACGCAGGCTTCCCGGGGCGGTTTGCCATCGGTCGCTCTGGGTGTGGCGGTACATTACACGATTGCACTCATCTGGACGGGCGTGTTCTACGCGGCGAGCCGCAAGTTTGCGATTCTGAGCCGGCGGCCCGTTCTAAGCGGTTTGGTTTATGGCGGCGCTGTATACCTGTTCATGAATTTCATCGTCCTGCCCCTCTCCGGAGTCCCGCATCCACGGAGCGCGGTCACAATTGCTTCAAGGGTCAACGGTGTGCTGGCTCTTTTGTTCTTCATTGGATTACCCATCTCGCTCCTGATGAGGCGATATTCAAACCAACGCAGTCGATAGGAATCCACTCGCTAGAGACCACCTCGTAAGTGTCAGGATCCGGCAGCTGAGAGTCCTCGCTCGTATCAGCCGAAGAAGTAGAATCCCTTCGAGGCGCTAAATGTTGCAAGGTTGAAGCTTTAGTGGACTGCAACTGAGATAAACCTTCAACGGTCTAACAGTCCCTCGGGCGCTGGCTACGGACCTTAGGGACGTAAATCATGGAGCAGCCCGGATAACGCCGAGGCAGACCCGCTCGGTCTGCATCCTGACTCCACCATTTCCGATTACTTGGCCGCTCTTCGATTCGGAAAGTGGCCAGTGCCATATTTCCTAAACGGGCAGTACCATATTTCCCAAATGGGTCTTGTGACAAGACCATTCCATTTTTAGATGGTGCGTATGGCGCATCTACTGCGTAGCCGCTTCATCGGAATCAGCGAGCCGCGTTTCGTCAGGTTCCACGACTTTCGCTGCAGTTGGCCTGAGCTATCGGCTGCGCGTCTTCAGCAAGACGCAACGTATCGCCGGGCGTGCGTAGGATTTACTCCGACACAAACGTTCGGCGGCGTCTATCTGTCGTCGGCCCTCCGGTGGCTCGAACATTATAGCCGTGAAAATCAGCGTGCTGGGATAGCACGACATGAAACGTATCGAGAACTTGCCTAGGCGCACTTCGCTGCAGCCATGAGCCCGAAAACGGTCGGCCTGATCGTATTCGAGCAAATGGCCGTCGCCGATTTAACTGGGCCGGCCGAGGCCTTCTCGCGGGCGAGTATCTCAAACATACACGGCTGCGAATGTCCTTGTTATCATGTGGTAACACTCGGTATCAGCACCGAACCGTGTGTGACGGAGTGCGGCATTGTCGTAAAACCACAGATGGATCTCCGAAATGCTCCGCCACTGGATACATTAATTGTTTCGGGCGGCAGGGGCATTGACGACCCGAAACTGAGCAAAAAGATCACGAAGTGGCTAAGTCATCGAGCGCCTATCACAAGGCGTATAGCGACGCTTGGTACTGGCATCTACGCACTCGCAGCGACGGGGTTGCTCGATCACCGTCAGGTAGCAACTCACTGGCGTTTCGCCAGGGATGTTGCACGGCGGTTTCCCAGCCTCCGCGTCAACCCTAATTATCTGTTCGTTAAGGATGGACCGTTTTACACCTCGGCTGGCGCGATGGCTGGTATCGACTTATCGCTTTCGCTAATCGAGGAGGATTACGGGCCGCATGTCGCCCTGACAGTAGCGCGCGAACTTGTAGTCTATCTGAAGCGCTCGGGTCCTCAGGAGCAATACTCCGAAGTATTGCAATTCCAAACGAAATCAGTTTCACGACTAGCTGAATTGACAACCTGGATAATCAGCCATCTAAATGAGAATTTATCGGTGGAGACATTAGCGGCCAAAGCGTGTCTCTGTCCCAGGCACTTTAGCCGTCGATTCAAGTTGAAATTTGGCATCACCCCTGCCGATTTCGTCGAGAAATTGCGACTTGACGAGGCGTGTCACCGTCTTTCGGTCCGTGCCAACAGTGTCGAAGAGGTCGGTATATCGGTGGGATTCAAAAGCGCAGATGCGTTCCGGCGAGCGTTCCACCGGCGATTGGGAGTTAGTCCAAGTGAGTATCACCGCCGCGCCGCGATTGGACTGAAATGCATTCGTAGGCCTGCACAGCGCCGACAAAAATTACATGGCTTCTCCAGGGCTGCCTGAATCGTTTTCCCAAGCAGTCGACCCCGCGCGTTAGACCGGCGGGTGATATACCTTATTGGTTTTTGCTTAAGCAACAAATTCAAATGATGAGGGAGATACCTTACCTTTCTTGCACTCGAGGAAGTCAATCTGGAGAAATCGATTAGGGTGCTTCCGACGCGTACGTGATTATTTCTCATCTGCACCGATCTACGGTTTGGCCCTAACGAGATTATTGGATGGGCGTGAAGTCACCACCAAACGGCGCGTACTAAAGCAAGCTGCGAACCGCGGCGCAGACTTTAGAGTGTCTTCCAGGCAGAGCTATCGACGACTTGAAACCGGTCTCCGGCAGTTCGCGACAGCTTGTGCTCAGATTCGTTCAAATCAGAACGGTCGGGCTAACACAAAGATAAAGATAAGTCTGCCTTACTAACAGAGCGGCTCCAGGCCAGCGGCATTCGCCAGGTCTGAAAGTGTCGTTTCAAAGTCCTAACACCCAGACGTCGCGTTGCGATATACCGCCGAATCTATGGAGAAACCTATGGAGAAACTAATGATAAAAAACGTGCTAAATAAGTTGGGATTCGTTCGCGTCGCTTTTGTCGCGAGCGTCGGTCCCGCAGTGGCGGGATTAATTTTTGCATCGAACGCATTCGCTCAGGCAGCGCCGCCGCCTCCGGGCGCGCCTCCAGGGGCTGCCCCGGCCGCAGCGGAGGTCGAGCGAGTGATCGTGACCGGTTCGAACATTCCGACTGCGGAAGAAACCGGGCCCAACCCGGTGGACACCTATCGTCCACAGGACATCGAGAAACTGGGTGTGCGCAACGCGACCGACCTGCTCAACAAACTGCCGGCGGAGGCGGGCTCGACCGTCAACCAGAACATCGCCAATGGCGGTGATGGTTCCGTGCAGGTTAACTTGCGCGGCTTGCTACCGAAAGAAACATTGACTCTCATCGATGGAAAGCGCGTCGCGCCAATCGGCGTCGCCCCTGGAGTTAGCGGCGGCGTGGACATCAACCTCACTCCCTTTCCGATGATTGATCACATCGACATCCTGAAGGATGGCGCTTCGGCTGTTTACGGCGCCGATGCAGTGGCCGGTGTGTTCAACATCTTTTTGGTACACAAATTTCGGGGCCTGGAGATCGGGGGCAGTATCGGGAACACGAACCTCGGGTCGTCCAATGACGCGCGCGAGATGGAGGGCTGGATCAAAGCCGGCGTGGGAGATGACAAGACCGACATCGTAGTCATTGCCGATTTCTACGATCGCGCCGCCATCTTTAGCCGCGACCGCGATATTACCAGGAATGCGTTCGCGAAGCCTTTCGGCGGATTTGATAATCGTAGTCCGAGTTACCCCGGCAAAGTGCAGGAGATAGTTGGGGGAACAACGACATCATTCGTCTTGAAACCGCAGTTGTTTTTCAGCGCGAACTCTCCGCCGCCACACTCAGCTGCGAACGCCGCGACATCTCCGTTTTATACGCGGCTATCAAATCTTCCTTATCCTGATGGCGACATTCAAGGGTATAACTTCGCGGCCCTGACGCCGTCAATTCCGGCGGCTGATCGGCAAAGCTTCTATGGTTCGTTCACCCGCGATATTTGTGACAAATACCTGACCTTTTTTGCGGACTTTAAGTTTACCCGTTCTTTTTTTGATGCCGCCCTGGCGGCGGCTCCGTTTACGCCCGATCCGTTTAAGGACGCGAACGGCCTCGCCTTTAGTCCTTCCGGCATCAGTGTGCCAATACAAAATGCGTTTAATCCCTTCACCGTGGCGGACGCGACTTTGCCCCCGGGCACTCCTTTTGCCGGAACCCCTGTGACCACCGGGGTGCGCTATCGCAGCATTGTGGACACCCAGGTCAGAGGGAATAAGTTCGAAATATTTGACATCTTGTTCGACGCCGGACTTCGCGGTGAGATGGGAGAGTTTGGCGATTACTTCAAGACATGGAACTGGGAAGCAGGTTTCCGTTATTCCAGGACCTACCAGGAAAACCTCGAAAGCGGCGCCGTGAGCAGGTCGGCGTTACGAGAGGCTCTCCTGGATACGGATCCGCTCACGGCGTTTAATCCGTTCTCGGGAATCAACGGTGGGAACACCCAGGCGGCGATAAACAAGGTCTATGCTACTCTGCACAACTCCGCCGAATTTGAGTTGCCTTTAGGCTATATCACCATCAACGGCGATCTGTTCAATCTTCCCGCCGGGCCGGTCTCCTTTGCGCTCGGCGGGGAATACCATGGGGAGCGGTGGAGGAACAATCCTGACTCGTTAAATACCACGTTTAATACGATTGGTTTTACGGATTTGGTAGGCTCGCGGGTAAACCGGGATGTTTGGTCAACTTACCAAGAAGTGCGAGTTCCATTCACCAGTCCGACGTGGAATTTGCCTGGCTTTTACAGCCTCGAGGTCGACTTTGCCGAGCGCGAGGAGTGGTACAGCCAAAATACCGTAGACGAGTTGAGCGGCACAAAATTTCACAGCCTGTATAACGCGCAGAAGCCGAAGATATCGGTCCGCTGGCAGCCGCTTGACCCCAAATATATCGGCGCGCTGACCTTGCGTGGCACCTATACAGAAGCGTTTCATGCGCCGACCTTGTCTGAGCTTAGCCCTGCAGGGGGCGAGGCCTTCGAATTGATTCACGATCCAAAGGGATTGACAACCGAGAACCAGGTAGAGGCGATCGTTGGCGGAAATCCGTTCTTGGTACCGGAGACCGCGTATGAGTATTCCGCCGGAGTGGTTTACAGTCCGAAATGGATTAAGGGTCTTACGGTGAGCGCGGACTTTTGGCATATTGACCTTCGAAATGTTGCGACCAGCCTGGGCGCGCAATTCATTCTCGATCATGAAAGCCAGTTCCCAGCGCTGGTAATACGTAATCCACAAGGCGAGATTCAACGGGTCTTCGATTCCGTCGTAAACGTCGCTGGCGTCGTCACGGAGGGTATCGACTACGAAGCGATCTATATTCTAGACTCGACGATTTTCGGCGGTCCCGATTTTGGCAGATTTACCTTTACGCTCAACGGAACCTATCTGTCCCGATTTGTGTTCCAGGGTACTCCCGACAGTAAATCATTTGAAATTGCAGGCCAGTTTATAGCGACATCGGCCACGTTCACTGGCTCGCTGCCACATAATCGAGCCTATGTCAGTCTCTTCTGGGACGGTCCGGCTGACACGTGGCTCGGTGGCTTCGATGTCGGAGCGACAGTGCACTATACCGGCCAATATAACGATGACAATATCGACCTAGGTCCGGTACTCGCCCGCAAAGTGCGGGAGTGGACGACGCTAGACCTGATCGCATCGTATGCATTTAACTTGCCGCCACCGGGTCCGGCGGAGGTGCCTGGCTTCGCCAAGGACGGTGGTAAGAACGTGAAGACGGACGGCAAGGAAAAAAACGTCCTGCCTGTCTCCACCGCCGAGTACAACCCCTGTGGATGGCGCGCCTGGCTCAACGGCACAACGATCACAGTGGGGATGCAGAACGTGTTCGATGAAGATCCGCCATTCGTGGCTGGCTCCTTTGAGAACAACTACGACGAATCACTTGCCGATGTCAGAGGCCGGTTCTGGTACGTTCAGCTGAAGAAAAGATTCTAAAGCGCACACCGGAACAATTCACAGCGGCCGAGCCTCTCACGAGGTCCGGCCGTTTGCTTTCGGTAATTAAACGCACCCCGCAGCCCTTAAGATATAACCCGTTGCTGAATGACGTTGCGCATAAAAGTAGATCTGAGGCTCAGATCCGAGGACTGCAATCGTGTCCCCCGGATTTGAGTGTTTGCGTATCTATTCTGCAATTCGGATTATCTACTGGCGGAATGTCATACAGAATCACTAAATGGCCGCTTGGTTCACTGTGGCGCGTCTGTCTTTTTGGCCTGCTTTTGGCGGTGGTGACGATCTTCGCCTACCGCCCGGCTTGGAATGGCGGCTTCATCTGGGATGATAATAAATATGTGACGAATAACGATCTGCTGATGGCACCCGATGGTCTCCGTCGGATTTGGTTTTCGTTGGACTCCCCTTCGCAATATTTCCCACTGGTTTATACCACGTTTCGCCTCGAGCATGCGCTCTGGGGACTTAACCCGTCCGGGTATCATTGGGTTAACATTCTTCTTCATGTCGCAAACGCGTTCTTGCTGTGGCGGATCCTGGCGCGTTTGAACATACACGGAGCGTGGCTGGCGGGAGCGATTTTCGCACTGCATCCGGTGCAGGTGGAATCGGTCGCCTGGATCACGGAGCGAAAAAATGTGCTGATGGTTTTTTTCTTTTTGCTGACGCTGCTTGCCTGGATCGGATTTGTCAACGAGCGGACCAAGCGGCGCTGGCGCTTTTACGCGCTGGCATTGATCCTTTACGTGCTGGCGCTTTCGGCCAAAACAACGGCCTGCACACTGCCAGCAGCGTTGCTCTTAATTTTGTGGCTGCAAAGAGGGCGAATCAATTGGGAAAGAATTCTTCAGATCGTCCCATTTTTCCTTCTTGGCTTGGGGATGGGCTTGGTCGCGGTCTGGTGGGAACGTTACCATCAAGGTACGCGCGTGCTTGACTACGCATGGTTACTGACAGCAGCTGGATTATGCGCGGCGATCTATTTCGCGAGACGCTATGTCGGGCGCGGTGTGGAAGTCGCGGCGGTATTTTTTGTCGCAACACTTAGTCCAGTCCTGGGTTTCATCATGCTCTACACATTTCGCTACACGTTTGTGGCGGACCACTACCAGTATTTGGCCAGCATTGGACCAATCGCACTGGTTTCCGCAAGTGTGGTAAGTCTGGCGGGCACCTTGAAAGGGGGCCGCCCTTTAATCTTTGGCACGGCGGTCGCCATCGTTGGGACGCTGGCGGTGCTGACCTGGCGGCAAAGCGCGATGTATGCTGACATCGAAGCGCTCTGGCGGACGACGCTTGCAAGAAACCCCGCTTGCTGGATGGCTCATAATAATTTGGGTGTCGTAATTTCACAGAAAGGCGAAATCGACGAGGCAATTGTCCATTACCGGACAGCTTTACAAATGCAGCCAGACTATTCCGACGCGGATTATAATCTTGGCAACGCTCTCCTCCAAAAAGGGGAAATCGATGGCGCGATCTCGTACTTCCAAGAGGCAATGAAGCTCGAGCCCAGTTATATGGCGCACGAGGGCCTTGGCGCTGCCCTTGTAAGGCGGGGAGAAGTTCATGAGGCGATTTTCCAGTTCCAAGCAGCACTGAAACTGCGGCCTAACGATCCCGACGGTCATAGCAATCTTGCTGTTGTTTTGATCCGAGATGGAAAAGTGGACGAAGCGATCGCTCATTGGCAGGAAAGTCTGAAGCTTCGGCCCAACAACGCAAAGATCCAAAACTATCTTGCCGCTGTTTTACTGCAGAAAGGACAGGTGAAGGAGGCGATGGCTCACTGGCAAAAAAGTCTCGAACTCCAACCCAATAACGCGGATACCGTTAATAATCTCGGCATCGCTCTTTCCCAAGATGGGCGGCTTAGCGAGGCGATTGCTCTTTGGGAAAAAGCGCTAGCATTGCAACACGACAATCTCAGTGCGCTAAGTAACCTTGCGTGGGTCCTCGCAACTTCGGCGGACCCAGCGATTCGGGATGGAGCCAAAGCGGTCGAGTTTGCTAAGAAGGCGCTTCAACTTTCTGGTGGCAACAATCCTAAAATTTTCCGTCTGCTCGCGGCCGGTTACGCGGAAAGTGGGCGATTTTCCGAAGCGATTGACACGGCTCAACGCGGTTGGGAGCTGGCCAGCGCGCAAGGCAACTCCGCTTTAGCCAACGAGCTTGAGAGGAACATCGCGCTCTACCGCGCAAACTCGCCCCTCCGTGACCTCCGTCAAACCGAGACCAAGCCTTCCCCGTAGTTTCGAGGACGAATTTTCTTCGTGGGTACTGCGCGCAAACAATTGCAACGAGGTGAGTTAACTTTGATTACGAAGATCGCAACGCTCCTTCTCCAGCGAGCTACCCGTACCGTCGACCCATCGGCAGTCGATGCGCAGCTGAGGGACGCTCCATTGGATTAGATGAGATTTCTCCGATCAGTTAGGTTACAAAGAGGCAGCGGTTTCGGCCGCTGCCTCTTTGCTTCAGATCGACCTGCGTTAGGCTTGCTTCCGATGATCGCTTGAAAAAGTCGGTCGGAAGCGTTCGTTTATGGTAATATTGAAATCGATGCAGGCCGCGTTTTATCAATCGGAGTTTGATCAGCCGCACCCAAGCCGGGCGAGGGCGATCATCAAAGCGCATCCAGAAGTTCGCCAGTTGATGGTGCGCAACCCCTATACAGCATTGATCGCTGCGTCACTGGTGATCATGCAAACGGCGATCGCATATGGGATGGGGACGCTGGGGTTCGGCTACTGGTGGCTCAGTCTTCTCATTGCTTATTGCGTGGGCGCATTCGCCAATCATGCCAACTACGTGATCATTCACGATGCAACCCATAATTTGATTTTGCGGAGCAAAAGCTGGAACAAAATGGTAGCTATCATAGCTGATCTTCCGAACCTTACGCCGGGTGCAATGGGTTTTCGCGTTTATCACTTGAAGCATCATTCGCATCAAGGCGATTACGAATACGACGCCGATCTCGCGAACCATTGGGAAGCGCGGCTCGTTGGCAACAAATGGTATCGCAAGGCTCTGTGGCTCATGCTTTTCCCTTTTTTCCAATTGACCCGGCCGCCGCGCTTGAAAGCGATCAAAATGTGGGACCGGTGGTTCTTCGTGAATTTTGCCTGTGCAGCGGCGTACGATGCAGGAATTATTTATTTTTTCGGTTGGCCGGGATTTCTTTATCTCGTATTCGCGTTTTTCTTTTCGATTGGACTGCATCCGGTGGGTGCTCGTTGGATTCAGGAGCACTACACTTACGATTTCGATCAGGAAACGTTCAGCTATTACGGCCCGATCAATCGGGTAGCCCTAAACATGGGCTATCACAACGAGCACCATGATTTGCCTTCAATTCCATGGAACAATTTGCCGAAGCTGCGCGCGATGGCCCCGGAATTTTACGAGAATCTAAAGTACCATTCATCCTGGACCCGATTGCTATTTCAGT
>WNGR01005989.1_pt1 | contig 17025 bp, 25 predicted proteins | sample 5407581 | NCBI WGS metagenome assembly WNGR01 (sample SAMN13153383, study PRJNA577476) | soil metagenome | isolation source: 80 cm soil or saprolite under Garry oak tree replicate 2 | place: USA:California | collected 2016-06-15 | reverse complement strand
TAGGCAGGCACATGGCCAACTAGTTTGATGGAAAGTGAATTATGCACTCCATAAGCGTCAATCAGTTCCTAAGATATCTTCATGGTGAGAAAACCAAGAAAACGGTTTTGTACACGTTGGATATCTGATTTTGTATCTGATAATAGCCCCACTCTGGCAAGCCCGGCCTTTCGACCTTGGGCATGACAGGTACTCGTGATACATATAAGTCAGTTGGAAATACAGCGCGTAAGGCTAGAGCCAGGGGAAAAGAGAGAAATAGCCATAATGCCGCAATGTGGCGTATGTGTGTACTGTACATGGTATGGTGGTATAATCCTTTTCCCATGACATCGCCCGCTCGGGGGTCATGAGGTATCGTGACTAGATCTGACAGATGCGGCGTCGTTACATTGTGGTACCCTCTAGCAGGGACGGTAGGTTTCATCCCTCACAATAGGGTTTCTGAACCTGTTAACAACATATCAGCGGGTAAAGTGAGCGTCACGTAACTCAAGATACATGCCTGCGCAATGACCTTTTCTACCTCCTGCGCTAAAGCAGTACTGAATTTCCTCAAGGCGGCTTTCCCTTCTTCTTGACAATCCGGACAAAACCCCATCTCCTCGTTGAAGCGTTCAAGCAATTCGGTCGAAGTGACAGTGCTGCCACGCGGACGATCTTCGAGCAGCAGCAGTGCTTTGCGGAGGTAACTAGTCCACCAATGCGGGACCCAGAGACTTCGAGGATGAGCTGATACAAAGTAGAAGTGAAATTGGGCGCGGCACGATGAGGACGTCGTTGGCGCGGGCGGGAACGACGATGACAGGGAGTTGAACCACATCAGTTGTGGCTCAGCAGTTGCCCGACGAATGCATTCGCGGCGATACTGCAACAAGCGATGATATTGCGGCCCCGTGATATCCTTCTGAGCCGATTTGTCTGACAAGTCCGTCAGAGGGAGGCTCAGCATCCGCTTTGCCGCCTCATTCACAACATCCCCGAGCCCATATCGACTGGCGAGCGCAAAAACGGGAAACGGTCGTGACACTGCAACTCGAAAAAGCGCATCCTTGATTGTTTCATCAAAGGCTTCGATCATATACTTGCGCCGGGCTTCTAGGAACCGACGGATGTCTTCGATATTGCTTAGATCGGGATTTTCAACGGGATAGCAGAGGCGGAGGACGATGTGAAGCGTGCTGGAATCCTCTGTTAACTCGATGAGAGGGAGACCCTGGGCTTGATTATTGCCTCCGAGAGGTGGGACCTCAGGAGCGGCATCGGGTAATTCAAACATGTCTTTGAACACAACCGACACAGTAGCGAGGACTGAGGACGAAAAAGTCGACATTATCTGACGACCGTAAGATTACAGTAAGGCCGGGCCAGATGTCATGGAATGGGGGGCCAGCATTGCGCGTTGTGTCAGGATGAGATGCTGGAGAGGACGCACGCGACATGAAGAGATAAATGAGGCGGAGAGAGAAAGCTGTCGAGCATGGGAAAGAACATCGGCATGCTTCTGGGGAAGACTTTTCTAGCTATCGAAGGTCGAAGACGAAAGTGTGCTATCATAGATAGATATTGGGTATTATCTTAGGTATTACATAATCATTAACAAATTTCTTTTTGGGCGACCTCACTTGACAGCACGCCGTATTTTTCTTATTCATCGTTGGCCACAGCTCCGAGAGCGAACACCCCAGGTCAACTAGAACCTCTACCTGTCCGTTCTTTGACGGGCCCAAGCCCTGTTAGCTCTCCAAACCAACATGTGAGTTTTTCTTCTCGTGAACAAACCCCCGTTTGGCGCCACATATATGCCGTCCCATTTCTTCCGTTCTACCCTCTATTGGCCTATACGTACTACGTCAAGTATGACCAGTGGTTAAAGAGCGAAGAATGGACCTTCCTCGCCTGTGTCTTGCTCGGCGCGAGTCATTCGTTGAGCTTTTTGGTGACACGTTGGAATGCAAGGGCAAAGGCGTGGATTACAACCCGCAAGGTGCGTGTCCGCCACGTTCCTTTTCGGATCACGTTAACGCCAGATTCAGGCGCGCTCACTCACAGAGGCGGATTGCATTCGCATCACCCCTGCTCCTCACCGTGGGCAGGGAGAGATCGTACCCCTTCTCAAACGCGTCCCATCTGATCCCGCTACATACTCGTTCAGCTATCAACAAGACACCTACTCCGTGCATTCCGTTGGCCCAATTACTTTCGGTCTGCTCCCGTACCCATCGTCTACGCACCCTCCTCTCTCTACCTATAGCAAACCTGTCAGCTTGCGTGCCTCTGATCTTCCAGCGCTCCGGTCAATGTACGGGAAGAACGAATTCAACATCCCGATTCCGTCTTTCGGTTCGCTGTTTGCTGAGCACGCTACAGCACCGTTCTTCGTCTTTCAGATCTTCTGCGTGGCACTGTGGATGCTCGATGAGTATTGGTACTACAGTCTCTTCACGCTTTTCATGCTCGTCGTTTTTGAGTGCACCGTCGTGTGGCAGGTGTGTAATCCTGTGATTTTAGCGCTCACTAAGCGTCTCATCTTCCTCCCTTTGATAGCGTCTTAGGACACTAACCGAGTTCCGCACTATGTCTGTCGCTCCGTTTCCTATCCAAGTACTAAGGGACTCCAAGTGGTCTGTTTTGCAATCTGATGAGCTACTTCCTGGAGACGTTGTTTCTCTTGGTATTTACTCCGTCTTCAAATGCGCCTGTGACCTCACTGACACAATGCAGTGCGCAGCCATCAGTCAGAAACCAATATTCCAGCAGACGTGCTCTTAATTCAAGGAACTTGCATCGTGAACGAGGCGATGCTCTCTGGCGAGTCGACTCCGCTACTAAAGGAGTCGATAGAACTTTTGGATGCAAGCGACAAGCTGGATGCGGACGGTCAGCATAAGGGCACCGTGTTATTTAGCGGAACAAAACTCCTTCAAGGCAGCAATGGTGGTGTGTATATTCAGTGTACTGCCGTTCGTTCTCATCTTCATGCCGCTGCCGCTACCCTAGGGAACACTCCTGATGGTGGATGCCTCGGCGTTGTTTTGCGCACTGGGTTTGGTACCGCTCAAGGACAACTTGTTCGCACAATGGTTTTCTCCACCGAGCGCGTATCTGCGAATAATCTCGAGTCGTTCCTTTTTATTGGATTCTTACTCATCTTTGCAATTGCGGCGAGCTGGTACGTCTGGGTCAAGGGTAAGGACTCCCTTACAGTATGCGAGGTCTCTCCTACTGACAGAATTGACACTCTAGGTATTGAGAGGGATCTGAAAAAGTCAAAACTGTTGCTCGACTGCGTGTTAATCGTCACGAGCGTGGTGCCACCGGAACTACCCATGGAGTTGTCTCTAGCCGTAAACGCTTCCCTGGTTGCTTTGTCAAAGTTCGGTAAGGCTCCTCAGATTGCCTATAGAATTGGTGCCTCATCCTCCTTTCAGCAATATTCTGTACAGAACCTTTCCGGATTCCTTTTGCAGGACGCGTCGATATCTGTTGTTTTGACAAGACGGGAACGATCACTGCAGAGAATCTCGTTGTCGAGGGAATCGCCGGTGTCGAGTGGGTGCCTTCGTCCATCACAACACGCTTCCTCTCATTCACTTGTCAGTCCATCTGATCGTTTGAAACTTGTGGACGTAAAAGCAACTTCCCGCGAAACGACATTGTGCCTAGCAGGCGCGCACGCCCTGGTTCGATTAGACGATGGCACTGTTGTTGGCGACCCAATGGAGAAGACCACCCTCGAGTCCCTTGAGTGGAAGATAGGCAATGGGGACGGAGTATCGCCTACCTCTCCTTCGGCTTCCCATCGCACAACACTCTCGATTCGCCGTCGCTTCCAATTTTCTTCTGCACTGAAAAGGATGTCCACGATTTCTACCCTTCCTGGTGGCCGTGGTTTGGTCGCGGTCAAGGGGGCTCCAGAGACGCTAAAAGCTATGCTGGCCCATGTTCCCTCTGATTATGATGAAACGTATAAGTGGTACACGCGTCGCGGAAGCCGCGTACTCGCTCTTGGTATGAAGGAGTACGAATCCATCTCAATGGACAGGGCACGTATCAGAGCAATGTTTTTGGGATGTGTCCTGACAACACCATTAGATCAAGAAGCTGAATCGGGACGAAGTCGAGAGTCACCTCAAATTTGCCGGGTTCCTGATTTTTCACTCCCCGCTCAAGCCGGACGCAGTGGACGCACTCAAGATGTTGGCCGATTCATCGCACCGGGTTCGTTGTTTTAGTTATCATTTTGGAGAAAGAGACACTCACATGAGCTGGTAGTGCATCATGATCACTGGGGATAACCCTCTCACTGCTCTTCACGTTGCCCGCGACGTTGAGATTGTCGACCGGGAGGCGTTAATCTTGGATCTGAAAGAAAATCCGGCACACGAAGCGGGTAAGTGAGATGTTGTCTCCGGCTTCATTGAAGGCTAATTCTTCTGGGAGACCTTGAATGGCGAACTGTCGACGAAACCAAGATAATTCCCGTTGACCCGACAGAACCATTGGATAAATCGTTATTAGACAGCTACGACATTTGCATCACGGGGGCAGCCCTCAAGCAGTTCATGTCTCAGCCGAGTTGGAGGCAACTTGTACAGCATACGTGGGTGTACGCACGGGTGGCACCGTTGCAGAAGGAGTTCATTGTGACCTCACTACGTGGGCTTGGCTACACAACCTTGATGGCTGGCGACGGTACAAATGATGTTGGTGCACTCAAGCAGGCGCACATCGGCGTGGCTCTTCTAGACGGGACAGCCGAGGACCTCCAAAAGATTGCGGAGCGCGAGCGTCTGGATCGCATCAAAAAAGTTTATGAGAGTCAGCTTAGGATATCTTCCCGATTTAACCAGCCACCACCTCCGGTTCCACCGGCTATTGCACACTTAGTTCCAGACGCCGTCGCGGCTCAGCAAAGAGCAGCAGCAGATCAAGCCGAGGCACGAAGGAGGAATCCTTTGGAAAAGGTCCGTCGATGTCTTGTCATATAGGCTAACATTGTGACCCTCTCTTTCCTCCAGTTTGACGTCGGTACCATCACGAACGCCCTGGCAGACATGGAAGGCGACGAAGACGTTCCGAAAATCAAATTAGGCGACGCATCTTGTGCGGCCCCTTTTACGTCGAAGCTGTCTAATGTCTCTGCGAGTAAGTCACCTCATCTTTAGTAATTCTAGTCATTGAATATTTGGTATTAGTCACGCATATCATTCGTCAAGGACGGTGCACACTCGTTGCCACTATTCAAATGTACAAGATTCTGGCATTAAATTGTTTAATCACCGCGTACAGTCTCAGCGTGCAATATTTAGACGGAATTAAGTTCGGCGATTATCAAGTCACAGTCACCGGAATGTTGATGTCCGTGTGCTTTTTGTGCATTTCCCGAGCGAAGGTTTGCACCGGCTCTTTTGACCTTTCACACGTGTACTAAACTTGACGTTGCAGCCGGTGGAGAAGTTATCTCGCGAACGGCCTCTGGGCAACATTTTCAATTTCTATGTCCTTCTATCCGTACTATTGCAATTCGCACTTCACATCGGATCTATGGTTTATATTACGGAACTTGCACATGGACTGGAAGAGTATGTTATCGTTGCTACTTCACCGCGTCACGCGCGTTGCTGACAATTTTCGATCAGCCGTGGTCCCATAGACCTGGAGGCCAAGTTCGAGGCAAACTTGCTGAACACAGCTGTGTTCTTACTCGGGCTCTCTCAGCAAGTGTCGACATTTGCTATTAATTTCCAGGTCAGTCCGGCTTTGTTTATTCCTGGCAGCTCGCATCACAATTTTTTTTTTCGCAGGGGCGGCCCTTCCGTGAGGGTATTCGGGAGAACAGTGCGCTATACTGGGGACTGGTTGGGGCTAGCGCTGTTGCTTTCTCAGGGGCGACAGATTTCATGCCTGAACTCAATCGATGGTTACAGGTGGTTGAAATGGACAATGCGGTCCGTTGTCCGTCTTCTCACCATACTTGGTCTGGGCTGACTCCCAACAGTTCAAAGTCCGTCTCACCGCTTCTATGATTATTGACTTCATTGGCTGCTGGGTGATTGAGCAAATCTGCAAGTACCTGTTCGCCGACCTCGAGCCCAAGCCCCTCGTCACCCGCGGGCGAGAGAGACGCGAGAGACGCCGAGTCGCAGAGGAGTTAGCAAGGCAGGCACAAAAATCTGATGACGAGAAGAAGACACAGTGATCTAAACTACTCGCGTCACGATCTTCCGCCTTACCCTCACTGGACGTTGTTAGCATCAATCGTATAGAATACTTATCTTGTCCGATTGGATCAATGGACCTAGTGTCTGGCCTTGCCGGCCCCTGTCACCGCGCTTATGCTCATCACCCCGGTGTTTCCTACTTCTCGGCCGGTCTCTTGGCTTTCCGAGTTGATGTGGCACGAGGCATTTCTCGGCTCCGCTTCCAAATGGTCTCGTGTGCTCCGAACGAGGCACATTGACAGTGCGTGGAATTCCTGGTGGGAACCCCGCCCCGGATGCTGACCTTGTCAGAGGTCGTGAAGTTAGAACGCGAGTGCTATGATTTTAGCGTTTAGTTCGTGCATCAAAAAATGAGCTATAAGACACGGTCTCCATTTTGTTTTTGTGACCCCGCACAGAGCCATCATGTCAACTGCGTTCTCTCGACTCATACCGCTTGCTAGACGGGATGGCGTCCTCATACATGAAGGAATGCCCGTCTTGCTCTTTGTGACCCTTTTGGTTCTGTACTGTATCCGCTACGCCCGTAGCCCTTGGCGTAAGCTCCCCCCAGGCCCTCGCGGCCTCCCGATAGTGGGAAATATCAGGGAACTTCAAGACAAAAGGTGGCTGACATCTCGCGAATGCAAAGCGACATACGGTAGGCCTGGTCCATTTTTATCACCGGTCTCTTAAGTTCGTGTGGCAACAGGAGACGTCGTCTATCTGAGCGTTTTGGGAAGACCGATCGTCGTATTGAATTCACAGAAGGCTGCGGCCGACCTACTCGGGAGGCGTGCCAGAGTCTATTCTGATAGACCCCGTTTCATCGTGGCATCAGAAATATTAACCGGTGGGTTGGAAGTCAGCTTCCTCCAATATGGATTACTGTGAGCAACCCTTTCCCACTCTGTGCCGTTAGTTCTTCTGAACGAGACTGCTACTAGCTGGCGGCGAATGCGCAGAGCGGCCCACGAAGGGTTGCACAAAAAGGCCGCAAAGGCATTCAACAACATACAGATGATGGAAGCTGTCCTGCTGGCCGACGGAATTCTCGATAGTCCAGAACAATGGGAAAAACACATGCGGCGCTTTACAGCTTCTATGATCATGACTGCTGTTTATGATACCCCCGCTATCCACTCCGTGGAGGATGAATACGTGCGGCGTATCAACGACCACGTCATGCGCGTTGCGGAATCAACATTGCCAGGGTCCCATTGGGTTGAACTCCTTCCCTGGATGAAACACATCCCAAGCAAGTAAGTACCCATCGGCTCAATTCCGTTGCCTCTCGAAGCGACATTGATGAGCTGCGCTTTCCAGATTCGCGAAATGGAAACGCACGGCGGAGGACTGGTTCCGCCGTGACTCCGAGATGTTTGAAAGTCTCGTCGACTCTGTTCGCACGAAGTTGGTGAGTTTGAGGGACTTTACTTTGTGGCTCGTTGACTGATCTATCCACTGGCAGGCCAAGGGCATCGATCGTCCAAGCTTCAGCGCTACATTGATTAAGAATCAAAGCCGCCATGGCCTCGATGGGCGAGAGATGGCATGGCTCGCTAGCACGATGTAGTGAGTCACCTTTAGCAAACGTTTTCTCGCTCCGTGGCTGAGTACGGCTCCCTCGCAACAGCGGTGCCGGTGCCGAGACCACGACCAGCTCGATGTATTGGTGGATGCTCGCCATGGTCGCTTTCCCCGAAACCCAACGGCGAGCCCAGGCGGAACTGGACGCCGTTGTGGGTCGAAGTCGGATCCCATCTTTCTCCGATCTTCCCAGCCTGCCCTACTTGCGCGCCATGGTCAAGGAGGTCCTCCGATGGAGATCCGTTCTGCCCGTTGGGATCCCCCATTGTTCTCTCGAGGACGACTGGTACGAGGAAATGTTCATTCCCAAGGGAGCGATGTGTCTCGTGAATGTCGGGTTGTGTAACCAAGACCCTGCCGTCTATGGCGACGACGCGGCCCAGTTCGACCCGTCTCGTCACCTCAATCCCGACGGGACTCTCGCACCGAGTCCGCCGGACACCCAGGACGACGGCCACGTCGTCTACGGCTTCGGAAAGCGAATATGCGTCGGGAGACATGTGGCAAACGATACGATGTTCATTGCGTTCGCGGTAATGCTGTGGGCCTCGGAGGTCGTCCCAGCCAAAGACGAATGCGGAAAGGACATTCCGGTTGACGTGGACGGTTATCTCGACAGCGGGATGCTTCAGTGAGTTGATTCGTCACGAATGGGTGATTACCCCGGATGCTGAGACACGCGTCCGTTCCAGTCTTCCCCTACCCTTCTCGTGCAAGATCACGCCGAGGTTCCCCGACGTAATCGATATCCTTCGCGAAGAGCGCGAACTTCGTGGTCACACGTAAATCCGATCTTCGGCCGAGGCACGTACTTTGCGCATCCGTCGTTATACCCCATCAGAGTTATGCAGGATTTGCTTCTTCGGACTAACTTGTTTCATTCATGCGTATCACCACTCAACTCTATTGACGAAATTTGTTTCCTATTATTTATTCGAAAGAGAATATATTTGATAAGACAGAAGAAAAATAAAGGAATTTATACGGTGCGGTAAATTGGCATTGGCGGTTTAAAGAAAAAAAAGGGCGTTGGCACACACTCAGAGGCATCTAGTACTTGCTGGACTCATCCTTAAGTACTAGGGCTCGCAGACTGCGTCATTGACGCGACTCGGGTCGGGTGCTACTCGTGTTTTTTTCGGAGTTGATTTTGAGTTTTTGGCTCATTAGACCCAATTTTCCCTCCGCGACACTGCTATACAGCAAGTCGTCCAAGAAGTCGTCGACAGCTTGTATCCACAGTACCAACGTATCAACGGCTAAACGACGATTCCAGCGAGCCAACGGCCACAGGCAAGTAAGTGAGTCGCTCTTGTTGACTTTCGCCGGGGGAGGGCGATTCAGTCCCCCTGATCTCATATCGGACTTAAGTTACATCGCGATCCTTGGCTACTAGTATCGGGCCAGTGCCGCTCTCGGATCTCAAGCCTGCCCTCTTTCCCGTCGGTTGAAAGAAGCCGCAAAATGCTCCTTGGCAGGGCAGGACCACCCACAAGGGCGACGCCAATTCTGTGGACGCACATAGCTTGGATTCTCGTGGACAGTTATGATCATTTGGTGGTGTCATTATGTATTGGTATCCTATGCTGTTAAAAGCTACATTGATAGAAATGAAGTCATAAGGGCGAAAGCAACTTCACGTTAGACAGCCGTACAGCGAATAGACAGGTGGTGAGGCTGGTGAGGAAGTGAAACAGCGTGTGTGACAGGCTACCGTGCGGGCGACGCAGACTTTTGAGGTACCTTGGCCTCAAGGTCAGCCAACTGTTGGTTACGCTTCTCGGCGAGTTCTCTTTGTCTCTGTAGGGATCTGAACCGAAAAATACAAGTCAGCGCTAATATCCAGGCATTTTTGAGCTCGGACACATACCTGATCTGATTTTCGAGCTCCAGTACTCGCTCCTTGTAACCCTGCCTTTCTCGCTTGACCTTCTCTTCGGCCGCGCGTAGGCGATTCTCGTATTCCTTCACCCGCGCCTCCCACTTGCCATCTGCCACCGTGGTTTTCTGGTTCATAGCGGCCATCTTCTCCTCTGCGGCGGCGAGCTGGTTCTGCGCATTGGCCAGGCGACGTTCCGCATTGTTCGCGCGGATCATGAGTGCCTTGACCTCGTTCGAGTCCCCAGGCGCCGGCCGCTTCAATATGGCCAGCTGCGCAGTTAGATCCGACAAATTTGACTGCACCGCACGTCAGAAACCCCCAAATTCAACCGACCGCAGAAATTAATTTACCTTGGCCGCTTCTAATTCGCCCTCTTTCGCACTGAGCTTGCGGCGCATGGTGGTCTTCGTGTCCGCGCACTGTTTAACGCTATTCTCGAACTTGTCTATCTGCCGCCATCGGTGGTCCAAAGACTTGCGTATCTCGCTCAGCTTCTCGGTATATCGAGCCTCGGCTTCCTTGACACGCTTCTCAAAGTCGACTTGAATCTGGCTCAACGACTTCAGTCGGGTGATGAGGTTGTCGTGGAAGATGCCAAAGTTTGTGTATGGCTTAGTTTCGGCTTGGCCACCTTTCTTCTGCAGTCGCAGTTAGGACGAATATCAGACGCGTCTCAGGGACCACTAAACGGCGAACGTACAGGCGTCTTGTCAACACCAAGGATCTTGTCCATGTATTGATAGATAGTGAGCAAGAGGGTATTGCGCTCGGTCAGCTGGTCCCTGTATTGATTCTCCGCTGAGAGCAGAGACCTTTGGTCCTTGGAAAGGCGCTGCTCGAGTTCCTGAGTGCGTGCGCGCAAGGAGGCAACATCCGCTTCCGCCGTGCTCAAGCTCGACTGAACCAGATCAAGCTTGTCCGTGGCATTCAACCGCGCTTGAGTCTGGGAGGCTAGCTGCGCCGAGAGCTCGCGATTCTCAGTGTGTAACGTGTCGATGACGCCGTCGCGTTCGCGCATGCGCGTCTCTCGCTCTTGAAGATCCTTACGGGCTCGAGTGAGCTCGTCCTCGAGCCGTTCGAGATCACGCTTGAGCCGATCCGCCTCGAGCTGGAGTGAGAACCGAGCTGTAGTCGCGTGTTCGCCTTGCGTCTTGGCTGCCGTCTCCTGTGCGGTCAACGCGGTTTGAATTGCGGAAACGTCTGCTTCGCGCTGGCTGAGAAGAGCCTGCACACGGGCGAGCTCCGCTTGCGCGGTCTGCGCAGAGGATTCGTGCGCTTCGAAAGTGCGACGCGACCGGCGCATATCTGATTCGAAATCGCGATGTGCCTTGTCCAATTCGGCCTCGGCACGTTCGCGAGCCTCGCGTTCCATCTGCACTTCCCCGACAAGGTCTTCGACGTGCTGCGCAAGCTCTTCCTGACGAGCTCGATGCGCGCGAATATCCTGGTTGCTTTCCTCGTAAAGTTGAACCGCCTCTTGCAATTCGCCCTTGAGGTGTGCTACTTTCTGTTAAGACGTCAAGCAATACACCGGAACAACAACGGTAGCGCGGACTTCTTTCAGAGCTGCCGTGAGCGCTTCCAGCCGCTCACGCTCAACCATCTCGTCTTCTCGTGCGCGATCATTGATTCTCTTCAGTTCTTCGGCATCTTCCTCGAGTTCGTAGATTCGGTGCCCAAGTTGCTCGATTTCGCGGTTCGCGAGAGCAATCTCTTCGTCCTTCTCCTCAGCCTCCTGTTCTAGATGAGCGAGAGCGGCTTCGAATTTGTCGTGAAGAGCATTGGTGTTCGATTCTAGCTCGTTGATCTGCATGCGAAGTTCCTCCGACTCACCATCACGCTCCGCGAGGGCCTGCAAGCAAATCAGTGCGCCGCTGTGGAGAACACGTAGTTACGACGCACGTCACGTAGCTCCTCAATTTGTGTCTTCGCCTCGTCGACCTCCCCCTTCCATTCGCCTTCGACGTCATCAAGGATAGAACGGTGTTCGCTGACGAGCTCGCTGATCTCCTGGTTCTTGAAACCCAACTCGTCATCTTTCTGCTGGAGCTCAATATTCGCCGCGGCGAGTTTATCGCGTAGCACATTGAGGTCGTCTTCGATCGCCTCGCGTGACTCGCGCTCTTCGAGGATCATGGCGCGGCTTTGACTACGTTCGATGCTTTCTGCTTCTCGGCGATGGTCCAAGTCCTCAATTTGCAGACGCAGTGCCTCATTCTGATCCAAGAGTTCTTCCTTGTCCTCCTCGCGTTGAACGAGAGCATCTGCATGCTCCTCTAGTGCAGCTCTAAGGTCATTAATTTCCTCTTGAAGTGCAGCGATCCGCCGTGTGCCGCCGCCGCCACTAGAGTCCTCCCCGCGTTGTTCAACGATGTCCTTGAGCCGTTCGAGTTCATCCATGTTCTCTTCGAGCAGGTGGCGGACATTCTCGAGCTCTTCCTCTAGCTCAGCGTTGCGTTCTTCTGCCTCACGCAGAGCGGCACCGTCTTCGCCCGGTTCACTGCTGAGACGACGGCGTAGTTCATGTTCACGCTTCTCGAGCAGAGCCTCGAGCTCACGCTCACGTGACGTTCGTGCTACGTCCCCACGTTGTAAACGTTGTAGTTCATTCTCGAGCTCTAGGACGAGCTTCCGGACTTTCTTGAGTTCCATACCGCGTTGTTGGACCTCAATCTTCAAATTGATGTTCTGTTTGAGCGCTGCCTCTACTTGGTCGGGAGCTAGTTGGGCGAGACGCTCTTCGAGGAAATGGACTTTGAGTTTTATGTTGAAGTTCTCCTTCTTGAGGTTGTCGATGTGCTGAAATAGTATGCGGTCATGTCAAAGGGTGCGCGTGTTAGAGACGAGGCAAGCCGCGGACCTTCTCCTGATCTCGAAGGGTGAGGTTGTTCCCCTTTGAATTGGCGACATTCGACTTGGAACGCTTCCCTCTAGTGTTCAAGGGTGTACCGAGGTCTCCCTCCCAGCTGTCTTCCTTCCGGGAGGCATTTAGTGGATCAGACCCTTGCTCGTCATCATCTTCACGACTAGCGATATGTCGTCTTAGCGCAACTGGAGTGGCCTCGTCGCCTTTTCGTCGTACAAGTGCATGAGGTGGTGATGGAGTGGATATCGGAGCGGATGAAGGGGCAGTTGTCTGAGACGAAGCCGACGACACCCTGAATGACTTTGCAGGGGTCGAAATGCCAGAGATAAGAGAACCGAGAGAAAGATCAGGCGTTCCGAGAGATTGAAATGAAGTGTCCGCCTGTGCAGACATCCCGACCGTACAAGTCAAGAAGGCAACTAAGCAACAAAAAGTCCAACCGGCCCGTCGAGGCCCGGGTCTTTAAAGCAAGCGCAAGTTGAGGCAGAGCACAAGGTCCTTTACAACCATGAAGATCTATTCTCTCGCCGTCATCCTCGCACCCCCTTCGGGTCCCAGTGCAAACCTATGTTCCGCGTCCGACCTCTCCTCTTTTTCTTTCTATCAGAAAGGTTCCGTCAGCGAATTCATGTCCTTTTTTACAAAGACTGTCGCAGAACGCACCCCCCAAGGTGCACGTCAGAGTGTTCAAGAGAACAACTATACTGCGCACGTGTACAACAGAGGAGGTGCAGAGCAGCTCGCAGGTTAGTTAGCCTTCATTTTCTGTGGCACCGTGCGCCATGTTCCAACCGTCATACTTTAGGCGTTATTATCACCGACCACGAGTATCCCGTTCGACCCGCCTTCTCGCTCCTCACCAAGCTCCTCGATGATTTTACGGCCAAGGTCCCCCAGTCTTCCTTCTCCAATCCATCTGCGATCTCGTTCCCAGATATCAACACCTACCTCCAGAAGTACCAGGATCCGCGGCACGCGGACAACATCATGCGCGTGCAGCAAGAGCTTGATGAGACCAAGATTGTTCTAGTGCGCATGCCCTTTCGAAATGATTTCTCATGCTCATCCATGATGATCGCAGCATAAGACAATCGAGTCAGTTTTGCAACGTGGCGAGAAGCTGGACAATCTCGTGGAGCGGTCGACTGCGCTTTCTGCACAAAGCAAGATGTTCTACAAGACTGCTAAGAAGGCAAGTCCATGTCCCTTTTCTTCGACCTTATTGGCTAATATCATTTTTGTGCAGCAAAACTCTTGCTGCACCGTCATGTGAGGCGTTATACAGGGAACGCGCGCTCTATCTTACTTTGCCACGATGTACTTGTATACATACCCAGAGGACAATTTCATTAATCCTTTCAGAAGGTATCGCTCCTTAGACTGGTCGGATACCATTCTGCCCTACTTCATGTCCGTTTCTCCTCGCCTGATGTCTCAGCGACGATCATCAGGATCAACAGCATATCTAGGTGCGTCGTTGGCAGCTCCGTCAGTTTTATTCTTATTCTCTTTCTGTTCTCTTGAGCAAGTCGCCACCTCGGGATGTTAACGTGCGACGGGCTAATAACCGCTGGCATGAATGTAGACCTGATACGAGATAGGGTAATTCTGAGTCACAATTACTCTGACTTGTTTCTCTGTGCCATTTGACGCAGGTGTCATCCTTGCGTCCTCACAGCACTTGTCCTGAGTCACTTGCCACACCACCGTTATTCGTGCCCTTTTTTTACAGTGAAAAAAAATCCATTTGGGTGCACCGTGGGTATGTGGCACCTAGAGATATTCGTGCCTTACTGCATGGTGGTATGAGACGTGATTTATAATAATTTTGAACATATAACATATCAATAATGGAAATGTCACAATTCAACCTCGTGCCATGGCGCACAGCAAGGACAGGCACTACTGGTCTCAGTTACGGATAGCGCTCACCGCAGGTTCTTGGGGATCACCTCACCCTGCCAAAGCCGCCAATGGTGTCCCCATTACCTGGACTGATCTCCTTCGCAAGTTCAATAAACACTGCCACGGATTCACCGATGTTGCGGAAATTGAGGCATTCCTTATCCTCGGGACAGAAAGCGTGGTAGCTGACGAGCACGCCGTTGAAGCAGAAGTGGGTTACAAAGTTCTCAGGGGCCTCGAAGCTGAAAACACCAACTCCGATGTGCGTCTTTGGCCGTTCCATCTCCTTCCGTTGACGTTCTCAACCACCTCAGTCGCTGAAGCTTGCCCTCGCTTACTACGCATATGCCCTCAAAGATCCAGCTCAGTGCCTCTCTTACCTCAATCAAGTCCGCGACCTTGCCAATGCGCAGAGCCGCCTCAATCTTGCGGACTCACTTCGCTCAAACACGTCTTCCCTTCAAGCACCTTCGGTTTCCGACAACACGTCCTCAGTATCATTCATAGGTAGCTTTGTGTCTAGCGACTCTGCCCCAACAATTGCCGACATTTCTGACGGCAAAGCTTGGGCCGCTATCGAAATCGTGCGTAGTGTGTGCTTACAGGGTAATCCATGGTTTTCCACCATTGCTCGTTTGAGTGTTCTCACACCGTGTAACAGGCATGTCGCTCGAAAAGCTGACGCCTGCCGATACATCCAGGATTCTGTCTGTCTACCTAATTGCCACCCAGGCACTCCCGGCCATTGAGAGCAACATCTCACGGTCCTTCCCACAAAATCCGCAGCACGCATCGAGCTCTGGTCCCGGTCACATCGACACTCCATCATTTTCGAGATATCGTGAGCTATGGAGGTGGATAGAACGCCTTCTTAGGCGCGCAATCATCATCGCAGCACGAATCTGTAGCTTGAACAGCACTCAAGAAGCTGTTTTATGGATGTTGTTTTCACAATATCAAACCTGCAGCGAACACTGGCCCCCAACATTCCGTTCTGCGCATCGATCCACTGTTGCCGAGTTATTTATCCGCGCTCTCGTCTTGCGTGCACGTCTCCCAGGGCGTCCCCCTCCATCCTTTAACGCACAGTTTCGCCCGGGAACTCTAGATGTCCAGATCACCGCCTCAATGGTCGCACGTCGCGCAATCCAGGACTACCGTGACATCCTGGATGCCAGTACACACTTTCCAAAGGCGGGAGAATGCAATGTCAAGGTAGAGGAGTTGACGGATTTATGCGTTGCAGTATGGGAGGCAGGCGGATCTAAGAGCGGAGACGCAGCCTGGGTGATGGATGTGCGTTTTTCGTCGGGTCAAGAAAGAACGCTTGCTAACTCATGTCTATCCAGATCCTCTGGTGGGCGACACGCTTAACTTTCAACGCCGCCCGCGTGTTCCGACATACGATGCGCATTTCCGAAGCCTGCGGGGATGCCGTGCTCGCGACGCGTGCATTACGGCTTTATGTCCTGACTGTTGGGAAGGCAAAGCTTACCGGAAAATCTACGGATCCAGACGCGACCTGGGTTACCACACTCGTGTGGGGCTCTCGGATGCTTTGCCGACTTTCTCTCATGGCAGACCCAACATCGGGTAACCGTGGGATGGACGAGGCGCGCGAGGCTGGCACGATCCTAGAAAAAGCAAAGGAGCGACTCGACCCAGAAGACAAGACATTGAGAGCGCGCGTGGAGTTGGCGGAGGGTTCACCTCGCCCTCGCATTGTTCAGGCCTATCCCCGCGCGTGATCTTGCACGCGCGATCGAAAACGCACGCATAGCTGTCGAGCTCGAACCAGACAATGTCCGTTACTGGCACCTTTTGGGCCTCCTGCTTGCTGCGTCTGAGGATTGGCGCGGCGCACGGGAGGTTCTGGAAGTAGGTGCGACACTAGACGATCAATCGTGGACGGCCGAGCGGACCCCACCTCTGGCTGGTGATAATCAGGACGCCAACACGATAGGCAGACAGGCGGATAGTCCGACTGGTATCGCATCTATCGATAATACATCGCGCACGCAACCAGAGTCATCGCTAGTCTCTGAGGAAGGATCGACTTCGACAGAGCGGCAGCATGAACGTGAAACTATCCTCGATGGGCAGTCGCATACACTTCCGTCACCGGCAGAGCTTCTCCGGCCATTACCAGATCATCCCCCGCCGTCGATTACAGAACGCTTCGAGCACGCACTTCAACTCCGAATGACTCAGCTTGCCTTGACGGAGCTCATTGAAGGCCCCGAGGGGACTGAAGAGAAATGGATCGACTTGTTTCAGTGGTTTGCGAAGAGAGGTCCTGAGAGAGAACAGAGCCGTGAGCCTACCTTGTGCTCCCGCGCCGTGCGCTAATGGCCTCTCGCAGAGCGTACGTCGATTGAAACCAGCCGGCGCTCACTCGAAGCAAAGTCAGACACATTTGACCCGCAAGCTGTTACGTCTCTTCCGACCGGTGCCAATAGTGTCTATGGTCCCCAGCTCATGCCGATCACCATTACATCCGCGACGGATCTCCAGGACGAGAATGGCACCCCCACACAAAATGGAAAGTCCAGGCTCTCTATCGATGACGCGGAGAAGGA
>WNGR01005817.1_pt1 | contig 17026 bp, 12 predicted proteins | sample 5407581 | NCBI WGS metagenome assembly WNGR01 (sample SAMN13153383, study PRJNA577476) | soil metagenome | isolation source: 80 cm soil or saprolite under Garry oak tree replicate 2 | place: USA:California | collected 2016-06-15 | reverse complement strand
GTGTGCTCCCGCCCCTTCTTCTTCGCCATCGGCCACGCCCTTTCGCCGGTGCCACTCGCAACGGTTGAGCACGCCCTGCCGGTGCACGGATGCAGTGTGGCCGATGTCACATCCCCTGGCGAGCGAGGGCATGGCTTCGACAGCTTCGATCTGCCGCACGGCGGCAGGGGGCTGTGGGCCGACACGGCTGCTTCTGGGGTACGTGACCTTACGCTAATTGCAGGTATTCTCCTCATAGGGAATGGAGCATCTTAGCTCCACAAGTCGCTCGTAGCGGGCTGGTTGCTCATTCTGCTTGAAAGCCCGCATTAGCCGAGTTCCGCTTCTGAGCCGCCGTGCACGGCGTGATAGGTGGCACGCGGGCCAACCGCCCATCGGCGTCTTTCCGCATCGGGTAATCAGGTGGATCGTGAGGGGAGAGGAAGACGCGGTGCCGCCACGTCTCAGCAAATTCATCATGCGCTGTCGCCCGGTCCTGGCCGCCAGCTTGATGCTGGTTGTCGCGACAGGATGCGTCCACTCAGCGCCGACCACACAAGCCGCGCTGTGCCAGAAGTTCGATGCCCTCGGTGAGGAGCTGCTCAGCACGCACCTGTTCTCCGACAACGCGGTCTTTCGTCGCGCGGGCGATTTGGCCGACGCAGCGGAGCGGTACGACGCGTCAGCGAGCGTCAAGGCTGAAGCGGAACGGATCCATAAGATCGCGGACAGTGACTCGACCAGTGGAGTTCAGCTGTTGAACGCCACGCAGGCCATCGCCGATGTCTGTGGTCACCCGCTCGACATCGGAAACCTTTTTCCATAATGGGATCTTTGTCATTCCGACTAGGGACCACCTGGTCGCCGTCGAGACCTCAAGTCACTCGATTGCGTCGCTAGTAGCAGGAGTCGCTGAGCGATACCATTGAGGCCCTCCCAGGGCCTGGGAGCCACTGCACTTCCGGGTTGCCGGGGCCCACACGGAGACGGGCTGGGCGGCGATGGGCATGACGCAGCACTACCAAGCCGGTGAGTTGTCGCTGCTGCTGGCGCGGCTCCTCCAAGGGTCCCGGGCTCGTTACTCGGCCTGACCGAACCTCTTGATCTCCTCGAGCTCCTGTGGCGATAGTTCGCGCGGGACCTCGCCGCGGGCGACCTTCTCGCCATGGACATGGTGGCGGATGTCCTCGACGATCTCCGGGTTCGCGAGGGTGCTCACGTCGCCGACCTCGGCGAAGTTGGAGATCGAGGCGATGACCCTGCGCATGATCTTGCCGGAGCGGGTCTTGGGCATGTCCGTGACGATCCAGACGTTCTTGGGCCGGGCGATCTTGCCGATCTCTGTGTCGATCGCCTTGGACACCTTCTCCTCGAGGGCCTTGCTCGGCGTGTACCCCGGCTTCAACGCGACGTACATCTCGACGGCCCGGCCGCGGATCTCGTCGATGACCGGCACCGCGGCGGCCTCGGCAACCTCCTCGACGGTGATGGTCGCCGACTCGAGCTCCTTGGTCCCGAGCCGGTGGCCGGCCACGTTGATGACATCGTCCACCCGGCCGAGGATCCGGAAGTAGCCATCGGCTGCCTGGACAGCGCCGTCGCCGGCGAAGTACGGCCAGTCGCGCCAGTCCTTGCTCTCTCTGTTGCGGCAGTACTTCTCGTAGTAGGTCTGCACGAAGCGCTCGGGCTGACCCCAGATTGTCTGGAAGATCCCGGGCCACGGGTTGCGGATGCAGATGTTGCCGGCACGGCCGCTCCCGGCCGCCACGACATTGCCGTCTTCGTCGTAGATCACCGGGTAGATCCCAAGCACCCCCGGCCCACAGCTGCCGGGCTTCATCGGCTGCAGGGCGGGCAGGGTGCTGCCCAGGAAGCCGCCGTTCTCGGTCTGCCACCAGGTATCGACGATGACCGCCTCGCCCTTGCCCACGACACTGTGGTACCAGCGCCATACATCCGGCTCGATCGGCTCGCCCACCGTCGTCATGTGCTTGAAGTGGTAGTTGTAGTTCTTCGGCTCTTCCGGGCCGAGCTTGCGCAGCATGCGGATGGTCGTGGGAGCGGTGTGCAAGATGTTTACCCCCAGCCGCTCGGCGATCCGCCAGGGACGGCCGGCATCCGGATAGACGGGCACGCCCTCGTACATCACGCTGGTCGTCCCCAGCGACAAGGGGCCGTAGACGATGTAGGAGTGCCCGGTGATCCAGCCGATGTCAGCGAAGCACCAATAGGTGTCCTCGGGGTGGATGTCCTGATAGTACTTTGACGTCCCGGTGACGTAGGCGAGATAGCCGCCCGTGCTGTGCTGGCACCCCTTCGGCCGGCCCGTCCGCTGGTGTACATCAGGAACAGCGGCGCTTCGGCGGGCATGGACACCGGGGCGACCTTGCTCCCGCGGTAGCCCTCGAGGAGCTCGTCGACGAAGTAGTCGCGGCCCTCGACCATCGGGCTCCTGGAGGCATACTGGCCGGGGTGGCGCCGCCAGACCAGCACCTTGTCGACCTCCTGGCCCTCATCATGAGCCCTCGCCAGCGCCTCGTCGGCCTTGACCTTGTGGTCGATCAGTTCGCCGTTGCGGTAGTAGCCATCCATGGTCACCAGGATGTGGCTCCGCGAGTCGGCGATCCTCTCCCCGCACGCCGCGCCGCTGAACCCACCGAACACCTCAGAGTGGATGACGCCCAAGCGGGCGCAGGCGAGCATCGAGACCGGCAACTCGGGCACCATCGGGAGGTGGAAGGTCACGCGGTCGCCGGTCTTCACTCCGGCGAAGCTCTGCAGGAGCGCGGCGAACTCGTTGACACGCGTGTAGAGCTCCTGGTAGGTGATCGCCTTGGTGCCCTCGCTCTCCGGCTCGGGCACCCAGATGAGCGCCGCCTTGTTCCGGCTGGTCGCAAGGTGACGGTCGACGCAATTGTAGGAAGCATTCAGGCGGCCGCCGACGAACCACTTCCAGAATGGCGGATCGCTGGTGTCGAGGGTCGTATGCCAGTAGGCATCCCAGTCCAGCAGGTCGGCGTATTCCTTGAAACACTCGGGGAATTGCTCCTCCCTGAATCGCTCGAGGATCGCCGGGTCGGCAGCGTTCGCCTGGGCGATGAACTTCGCCGGAGGGAAAAAGTATTCCTCCTCACGCCAGTGAACCGCGATCTGCGCTTCGGAAAGCTGCGACTCCTGCCCTGATGTCATGACTCGACCTCCCACCGGAAGGCGGCTTCGAGGACACGTTGTCGACGTCCGTCAGGCACCCATGCGACCCTTGCCAGATCACGTCCGATGCCCATCCGGGACTGTGTACCGACATGACGTTGGACGCGAGGGCTGAGCCGGCAAGTTCGGGAAGCAACTTCGTCGCCGCACATCATTCGCAGGCTTTCCCTCGGGTCCCAACAGTCTCCCCCGCCGATGCCGGCGAGTAAAGGCCATGGTCGTCCCTGCGCTGATGTGGAGGGTCAGACCATCCCCTCGTTCCGCTCGACAACGGTCGCAAGCCAGCCACGACAATCTCCGCTCGATCCACCACCAGTGGCGTCCCAATCGGGTCGAGGGCTCCACCCCACGCCGCGCGATCCGCGGCATGATCCCCCGGCGACGCAGGTAGGTCCGGTTGGCCGCATGGTCGTCGGCCTTGTCGGCGTCGGGTCAACTCCCGCAAGTCGTTGACCAGATGCTCCTGGTCGTAGAAGCCGTGCTCGGCGGCGCCCGCCGCTCAGTCGACCAGGGGGTCTCGCTCGATGCGGTGAGCACCCGCTGCAGACGACGCACCCGGGAGAACCGTTTCGGGGGTCAGGCCCACCTGCGGACCGAAGCGGCGCACAAACCGCTTGGGCTTCGACGCGGGGCCGAGGTGTTCGCCGAGCGCTGGACGCCGCTGATCCTGCGCGAGCTGCTCGCCGGCAGCCACCGGTTCAGCGAGCTGCAGCGAGGGCTGCCCCGCATCCCGCGTGCGCTGCTGGCACAGCGGCTGGGGTCCCTGGAGCGCGCCGGGCTGATCGAGCGGCGCCCGACCCGAACCGGACGGGGCTGGGAGTACCACCTCAGCCCGGCCGGTCTGTCATTCGGTCCGGTGGTCGAGGCGCTGGGCCAGTGGGGCTACCAATGGGCGGCCGAGCGGCTGCGACCCGACAACCTGGCCGACAAGCATTGCTTCTGGCTCGTGCTGCACCGACCCGAGGTCGACCTGTGCCTTGCCGATCCCGGCTTCGACACCGACCTGTGCGTCACCACCGACGTGCGCACGTTCACGCCGTGTACCTGGGCCGCGTCAGCATCGCGCATGCGCTCGGTGAGGGGTCGGTGACCGTGGCGGGACGCAGCGACCTGCGCCGCGCCTTCGGCGGGTGGCTCGGCCTGAGCCCGTTTGCCAGCCCGCGAGCATAGGCCGGTCCCCGGGAAGCGGGGTCTCGCACATCCCGCGAAGTTCACTTTTTAGGCTTTCTGTTCAGCTCGGGCATTCCCAGTATTCCTCCGGAGAAGTCCCCGAAGGAGGGATGCCCTCGTGCCAGGGCTCGGACTGCCCACGGCGCGGTGTCGGGTGGCCCGCTGTGGCAGCCGGGATCCTCCCCCGAGAACCCGACGCAACGCTCGCAGCACGCCGCATCACAAGGAGGAGCCATGCACCAACTGACCCATCGGCCGCTGCGTCTCGCCGCCGCCCTCACCATCCTGGCCGCGGCGCTGGTCGCCGCCCTGATCGCCCTGCCGCGCGACCATGCCAAGGCCACCCCGCCCTCGGGCATCGCCGCGGAGCTGCTGGCCCGCGGCACCATCGCCCACGCCAGCCACGTCCATGTCGCCGGCGTCGAGCTGGAGACCCGCGGGCCGATCGACGCCGCCACCGTGCACGTCACCTTCCAGCCGGGCGGGAGCACCGGCTGGCACGTCCACCCCGGCCCGGCATTGGTCACCGTCAAGACCGGCCAGCTCACCCTGTACCGCGCCAAGAGCTGCCGCACGCGCGCCTTCAGCGCCGGGCAGACGTTCCTGGAGTTCGGCCCCAACGACGTCAACCTCACCCGCAACGAGACCAGCGGCGTGACGAGACGGTGGTGACCGTCCTACTGCCGGTGGGCGCGCCGATCACGGTGGACGCGCCCGCCCCCAAGCACTGCCCGCTGTAGCCCAGCCGAGCGTCCCGGGCCGGAGTCCTGCTCCGGCCCGCTGGGCCGACCCGAGGGCACGGACCAGCGCCACGAGCTGAACGCCGCCGCGGCGTCACGGTGGCGGTGGGCAGCCCGCTCCGCCCGCTCCTGGCGCCACGCGGCGGCACGGCAAGCGATGTCATCCCCCACTCCGGGCTCACCCAGGAACGCACGGCCGCGTTCGATGTCGGCCGGCCTGGACACCGACCGCCAGTCCGCCGCGATCGCCGCGGCGCCGACCAGGTAGGGGTTGGAGGCGCCGCAGGGCACGCGGTTCTCGGCGTGCAGTCCGGCGCCGGCCAGGCCCTTCACCCGGATCGCGACGGTGCGGTTCTCCAGACCCCAGGTCGCGTTGACCGGCGCCAACGCAAGGCTACGACCTGCGGGTTTCTCGCCGCATGGCACTGAGCAGCGCAATCCGGGTTCGCTCAGGTCGATGCGCTGAGGCTGGCTATGCCGGATTGCAGGCAAGGCGCGTGGGCCGACGCTCAGGCATCCACGCCGGCGGTCATCATATGCGGGATGCCCGCTCAGCTTCCCGCAAGGTCGAGGGCGGGTTCCACATGATCTCCCCCAGATGGCCGTCCGGGGCGGGACCCGGTCTGCGCTCGCGTCAGGCGGACGGCGCCGGCTCAAGGGCCGCCTGGGTCTGCGCGGCCTGCAGGTTGAGCGAGTCGACCGTCGGCGTAAACCAGTGGCCGCGCTCGCAGCCGACCTTGACGTGCTCGACCGGGCCGTCGGTGGACCCGAACGTCCAGCGGTCGACGATGCGGGCGGGCGCCTGGCAGGTCGGGTCGGGGCATGCGATGAGGTCGGACATAGCGATCCTCCTTGTCTGACACCGCTCTGGCGGTCAGCGATGATCTGGGTCATACCTGGGTGCGGGTCTGGGATGCGGTGGCGGTTCGCAGCAGCCGGCCGGTCCAGACCAGCCACCCCCGGCTAAGGCCCGGCTAAGGCCAATGCCATCCGGTTAGCCGGAGTTGCGAGCACAAACTCCCTGGTCAGCGCGGTCAAATCAGGGCGGACGGACCCTTAACCGGATGGCATTGCGGCTAAGGCGGCGAGCGGCACCAGGCACAGGAAGCCGACGATCGCGATGCCCGCGTCGAGGCGCTCCTGCGGGAGGGTGGGTCATAAACCAGTTGAACCAGCGGTGAAGCTCGGCGTCGAGTGGGGTGTCGGGGTTGAACGCAGGCGGTTTGGCGACGGTGATGAAGCGGGCGGTGAGCCCGTACCAGGCGGCCGCCACGACGAAGGCGGCCGCGTCCACGTAGGAGACCAGGTCGGCCACCGGGGCCGGGACCAAAGCCGGGGATGCCCGCCTGGGCGGGGGCCTCGCATCGGTATCGTCGGTGGCTGCGGTCATGACGGTCTCCTTGCTCCGAGGGCACCATGGCGGTGACCTTGCCTGGTGCGTGGCGCCTGGTGCGGCGACCGCACGGGCGGCGCGGTTGCGGGCCTGGCGCGCTCGCGGATCAGGTCGGCGGCCTTCTCCGCCAGCATGATCACGGGGGCGTTGGGGTGGCCGCGATTGGTCGTGGGCATGACCGAGGCATCGACCACGCGCAGGCGATCGACGCCGCGCACGCGCAGCTCGGGGTCGACCACGGCCTGGTCGGAGGCGCCCATCGCGCAGGTGCCGCTGGCGTGGTAGCTGGTCTGGGCGTGGGCGCGGAGGAACGCGGCGACGTCGGCGTCGCCTGGGCCCGGGGCGGGCCGCTCGGCCAGGTAGCCGCGCAGCGGCTCGGTGTCCAGCACACGCAGGGCCAGCCTGACGCCGTCGGCGAGCACCCGCAGGTCCTCCCCGTCGGGGTCGGACAGGACGTTCAGCCGGATGGCCGGCGGCTGGAATGGGTCGGCCGAGCGCAGCTCGACCGCGCCGCGGCTGCGGGGCTGCAGCACCACCGGCGCGACGGTGACGCCGTGCTCGGCCGGGACCGCGCCCTCCCCTGGGTCGGGCCAGAGCACGGGACTGTACATCAGCTCCAGGTCGGGGGCGTGCAGGTCTGGACTGGTGCGGGTGAATGCGGCCGCCTCGACCACGTTGGAGCTCAGCAACCCCCTGCGGCGCAGCAGGTAGCGGACCAGGTTGCGGAGGGACTCGGCCGAGGCGAGCGACAGCGGCCGGTTGACCCGCACGCGCATCGGGGCGCACGGGTGGTCCTGCAGGTTGCGGCCCACCCCCGGCAGGTCGTGCAGCACCTGGATGCCGTGCGCCCGCAGCTGCCCCGCGGGGCCGATGCCCGACAGCATCAGCAGCTGCGGGGAGGCGATCGCGCCGGTGGCCAGCAGCACCTCGCGGTCGGCGAGGGCGCGCCCGGCCCGCCCGCCGGCGACGTAGTCGACCCCGACGGCGCGGCCGCGCTCGACCACTACCCGGGTGGCGTGGGCGCCGGTGACCACGGTCAGGCTGCGGCGGCGGCGCGCCGGGCGCAGGTAGGCGACGGCCGTACTGCAGCGCCGGCCGCCGCGCTGGGTGACCTGGACCAGGCCGATCCCGTCCAGCTCGGCGCCGTTGAGGTCGTCGTTACGGGCCAGACCGGCCGCGACGCCGGCCTGCACGAAGGCCTGGCTGAGCGGGTTGGGGTCGCGCTGGTCGGCGACGTCGAGGGGGCCGTCGCCGCCGTGCCAGGCCGACGGGCCGTGCTGGTGGCGCTCGGCGCGGCGGAAGTAGGGCAGCACCTCGTCCCAGCTCCAGCCGTGGTTGCCGAGCGCCGCCCAGCCGTCGAAGTCGGCCGGGTGGCCGCGCAGGTACATCTGGGCGTTGATCGACGAGCTGCCGCCGAGGGTCCGGCCGCGCGGGTAATGCCACCACCGGCCGCCGAGGGCCGGGTCGGGCTCGCTGGCGTAGTCCCAGTCGTACCTGGTGTTGAACAGCTTGACCCAGGCGGCGGGCACGTGGATCTCCTGCTTGCGGTCCGGCGGGCCGGCCTCCAGCAGCAGCACGCGGGCGTCCGGGTCCTCGCTCAGCCGGTTGGCGAGCACGCAGCCCGCCGACCCGGCGCCGACGATCACGTAGTCGTACACGGAAGCCCCCTCCGTAGTGGCCCTGGTTCGCGCCGCCGGGCTGGTGAGATACCAGCCGGACTCCTGCCGAGTTCTGCTAGGTTGCGAGGGGCCGGTGCCTGGTTCGCGGGACGATGCTGCAGTCGACCATCGTTTCTCCCTGCTTTCGTTCTGCGGCGAGGATCGCGCGGCCGCATCGCTTTCGCGCCGTGGGAGACCACCTGCTTTTGCAGGGGTCGACCGAGGACTTTGCCGGCGGTACGATCGGCGCCAGTGGCCGCGGTTGATGGTGCGCAAGCGCTTCTGGAGCGAGACGCCGCTCTCGCCCGGATCGATCGGCGCCTGCGTGAGGCGATCGCGGGCGGTGGTTCGCTGCTGCTGCTCGAGGGCCCGGCGGGCATTGGCAAGACGCGCCTGGTTCTGGCGGCGGGACGGCGCGGTCGCGAGCTCGGCCTCGCAACGCTTAGCGCGCGCGGCTCGGAACTCGAACGGGACTTCGCATACGGCCTGGTCCGCCAGCTGTTCGAGGCTCCGCTGGTCGCGGCGTCGCCGCCGGAGCAGGCAGAGCTCCTCGCCGGCGCGGCCGGGCGCGCGGCGGCGCTGTTCGGCGTCGCGGCGCCGCAGGATGACGTCGCCGACGCGCTGCTCGACCCCTCCTTCGCGATCCTGCACGGGCTCTACTGGCTGTCCGCGAACCTCGGCCGGCGCTCCCCGCTGCTGCTTTGCATCGACGACGCCCACTGGGCCGACCAGGCCTCGCTGCGCTTCCTCCACTACCTCGGGCGAAGACTTGAGGAACTGCCGATCGCGGTCGTCGCTGCGGCGCGGCCGGCCGAATCGGCCGAGGGGTCGCCGCTGCTTGCGGCGCTCGCCGCCGACCCGTCGGCCGAGGTCTTTGCGCTTGCACCGTTGAGCGAGCAGGCGGTGGCCGAGCTCGTGCGGCTGGGGCTCGGGGCCGAAGTGGACCCGGCTTTCGCGAGGGCGTGCCATGCGGCGACCGGCGGCGTTCCGTTCCTCGTCCAGGAGCTCGTCCGCGCGATTGCTGAGCAGGGCATCAAGCCGACGGCGGCAGCCTGTTCCCGCGTCGCGGCGCTCACCCCGCGCGCGGTCTCGCACTCGGTCGTGCTCCGCCTGAGGCGGATCTCCGCCGCCGCCCGCCAGCTGGCACGCGCGACCGCCGTGCTGGGCGAGGCCGACCTTCGGCTCGCAGCCCGCCTCGCCGACGCGGACCCCGGCGCCGCCGGCGCAGCCGACGAGCTCGCCTCCGCCGGGATCCTCGAGGAAGGTCGGCCGCTGCGCTTCGTCCACCCGATCGTCCGGGCGGCGGTCGAGGCAGATCTCTCGCCCGGCGAGCGGGCCGGCCTGCACGCGGCGGCGGCGCGCCGGCTCGCCGACGACGGCACGTCTGCGCACCGCATCGCAGCCCACCTTCTGGCGACCGACCCGGCCGGGGACGATTGGGTCGTCGATTCCCTCAGGGCGGCCGCCAGGACCGCGATCGCCAACGGCGCTCCAGACTCGGCCGCCGCCTATCTGCGGCGGGCGCTGGCCGAGCCGCCCTCCGAGCGGCTCCGCCCCGACCTCCTCCTTGAGCTCGGCTTCGCCGAGTCGTACGCGGGAGACCCACAGGCGGCGGCTCATCTCAAGGCGGCACTCGATACCGCAACGGGAACGACCGCTCAGGTCTCGATCACCCTCGCGCTGGGGCGCATGCTCCAGATCGACGGCCGCAACCGCGAGGCGCTAGAGGTGTTCGACCGGACACGCGCCCGCCTCGGCAGCGCCGACCGACGCGCGGCGCTGACGCTCGAGGGCGCCGCCCTCGGCGCGGCCCAGCTCGACACAGAGACCGCCGACGATGCCGCCAAGCGGATCGCCCACCTGCGCCGGCTGGCCGAGGAAGCGCCCGACATTCCATCGAGCGTCTTCGGCATGCTGGCGGTCGCAGCTGAGCTCGCGAACGAGCCTGCGGAGACGGCCGCGCGCCTCGCGCTCCGCGCGCTTGACAAAGCGCCCAAGCTGCTGCCGGAGGCGGTCGACCGACCCCCGTTCTTCTACCACGCCTGCATCGCGCTCACCTTCGCGGCACGCTACGAGGAGGCGCTGCCGCGGTTCGACGAAGCCCTGGCGGACGCCCGCCGGCTCGGCTCGCTCCCCCACGTGCTCGGACTCTCGTGCTACCGCGCCCTTCTTCATCTCCACCTCGGCAACCTCGCCGACGCCGAGGCGGACGCACGCGTCGCGCTCGAGACCGGCCCCCGCCCACCCGGAATCCACGCCGCCCTCGCCCTCGCCGTGCTGCTCCAGACGCTCGCCGAGCGCGGGGAACTCGAGGCCGCCGAGGCGGCCGATGAGCGCTACCGCCTCGCCGAGCAGTTCCCGACGATGATCCACGGAGGATGGCTGCTCGCGGCCCGGGGCCGGCTTCGCCTGGCCGAGCATCGCCCCGCCGCGGCCCTCGGCGACCTCCTCGCCGCCGGCGACCTTTTCGCTCGCCTACGCAGCCCCACCCCGTCGCACGCGCCGTGGCGCTCCGACGCCGCCCTCGCGCAACTCGCGCTCGGCGCACGAACCGAAGCCAGAGCGCTCGCGGCCGAGGAGGTCGCGCTCGCCCAGGTCTTCAACGCCCCACGCACGCTCGGGATCGCCCTCCGCGCGGCCGGCCTCGTGGAGGGCGGCAGGCGCGGCATCGAGCGGCTGCGCCAGGCGGTACGCGTGCTCGAGGGCTCCGGCACGCGACTGGAGCACGCCCGCGCCATGGCCGACCTGGGCGCGGCCCTCCGACGCGCGGGACAGCGGACCGAGAGCCGCGAGATCCTCCGGCCCGCGCTCCACCTCGCGCACCGCTGCGGAGCGCTTGCGCTGACAGAGCGAACCCGCACCGAACTCGTCGCCGCCGGCGGGCGACCCCGACGGCTCGTCCTCAGCGGGCTCGACTCGCTAACCCCAAGCGAACGTCGCGTCGCCCAACTGGCCGCCGCCGGTCTGTCCAACCGCGACATCGCCCAACACTTGTTCATCACCGCTCGAACCGTCGAAGGGCACCTGACCCACGCCTACCAGAAGCTCGCTGTCACCTCCCGCGAGCAACTCCCCGCCGCCCTCGCAATCCCGACGGCGAGGTGACCGCCCCCGCTTCGAGACTCAGCTGACTCAGTTAGGAAAAGCTCTCCCAAAGGAACTCGAACGACTCCGCGATCTCGAACTCATCGACGTGTTTGGCACGTCATGGGTTGGGAGTGGTCTTCGTCGACCTCCACGGCCAGGCTGCGGCCGTCCCGGCTTGCGAGGACATCAATCCCTGGCTCATGGCTTGCCGTGTCAGCCTCGCGCTCGATCGTCCACCCGTCGCGCTCGAGGTGCGCGACGATGGCCGCCTGCACGTGGCCTTCCAAGACCACTCCTTGGTAACAACTCCCGGCCCTCGGTCTCTACAGGAACTCGAACAGCTCGGCGACCTCGAAATCGTCTACCCGGTTCACCCAGTCGTCAGCGGTGTAGTCACAGGCGTGCTCGGTGGCCTTGGCGATCTCGTGGCGCTTGACCGCCAGGAACAGGTGGATCAGCTCCTCGCCCAGCAGGCCGCGCAGCACCATGTCCTTCTCCAGCTCGTCCAGCGCGGCCTCCAGCCGCGTCGGGATCGGGGTAGGGCCCTCGATGCCGTAGGCCAGGCCCTCGGTGGGCGGTGGCGGCTCGATGCGGTTGCGGATGCCGTCCAGCCCGGCGGCGATCGCCGCGGCGCCGACCAGGTAGGGGTTGGAGGCGCCGCAGGGCACGCGGTTCTCGGTGTGCAGGCCGGCGCCGGCCAGGCCCTTCACCCGGATCGCGACGGTGCGGTTCTCCAGACCCCAGGTCGCGTTGGTCGGCGCGAACGACCACAGCTTGAAGCGCTTGCCGCAGTTGACGGTTGGCGCGAAGAACGCGGTCAAGGCGGGCAGGTGCGCGAGCTGCCCACCGATCCACCAGCGGCCCAGCTCGGAGAGCCGGCCCGGCGTGGTGTCGTCCTCGGCGAAGGCGTTGCGGCCGCTGGCGATCTCGACCAGGCTCTCGTGCAGGTGGCACCCGCAGGCGCTGTGGTCGGCGTACGGCTTGGTCATGAACGAGGCCATGTAGCCGTGGCGGCGGGCGATCTCCTTGATCCCGTTCTTGAAGGTGAACGCCTGGTCGGCGGCTGCCAGGCCGATCGCGGGGGCGAAGTTGATCTCCATCTGGCCAGGCCCGTACTCGGCGTTGGAGGTGATGATGTCCACGCCGACCTGTGGCATCGCCCGCAGGACCTCGGTGACGAACCCTTCGTCGAAGCTGTTGCGCAGGGTCGCGAAGATCTGGATCCCGGTGAAGGGTGGCTGCCGGTCCTCGGACCGCACCAGGTACAGCTCGTACTCGTAGCCCGCCAGGTGCCGGTAGCCCTCTCCTGCCAGCGCCTCGCACAGCCGCGCCATCGCCAGCCGCGGCGAGGCGGGCGCGGGAGTGCCGTCGAAGAAATGCGGGGTGCAGAGCAGGCGGGCGGTCGAGTCGGCCCACGGAAGCACCGCATAGGTGTCCAGATCGGGGAACAGCTTCGAGTCCGGAAAGCCGCGATCCTCCAGGTACCCCGTGCCCGGCGCGACCCCCGCCTGCGCGTCGAAGCCGAGCTGGCCCAGCAGGAAGTTCAGACCGCCCCTGGAGAAGAACTCGACGTGCTTGGCCGGGATCGTCTTCGATCGCGAGATGCCGTGCAGGTCCGTCTGCTCGAACCGCACGAACTCAACGCGGTCTTCCGCGATCCTCGACAGGACCTCCTCGAGCTCCATCCGCTTTTCCTCCGCAGAGTCTGCTGTTGCGGCGATGGTAAGACTCTGCTGTTGCCGCGACGGTGAAAGGCTCCGGTGTTGCGGCGCAGGTGAATCAGCGTGGCTGTTTGGCTGGGAGCAGGGCGGGCAGCACGTCACGGACCGACAGCACCCCGAGGAGCTGGCCGCCGTCGTAGACCACCAGGTGGCGGATCCGCCTCCGTGCCATCTCGCCAGCCGCCTCGATCAGGTCCCAGTCGGGCCCTACCGTCACCACGTCCGGGGTCATCAGCTCCTGCACCGTCACGTCCTCGGGCACGATCCCCGCCGCGACCGCCTTCAGCACGTCCCGCTCGGTGAGGATGCCGGCAAGGTGCTCGGCGTCCTGGACCACCGCCGACCCGACCCGATGCGTGGCCATCAACCGCGCCGCCTCGCGGAGCGTCTGCATCGGCCCCACCGTCACCACCGCGCTGCTCGCCACCTCCCGGACCTTCATTGGCACATCCCTCCTTCGGGTAGCGGCCGCCGGCGCTCAGGCGCCTACCTTAAAGGTCCGCCAGAGCCCGGTCGAGTAGCCGCTGCTGCTGCCGTAGATGGATCGACGGGCTGCCGGTCGCGGGCGCCGCGGCCTCGTCGCGGCTCGCCACCTCGATCCGAGCGCCCAGCACGCGCTCGAAGCGGGCCGCCAGATAGCCCCAGGCGCCCATGTTCTCCGGCTCCTCCTGGACCCACAGCACGCGCTCGGCGTTCGGGTAGGCGTCGAGCTGCTGCCGGATCCGCTCGGCCGGGAACGGGTAGAGCTGCTCCACCCGGACCAGCGCCAGGTTCTCCAGATCGGCGTCCGCGCGGCGCTTGGCGAGGTCGTAGAACACCTTGCCGCTGGCCAGCAGCACCCGCCGGACCTTCTCGGGATCCGGCTGCGACGGATCGGGGAGCACCTCCTGGAAGCGGCCCGCTGTCAGCTCCTCGACGGTCGAGCGTGTCCCCGGGAGCCGCAGCAGCGACTTCGGCGTGAGCACCACCAGCGGCTTTCGGCTCGCCCGGAGCGCCTGCCGCCGCAGGAGATGGAAGTACTGGGCGGCGGTGGACGGCCAGGCGACCTGGATGTTGTCCTCGGCCGCGAGCTGCAGGAAGCGCTCGACCCGCGCGCTGGAGTGCTCCGACCCTTGTCCCTCGAAGCTGTGGGGAAGCAGCAGCACCAGCCCGGAGCGCTGGCCCCACTTCTCCTCGGCGGCGATGATGAACTGGTCGACGATCACCTGCCCGCCGTTGATGAAGTCGCCGTACTGGGCCTCCCACAGCACCAGCGCATCGGGGTTGGCCACCGAGTAGCCGTACTCGAACCCCAGCGCCGCGAACTCGCTCAGCAGGCTGTCGTAGACGAAGAAGCGTCCCTGTTTGGGGCCGAGGTGGGCCAGCGGCGTGTACTGCTCACCGGTCTGCTGGTCCACCAGCACGGAGTGTCGCTGGCTGAAGGTGCCGCGCCGAGTGTCCTGGCCGGTGAGTCGGACGACGCGACCCTCGTCCAACAGCGACCCGAGCGCCAGCGCCTCGCCAAGCGACCAGTCGACCGCGTTGCGGTCCAGCGCCTGCCGACGGTCCTGGAGCCACCTGGTCAGCTTGGGATGGACGGCGAAGCCCTCGGGGACCGTGGTGAGCCGGTCCACCACGTGGTCCAGCCGCGCGCGGTCGACGGCGGTCGCCACCTCGGGGTCGGTCGCCATCGGCGCGGGCCGCTCCAGCTCGATCTCCGGCGTTTCGCCGTCCTCACGGAAGTCGTCGAAGGCCTGTTGCAGTCGCTGCCGGAAGGCCTCCAGCGATCGCTCGGCGTCCTCCAGGGAGAAGTCACCGCGGTTGACCAGCGCCTCGGTGTAGAGCTTCCGGACGCTCGGGCGTGACTTGATCCGGGCGTACATCAGCGGCTGGGTGAACGCCGGCTCGTCACCCTCGTTGTGCCCGAAGCGCCGGTAGCACCACATGTCGATGACAACGTCCTTCTTGAAGGCCTGCCGGTAGTCGAAGGCGAGGCGGGCGATGCGCAGGCACGCCTCGGGGTCGTCGCCGTTCACGTGCAGGATCGGCGCCTGGATCATCTTGGCCACGTCGCTGGCGTAGGTGGATGAGCGGCCGTAGTCGGGGCTGGTGGTGAAGCCGAGCTGGTTGTTGACGATCACGTGCACGGTCCCACCGGTGCGGTAGCCGCGGAGCTGCGAGAGGTTCAGCGTCTCGGCCACCACGCCCTGCCCCGCGAACGCCGCATCGCCGTGGATCAGCACCGGCAGCACCGGCGCCTCCTCGCCCCGGTCGAGCAGGTCCTGCTTGGCGCGGACCAGACCCTCGACCACAGGATTGACGGCTTCGAGGTGGCTCGGGTTGGAGGCCACCTCGACGCGGATCTCGTTGCCCGAGCGCGCGGTGTGCTTGCCGGTGGCCCCGAGGTGGTACTTCACGTCGCCCGACCCCTGCGACAGGGCGGGGTCCAGATGGCCCTCGAACTCGTGGAAGATCTCGCTGTAGCTCTTGCCCACGGTGTTGGCCAGCACGTTGAGCCGCCCACGGTGCGCCATGCCGATGACCACGCTGTCCATACCGGCGTCGGCCGCCCTGTCCAGCACCCCGTCGAGCATGGGGATCAGGCTCTCGGCACCCTCCAGGCTGAAGCGCTTCTGCCCCACGTACTTGTTGTGCAGGAAGCGCTCGAACACCTCGGCCTCGATCAGCTTGTGGAGGATCTGGAGCTGGTCCTCCTGGGCCAAGGCTGGCCGGGGACCCTCGACCCGCCGCTGGATCCACGCCTTCTCGTCCGGGTGCGAGATGTGCATGTACTCGATCCCGGCGGTGCGGCAGTACGCGTCCCGCAGGATGCGCAGGATCTCGCGCAGCGGCAGCTCGCGCTGCTCCGAGACGCCCCCGGTGAGGAACGAGCGCTCCAGGTCCCAGATGGTCAGGCCATAGCTGGCCGGGTCCAGCTCAGCATGCATCGTCGGCGACTTGGTCCCGAGCGGGTCGAGGTTGGCGATCAGGTGGCCGCGCACCCTGTAGATGTTGATGAGCTGGTAGATGCGCGCCTGCTTCTCGGCCATGTCGAGCGAGTCCGGCGCCGCACGCCGGTCGGGGCGCCATGCGACCGCCACGTACGGCACGCCGACGCTGCGGAAGAGCTCGTCGTAGAAGCCGTCGGAGCCGAGCAGCAGCGCCTGCACCTTGGCGAGGAACTCGCCGCTCTCGGCGCCCTGGATCACGCGATGGTCATAGGTGGACGTCAAGGTCACCGTCTTGCCCACCGCGAGCTCGGCCAGGGTCGCCGGGTCGGCGCCCCGGTACTCGGCGGGATAGCCGATCGCGCCCACGCCGATGATCGCCGCCTGGCCGGCCAACAGCCTGGGGACCGACATCACCGTGCCCACGGTGCCCGGATTGGTGATCGTGACGGTCGTGTCCGCGAAATCCTCGACTGTGAGCTTGTTCGCCCTGACCTTGCCGACGAGCTGCTCGTAGGCGCTGATGAACGCGGCGAAATCGAGCGTCTCGGCGGCCTTGATGTTCGGCACCAGCAGCGTGCGGCTGCCATCCGGCCGCCTGGTGTCCACCGCCAGGCCGAGGTTGATGTGCTCGGGATGGCGCACGTGCGGCTTCGAGTCCCGCTCGACGTAGATGGAGTTCATCACCGGCATGGCCTGGATCGCCCTGACGACCGCGTAGCCGATGACGTGGGTGAAGCTCACCTTGCCCCCACGCCGGCGGCGCAGGTGGCTGTTGAGCACGTCGCGATTGACCTCGAGCAACCGCGCCGGGACCACACGGAACGAGGTGGCGGTCGGCACCTGGAGGCTGGACTCCATGGCCTGCACGATCCTGGCCGCCGCCCCACGGAGCGGCTCCCCGCCGTCGCGCCCAGCCGCGCCATCCCCGCGCGCGGCCTGCCCGTCGGCTCGCGGCTCGGCTGCCCGCTCCGCGTCCCGGACGGCAGCTCGCGGCTCGGGCGCCCGCTCAGCTTCCTGGCCAGCCGCTCGCGCGGGCGGCGGCTCCTGGGTCCCGGCTCGGGGAGCCGGGGCCGGGGTTTCCCGCGCCTGCTCGGTCGATGCTCCCTCGGGCTGCTCGGGCTGCTCGGGCTGCTCGGGC
>WNGR01006919.1_pt1 | contig 17028 bp, 13 predicted proteins | sample 5407581 | NCBI WGS metagenome assembly WNGR01 (sample SAMN13153383, study PRJNA577476) | soil metagenome | isolation source: 80 cm soil or saprolite under Garry oak tree replicate 2 | place: USA:California | collected 2016-06-15 | reverse complement strand
CGCGGCGCGCGCTTCGCCAGAATCCGCTGCAACGTACGCCGGTGCATGTTGAGCCTGCGCGCCGTTTCCGAGACGTTGCGGTTGCACATTTCGTAGATGCGCTGGATGTGCTCCCAGCGCACGCGGTCGGCCGACATCGGGTTCGCCGGCAGCTCGGATTTGTCCGAATTGGTCGAGAGCAATGCGGCGACGACGTCGTCGGCATCCGCAGGCTTCGAGAGATAATCGATCGCGCCCATCTTTACCGCGGTGACGGCGGTGGCGATGTTACCGTAGCCGGTCAGCACGATCGCGCGGGCTTCGGGGCGCTTCTTCTTCAGCGCCGACACGACATCGAGACCGTTGCCGTCGCCGAGCCGCAGATCGACCACTGCGAATGCGGGTGCGGACTTGCCGATCTGGGCGAGACCATCCGAGACGGTGTCACATGATGTCACCGCAAAACCGCGCGTTTCCATGGCGCGCGACAGCCGCTCAAGAAATGGCTTGTCGTCCTCTACGATGAGAAGCGAGCGGTCGGTCTGTTCGTTCAGTTCGGCGATGGCGTTCAAGGTTTTGTCCTCTCTCCAGCACATCGACATATGGCGTCGTAATCAGGCGGTGCCAAGGCCGCCAATAGTCGATCGGGCCTCACGTGCGACGCAAGGTCGCGGTCTATCCTATTGTTTCTTCGAAGGTCTCGATAGTCTCAAAACGCTCCCTCGGCCAGGCGATCTGTACCACTGCACCGTGGTCCGGAAAGGTTCGATTGGTAAACGAGACCTTGGCGCCGGTGCGTTCCAACAGGGTGCGGGCGATGAACACGCCGAGCCCCAGGCCGCCGCCTGCATCCTGGGTGTGCCGCCGCGACAGATAAGGCTCGCCGATCCGCTTTATGAGATCGGGCGGAATGCCCGGGCCGTCGTCGGAGATCACGACCTCGATGGTGTCATTGTTCCACCAGGCGTTCACCTCGACCGTGGTGTTCGCGAAATCGACCGCGTTCTCGACGATGTTGCCGACGCCGTAGAGGATCGCCGGGTTGCGCGAGCCGACCGGCTCGGTCGCGGCGGCAATCGCGATCCGCACCTTGATGTCGATGCCGAAATCGCGGTGCGGCGCCACCACCTCTTCGATCAGTTCGGACAGCTTCATGCGGTCGAACGGCGCGCCGCTGGAGGAGAGCTGGGTGATCTTGCTCAGGATGTCGCGGCAGCGCTGGGTCTGCTCGCGCAGGGTTTTCAGATCGGCGGCAAAGACCGGCTCCTTCACCGTCTTTTCCAGCTCGCGCGAGATCAGGAAGATGGTCGCGAGCGGCGTGCCAAGCTCGTGCGCGGCGGCCGCGGCCAATCCATCGAGCTGGGTCAGATGCTGCTCGCGCGTCAACACCAGTTCGGTCGCGGCCAAAGCGTCGGCAAGCTTCCGCGCCTCCTCCGTCACCTGGAACGAGTAGAGACTGGTGACGCCGATCGCGAGCACGATCGAGAGCCAGACGCCGACGAGATAGATCGGCGGCAGCACCACGGGATCTTCCGCGTCCCATGGCAGCGGCAGATGAAAGAAGAACAGGATCGAGGCGCAGGCCACGGCCAGGAGGCCGAGGCCGAAAGTGAGCCGGGCCGGCAATGCGGTGGCCGAGATCAGCACCGGCGCGAGGAACAGGAACGAGAACGGGTTCTGGAGTCCGCCGGTGAAAAACAGCAGCCCGGCCAGTTCCACGATGTTCAGCGCCAGCAGCCCGGCCGCCTGGATCGGCTCCAGCCGCTGCATCGGATTGGCCACGGTTTGCAGTGCCAGATTGAGCGCCGCCGACAGGCCGATGATACTGACGCAGGGCACGATCTCGACGTTGAACTCAAGCCCCTGCGCCACGATGAAGATCGCGGCGAGCTGGCCCAGCACTGCGAGCCAGCGCAGCCGCAGGATCGTGTCCAGGCGGATGTGTCGCTGCGAGGGACGGAAGTCGGAAATGGCAGTGTCGGTCATCTCAACCTATCTAGCGGTGCGTGCGCCCGATCACAAACACGCTGGCGCACACATTCGGTCTGCTTACTAGTCTCTTACATCAACCCTTTACATCAACCCTTGTTACTTCAGGTCTTGCACTCGACGGCGCAATGGCGGAAGAACGCCCCAGCATGACTGAGAACGACAATGCTTCAAGTCGGCCGACTGTCGCGGATAGCACTTCGTCTGCGGCAATAGAGGTCGATCGCCTCGTCAAGCTCTACAAGCAGACCCGTGCGGTCGACGGCATCTCTTTCTCGCTTCCCCGCGGCAGCATCACCGGGCTCCTCGGCGGCAACGGCGCCGGCAAGACCACCACCATCGCGATGATCATGGGCCTGGTGCTGCCGACCTCCGGCCGTGTGCGGGTGCTCGGGCATCGGATGCCGGAGGAGAGCGCTGCGGTGCTGGGGCGGATGAATTTCGAGAGCCCCTATGTCGACATGCCGATGCGGCTCACGGTGCGGCAGAACCTCACCATCTTCGGCAAGCTCTATGCGGTGAAGAATCTCGCCGACCGCATCGCAAAATTGGCCGACGATCTCGACCTCACCGAATTCATCGACCGCGCCAACGGCAAGCTCTCCGCCGGGCAGAAGACCCGCGTCGCGCTCGCGAAGGCGCTGATCAACCAGCCGGAGCTGTTGCTGCTGGACGAGCCGACCGCCTCGCTCGACCCTGATACCGCCGATTGGGTGCGGGCGCATCTGGAGCGTTACCGCAGGGCGCACAACGCCACCATCCTGCTGGCGTCGCACAACATGCTCGAGGTCGAGCGGCTCTGCGACCGCGTCATCATCATGAAGCGCGGCCGCATCGAGGACGACGACACGCCCGAGGCCATCTTGGTACGCTACAACCGCACCACGCTGGAGGAGGTGTTTTTGGACGTCGCGCGGGGCCGGGTGAACGGTATCAAGGAGGATGCGGCGCGATGAGCGAGCTCGCCCTTCACCGCGGCATCTCCGTGCAGCGCATCGGCGCGATGATCCTGCGCTACTGGTATCTGCTGATGTCGTCCTGGCCGCGGCTGCTCGAGCTGCTGTACTGGCCGGCGCTCCAGATCATCACCTGGGGCTTTCTCCAGCTCTACATCGCCCAGAACGCCAATTTCTTCGCGCGCGCCGGCGGCACGCTGATCGGCGCCGTCATCCTCTGGGACATCCTGTTCCGCGGACAGCTCGGCTTCTCCATCTCGTTCCTGGAGGAGATGTGGGCGCGTAACCTCGGCAATCTCATGATGAGCCCGTTGAAGCCGATCGAATTTCTGCTGTCGCTCATGGTCATGAGCCTGATCCGGCTCGCGATCGGCGTCATCCCGATGACGCTGCTCGCGCTGATCTTCTTTCACTTCAACGTCTACAGCCTCGGCCTGCCGCTGATCGCTTTCTTCTGCAATCTGATCTTCACGAGCTGGTCGGTGGGCATCTTCGTCTCGGGTCTCGTGTTGCGGAACGGGCTGGGCGCCGAGAGCATCGTGTGGACCCTGATGTTCGCGATCATGCCGCTCGCCTGCATCTACTATCCGGTCAGCGTGCTGCCCACCTGGCTGCAAATCATCGCCTGGTCGTTGCCGCCTACTTACGTGTTCGAGGGGATGCGCGCGCTCCTGATCGACAACACCTTCCGCACCGACCTGATGTTGGATGCCCTGGCCATCAATGCGGGGCTTCTGGCTGCTTCTTTTTGGGCATTCCTTGCCCTTTTGCGCAGCGCCAGGAAACACGGCTCGCTGCTCGCGGGCGGTGAATAACGTCACTTTCTCGTGGATTCAGGCTGATTTATCCGTCCCCGCCACGTAGATGTACGGAAGCATGCATTGACGCAATATTACGCATTCGGCAGTATGCTGCGATGCGAAGAGGGATTTGATCATGCCTATTGGTGAGTTTGGCGGCGCACCGCCCCTGGCGAATGAAGGCAGTCCGGTCCTGACCACGCCGATGTACTGGATGTACGAGATGGCGCAGGCCTCTCTCAATCCGGCGCGCGCCGTCACCGACGCGACCAAGCTGCTGTTTCAGAATCCCCTGAATCCCTGGGCGCGCACCGAGGTCGGCAAGTCGGTCGCCGCGGCCTGCGAATTGTTCGAGCGCACCACGCGCCGCTACGGCAAGCCGGAATGGGGCCTTGACGACACCGAGGTCAACGGCATTCGCGTTCCCGTCGAGGTCCGCTCGGTCTGGGAAAAACCGTTCTGCCGGCTGCTCTACTTCGATCGCAAGTTCGCGCGTCCCTTGCGCAGCCCGCAGCCGCGCGTGCTGATCGTAGCTCCAATGTCCGGCCACTATGCGACGCTGCTGCGCGGCACCGTCGAAGCCTTCCTGCCGGCGCATGAAGTCTACATCACCGATTGGGCCGACGCCCGCATGGTGCCACTCAGCGAAGGTCGCTTCGATCTCGACGATTACATCGATTACGTCATCGAGATGCTGCACGTCCTTGGCGGCAACACCCATGTGATGGCGGTGTGCCAGCCCTCGGTTCCCGTCGTCGCCGCGGTCTCGATCATGGAAGCACGGCGCGATCCTTTCGTGCCGACCTCGATGACGCTGATGGGCGGTCCGATCGACACCCGCCGCAATCCGACCGGGGTGAACGACCTCGCCCAAGAGCGCGGCATCGACTGGTTCCGCAACCACGTCATCACCAAGGTGCCGTTCCCGCATCCCGGCATGATGCGTGACGTCTATCCGGGCTTCTTGCAGCTCAACGGCTTCATCAGCATGAATCTCGACCGGCACATGGACGCCCACAAGCAGCTCTTCGCCAATCTGGTGAAGGGCGACGGCGACCTCGTCGACAAGCATCGCGACTTCTATGACGAATATCTCGCGGTGATGGATCTCTCCGCCGAATATTATCTGCAAACCGTCGACACCGTGTTCGTGAAGCATTCGCTGCCGAAGGGCGAGATGACCCATCGTGGAACTCGCGTCGATCCCTCCAAGGTCACGCGCGTGGCGTTGATGACAGGGCGAGATGACCCATCGTGGAACTCGCGTCGATCCCTCCAAGGTCACGCGCGTGGCGTTGATGACGGTCGAAGGTGAGAACGACGACATCTCGGGCATCGGTCAGACCGAAGCAACGCACGGATTGTGCAGCTCGATCCCGGATCATCGCCGTGTTCATTACGTCCAGAAGGGCGTGGGACATTACGGTGTGTTCAACGGCTCGCGCTTCAAGTCGGAAATCGTGCCGAGAATTCATGATTTCATGGTCTCGGCCGCGAATCCGAACGCAACACAGGCGCTTGCAGCCGAATAGTCGCGTTTTTCGGCTTTCCCGCTGCGAATTCCGACCCTGCCAGGGGGCTCCGGGAGGGCGCGTTTCCCGCCAGATTCGCGGTATTTAGGTAGCTTTATAGGAGTGAGTCTCCCCTCATCCCTTGGGGGAGACGCATGCGTCCAACGGGGGCGAAAAATCGGGGTTCCAACCCCAGTCTGTAGGGTCTCCCGGACGCCAGACCCCTGTATATTGGGCAAATGATTTGTTTTTGCGCCGAGCGCTTTCCCTGGCGGCGGTTATGGCAGAATCCGGGCGAACTCTTGCTCCCCGGACTGACAGACATGGCCACGCGCGCGCTCCTTTATCGGCGGCCTCACGAACCGAAGACCCTCGTGATCTCCCACGGATCGCAATATTTCGCGATAAGGCTTCGCCGCCATCGCCGAGCGCGCCGTTACACGCTCAGAATTCATCCGAGCGATCGTGAAGCCATCCTCACCATGCCGCCGCGCGGCACGCTGGCCGAAGCAAAGGACTTCGCGCAGCGTCATGGCGCGTGGATCGCGGCTCGTCTTGGTCGTTTGCCGAAGGCTGCGCCGTTCCAACCTGGCACAGTAATACCGCTGCGCGGCGTTCCCCATCGCATCGTTCATCGCGCCGGGACGCGCGGCACGGTCTGGACGGAGGTGCGTGATAGCGGCGAACGCATTATTTGCGTCGCTGGTGGCGTCGAACATGCCGATCGCCGCGTCCATGACTTTCTCAAGCGCGAGGCGCGTAGCGATCTTCAGCGCTCGGCCGAAGCCTATGCCGTCGAGCTCGGCGTCAGGGTCAAGCGGCTGTCGCTCCGCGATCAGTCCAGCCGCTGGGGCTCCTGCACATCGGCCGGCTCGCTGTCGTTCTCCTGGCGCCTGATCCTCGCACCGCCCTACGTGCTCGACTATCTCGCCGCCCACGAGGTCGCCCATCTCGTCGAGATGAACCACTCGGCGCGGTTCTGGCGCGTGTGCGGAAAAGTCTGCCCATCAATGGAGCGCGCCAAGAAGTGGCTCGATACGTACGGCAATGATCTGCACCGGTACGGGGTCGAGGATTAGGCCTCGCTACCAGCCAAGCAAACCGCTGTCATCGCCCGCGAAGGCGGGCGATCCAGTACGCCGCGGCAGTCGTGTGAAATCTCGACGTCTCTGGAATACTGGATTCCCCGCCTGCGCGGGGAATGACGGCGGAGAGTGAGGCGACGTCAGCGCTTTGCGCCACGGTCCTTGATTTGCCCGCGGTATCAATGACCTCGTAAAATCCACCGAGCATCACGCCGGCAATCACCGGCTACTGTGCATGGGGTTGTTTTCGACATTTTTGTTTGGGGTCACAAGGACCGCAGGTCGAACCTATCGATTCCCGCCAAACAACCGGTCCATCAGCCAGCCATCGAGCCCTGCTGCCGCTTCCGGCCGCGCATTGGCGCGCGTCGAGGCCGGGCGATAGCCGACGTTGCTGGAAGGCTGAGCCGGTGCCGGTCCGGGCGCCGCCTGCGTCGGCGGCGACACCTGCGATGCGGCCTGCGCGAGGTTCGACAGGCCCCAACCGGCTTGCGCGTTCGGCAGAGCTGCCACCCGCACGCCCTCGTGCGCGGTGCGCATGAAGCGGGACCAGACTTCGACCGGCAGGCCGCCGCCGGTCGCCTTCTTGGTCGGCGAGTTGTCGTCATTGCCGAACCAGACGCCGGTGACGAGGTTGGCGGTGTAGCCGATGAACCAGGCGTCGCGATAATCCTGGCTGGTGCCGGTCTTGCCGGCCGCCGGCCAACCCGGGATCTCCGCCTTCTTGGCGGTGCCGGAGATCAGCGTCTCCCGCATCATCGTGTTCATCATCGCCACGTAGCGCGGCTCGATCACCTGGTTGTGCTCGTCCGCCTGGCGCATATAGAGCAGCTTGCCGTCGAGCGTCTTGATCCGCGTCACCACATGCGGCGCCGCCGCGAAGCCGCCATTGGCGAACGGCGCATAGGCGCCGACCAGCTCGACGACCGAGACCTCGGAGGTGCCGAGCGCGATCGAGGCGTTGGGCTCGAGTTTCGAGGAGATGCCGAGCCGGTGCGCGGTGCGCACCACGTTCTTCGGTCCGACCTCGAGGCCGAGGCGGATCGCGACCGTGTTGAGCGACATCGCCAGCGCCTGCGTCAGCGTCACCGCGCCGAAATATTCGTGGGTGTAGTTCTCGGGCTTCCAGCCCTTGACCTCGATCGGCGCGTCCTGGCGGACGGTGTCGGGTGTCAGCCCCTGCTCGAGCGCGGTCAGATAGACGAACGGCTTGAACGAGGAGCCCGGCTGGCGCTTGGCAGTGACCGCACGGTTGTACTGGCTCTCGGAATAGTTCCGGCCGCCCACCATGGCGCGCACGGCGCCATCCGGCGTCATCGCCACCAGCGCGCCCTGGCTGACATTGAATTTCACGCTCTTGGCCGCAAGCTCGTCGATGATGGCGGCTTCCGCCACGCTCTGGAGTTTTGGATCGATCGTGGTCTCGACCGTGATGCTCTGGTCGATCTGGCCGACCAGATCGTCCAGCACTTCGCCGATCCAGTCGGCGACATAGTTGACGGTGCCGGCACCGACCGGCTTCACATTGTAGGAGGGATGGCCGATCGAGGCCTGCGCCTGTGCGTCGGTGATGAATTTTGCATCCGCCATCGCGGTGAGCACGATCTGGGCGCGCTGCTCGGCGCCTTCCGGATTGCGGTTCGGCGCGAGCCGCGACGGCGATTTGACGAGGCCGGCCAGCATCGCGGCTTCGGCGATGGTGACGTTCTTCGCCGGCTTGCCGAAATAGCGTTGCGCGGCGGCCTCGACGCCATAGGCGCCGGAGCCGAAATAGACGCGGTTGAGATAGAGCTCCAAAATCTCGTTCTTGGAATGCTTGCGCTCTAGCCAGATCGCGAGCTCCGCCTCCTGGAGCTTGCGCTGCATGGTGCGCTCCTGGGTCAGGAACAGGTTTTTCGCGAGCTGCTGCGTCAGCGTCGAGCCGCCCTGCGACACGCCGCGATGGAGCACATTCGTCACTGCCGCGCGCAAGATGCCGATCGGGTCGATGCCGAAATGCGAATAGAAGCGGCGGTCCTCGATGGCGATGAACGCCTTCGGCAGATAGGGCGGCAGATCCTTCAGCGAGACGTTGGCGCCGGCCATCTCGCCGCGCTGCGCCAGCATGCTGCCGTCCATGCCGACGATCTGGATCGTCGGTGGCCGCTTGGGAATTTCCAGCGACTGGATTGGAGGCAGATGGGCGCCGACCCAGACCACGACGCCGACCACGGCGATCACGCCCCAGAGACTCAGCACCGCGCCCCAGTAGACCAGGCGGCCGAGGCCCGCGCTGATGCGCGACTTCGATCGGCGCTTGGCGCCGCTGCGGCCGGCCGGCGCCTTGCGCTCGCGCGGCGGCTCGTCGCCGGAATCCTCGCTTCGACGCTTGGCAGATGATTTCGCGGACTTTTTCGGCTTGTCCTCGGCGCCGGGGATACGGTCTGCCACCGTCAGGCGCAGATCGGCAAGCGCCGCGGGCAAGCCGAATAGCGGCTCTTTCCGCCCACCCTTTTTCTTTCCCAACCCCATACGCAAAACGCCCGGTCAGCCCGCCCCGCCGCACGCTAGCGGTGGCTGTTTAAGGCCCGGTTACCCAGAGCTTAACGCGTGATTAGGAGGTGCGGCATTCGTACGCCGCAGTTCCGCTCGTTTGACGCCGGAGCTAGGATCGCCGGCACAAAAGAAGAGGGAACCCGCATGGGCCATATCGATCCGACCAAGGAGATCTTCGCGCAATTCCGGGAGAACGACCGCCCGGGTCCGATCCACATGCTCAATCTGGTGCGGTTGCGCAAAGAGGTGGCCTATCCGGACGGCCGCAAGGCGACCGGCGCGGAAGCCTATGCGGCCTATGGTCGCGACAGCGGCCCAGTGTTCGAGCGGCTCGGCGGCCGCATCGTCTGGCAGGGCAAATTCGAGCTGATGCTGATCGGCCCCGAGACCGAGCGCTGGGACCACTGCTTCATCGCCGAATACCCGAGCGTCGCCGCCTTCGTCGAGATGATCCGCGACCCCGTCTACCGCGAAGCGGTGAAGCATCGCCAGGCAGCGGTGGAGGATTCACGGCTGATCCGGCATGCCGTGTTGCCGGTGGGGAAGAATTTTGGGGAGATACCGGTCTAAGTGTCGGAGGGCGATTCTCTCTCCACCGTCATGGCCAGGCTTAGCCGTCCGAAGGATGGCGTCGCTTCCGCTCGCCTGTGACCCGGCCATCCACGCCTTCCTTCGCCTCCAAGAACGTGGATGCCCGGGACAAGCCCGGGCATGACGCCGTTGAGGCAATCTTCTCAGACTAACCCGCCGGGCCCGCATCTTCCATGATCGGGCCGAACAGCTCCCAGCGCTCGCCGTTGAACTTCATCATCTGCATCTGCTTGTTGACGCGATAATCGTTCGGCCCGGTGTTGATCTTGATGCCGGGCAGCGCGAAGCTCGGGGTGAAGTCCTTGATGTTGGCGACCTGTCTCATGACGTTCTCGCGCGTCAGGTCGTCGCCGCACTGTTTCAGCACCTGCACCAGCAGCTCGGCCACCGAATAGGCGTAGGTGTTGACGGTGTTGAGCTTGTCGCCTTCGGGGAAATATTTGTCCATGAATGCGAAGAAGGCCTTCACGCCCGGATCGTCCTTCCACTGCGGATCGCCCGGCTCCTTGCCATATTGGGTCGAGATGATGCCTTTGGAGATGTCGAGGCCGGCGGGCTTCAACGTTGCCGAGATCGGGCTCGCATTGATGTCGACGATGTGCACCGGCGTCCAACCGAGGTCGGCGAGCTTCTTGATCGCCTGTGCCGCGAATTTCGGCGTCGAAGCATCAAAGAACACGTCGACGCCCATCGACTTCAGCTTGACGACCTGCGAGTCGACGGTCGGATCGGTGACCTCGTAGGACAGCTCGCCGACGATCATGCCGGCCGCCTTGTCGCCGAGCCCGCTCTTGAGGCCCGCGAGATAGTCGCGGCCCATGTCGTCGTTCTGGTAGAGCACGCCGATCTTGGCATTGGGGTGATTGGCGAGAACGTATTTGGCGTAGATGCGCCCCTCGGACACGTAGTTGGGATTGTAGGCGATGGTCCAGGGATAGTTCTGCGGATCGTTGAAGCGTGCGGCGCCGGTCGAAGCCAAGAGCTGCGGCACCTTCTTGCCGTTGAGATATTTTTGCACGGCGGCGTTCGCCGCGGTGCCGATGAGCTGGAAGGTGAACAGCACCTCGTCGCCTTCGACGAGCTTGCGCACCTGCTCCACCGTCTTCGGCGGCGAGTAGGCGTCGTCATACTGGATCAGATTGATCTTGCGGCCGTTGATGCCGCCCTGATCGTTGATCATCTTGAAGTAGGCGGCCTGGGTCTTGCCGATATTGGCGTAGACGGAATAGGCCCCGGAGAACGGCACGGTCTGGCCGATCTTGATCTCGGTGTCGCTCGCGCCGATGTCGTATTTCTTCTGCGCGAGGGCTTGGCTGGCGGAGAACGCGACGGCGAACGCCGTTGTGGCAGCTATGAAGGCTCTGCGATTGCTCATCTTGGGTTGTTCCTCCTGACGGAATTTTCGGCCGATGGTCTTTTCCGTTGCTTGCAACGGTCGCCATCGCTGCTGAAGATTGTGGAGGAAGGTCCGGCGCGGCGCAAGGATCGTGGTGCTGCGCCGAAGCGCCTCAGGCCAAGAGTCTTAGGCCAAGAACAGTGCAACCAGCGCGATCGCCGCCGGCAGCGCCTGTACGATCAGAATGCGTGTGCTGACGGTCGCCGCACCGTAAGCGCCGGCCACGATCACACAGATCAGGAAGAATACCTTGATCTGGAACGCGAAGGCCGGGTTGCCGTGAACGAGGCCCCAAATCAGGCCGGCAACCAGAAAACCGTTATAGAGCCCCTGATTGGCGGCCAGCACTTTTGTGATTTCAGCCTTCTCCGGCGTATTGCGAAAGACCTTCAAGCCTTGCGGCTTGTCCCAGAGGAACATCTCCAGGATCAGGAAGTAGGCGTGCAGTGCGGCGACCAGCGCCACCAGGACATTGGCGATCAGAATCAAGTTGAGCCCCCCAAAGCGTCAGCTTTCGGGTGGACGTTAGCATGGCCGGCATGGCAAGTGCGATCCCATGTTTCGATGCAATGGTGTCGCAATGGCTGGTCGATCAACCAAGACGCCTGAACGCTTCGGCCTCGATCGCCTGGCGACGCCGATTGGGATCGCGTTGCTCGTCACCGATGCCGAGGGCGCGCTGCGCGCGCTCGACTGGGAGGACTACGAGCATCGCATGCGCGAGCTGCTGCGTCTGCATTACGGCGCGGTGGATCTGCGCGAGCAGGCCGCGCCGGCTGCAATGAAGGCCGCGTTGTCGGATTACTTCGAGGGCGACCTTGCGCAGCTCTCGTCGATCGCGTGGCGTGTCGCCGGCACGCCGTTCCAGCAAAAGGTCTGGACCGCGCTTGCGCAAATCCCTGTCGGCACGACACTGAGCTATGGCACGCTCGCTGCAAAGATCGATATGCCCAAAGCCATTCGCGCCGTCGGCCACGCCAACGGCTCCAATCCGATCAGCGTGGTGCTGCCCTGTCACCGCCTGATCGGCGCCGACGGCTCGCTGGTGAAGTATGGCGGCGGACTGGAGCGCAAGCGCTGGCTGCTGCGGCATGAGGGGGTGGAGGTTTGAGAGTGTAGCGCGCACCAATCTCCCAGCTCGTCATTCCGGGGCGCCGCGCAGCGGCGAGCCCGGAATCCATTGCGCCACCGACTATGCGGATGAATGGATTCCGGGCTCGCGCTACGCGCGCCCCGGAATGACGAAGAGAATGAGGCGCGCGCTTGCCGCCCTCACGCCGCGGGCTGAACCGCCTTTTCGCCGGCCATCACGTGGGTCAGCGCGCTCTTGATCGCGGCCTGGCGCGTCGGTGCGTTGATCTGTGCGCCGAGCAAGTCGGTGACGTAGAACACGTCGCGGGCGCGCTCGCCGAAGGTCGCGACATGGGCCGAGGCGATGTTGAGGTTGAGCTTCGAGATCGCGGTGGTCAGCTCGTAAAGCAGGCCGGGGCGGTCGAGGCCGGACATTTCGATCACGGTGTAGCGGTCGGACCATTGGTTGTTGATGGTCACTTCCGGCTCGATCACGAAGGGCCGAGCCTTGCTGCGCACGGTGCGCCGCGCCACCACTTCGGGCAGGCGCAGCTTGCCTTCCAGCACGTCCTCGATCATCTCGCCGATACGGGTGGCGCGCCGGCCCTCGTCTTCGTCGCGGTCGTATTCCCGGGAGATCGAGATCGTGTCGAGCGCGCGACCGTCGGTGGTGGTGTAGATTTGCGCGTCGACAATGTTGGCGCCGGCCGAGGCACAGGCACCCGCGATGATCGAGAGCAGCCAGGGATGGTCGGCGGCGAAGATCGTCAATTCGGTGACCCCGCGCACCTCGTCGAAGCCGACATTGATCGCGAGCTTGTGGCCGGCCTGTTCGCTGGAGCGAACGAAGCGGGCGTGGCGGATCTTTCGCGGCAGCTCGACCTTGAGCCAGTAGGCCGGATAGTGCCGGCCGATATAGGCGTCGAGCTCGTCGCTCGGCCATTCGGCGAAGGCCATGCGGAACTCGGCGTGCGCGGCCACGAGGCGTTTTCCCCGGTCGACTTCCGAGAAACCGCCGGTCAGCACCGGTTCGGTCTCATAATAGAGAGAGCGCAAGAGCTGCGCCTTCCAGCCGTTCCACACGCCCGGGCCGACGCCGCGAATGTCGGCGGTGGTGAGTATCGTCAGCAGCTTCATCTGCTCGACCGACTGCACAACGGCGGCGAAATTCTCGATGGTCTTGCGATCGGACAGGTCGCGCGACTGCGCGACCGTGGACATCGTCAGATGCTCCTCGATCAGCCAGGCCACAAGCTCGGTGTCGGCCGCGCTGAAGCCGAGCCGCGGGCAGAGCCGTCGCGCTACCTTGGCGCCGGCGATCGAGTGATCCTCCGGCCGGCCCTTGGCGATGTCGTGCAGCAGCGTCACGATATAGATCACCGAGCGATGCTCGGGCCGGATCTTGCGCATCAGGTCGCTGGCAAGCGTGAACTCCTCGAGGCCGCCGCGCTCGATGTCCTGCAAGAAGCCGACGCAGCGGATCAGATGCTCGTCGACGGTGTAGTGATGATACATGTTGAACTGCATCATAGAGACGATCTTGCCGAAGGCGCGGATGAAATGGCCGAGCACGCCGGTCTCGTTCATCCTGCGCAGCACGATCTCCGCGTTGTCGGAGGTCAGGATCTCCATGAACAGCCGGTTGGCCTCGGGATTCTCGCGCAAGCTCGCATTGATCAGGCCGAGCGAGCGGGTCACGTCGCGCATCGCATCGGGGTGGAAGGCGAGGTTGTTCTTCTGCGCCAGCCGGAAGATCCGGATCAGATTGACCGGATCGTGCTTGAACACGTCGGGCGCGGCGACGTTGATGCGGTTGTTGTCGACAATGAAGTCGTCGCTGTCGGGCACGCGCCGCTTCACGGCGGTGGGGCGCAGCCGCGCCATCATTCGGCTCAGCACCGGCGCGGGCTTGGCCTGCTGGTCCTCGAGCTTGGCGCAGAGAATGGCGGTGAGATTGCCGACCTCCTTGGCGACCAGGAAGTAGTGCTTCATGAAGCGCTCGACATCCTGCATGCCAGGATGCGAGGTGTAGCCGAGCCGGACCGCGATCTCGCGCTGGAGATCGAAGGACAGGCGCTCTTCGGGCCGTCCGGAATAGAAATGCAGATTGCAGCGCACCGACCAGAGGAAGTCGGCGCAGCGGCGGAAGGTACGGTACTCCTGCGCGTCGAACACGCCGTGCTCGACCAGCTCGTCGGTGTCACGGACGCGGTAGACGTATTTGGCGATCCAGAACAGCGTGTGCAGGTCGCGCAAGGCCCCCTTGCCGTCCTTGACGTTGGGCTCGACCAGATAGCGCGACTGGCCGCCGCGGCGATGCCGCTCCTCGCGCTCGGCGAGCTTTGCCGTGACGAATTCGGACGCGGTGCCTTGCACCACTTCCTTGTCGAAGCGGGCGACCAACTCGTCATAGAGCGGTCGGTCGCCGGTGAGGAAGCGCGTCTCGAGGATCGCGGTGCGGATGGTCATGTCGCCGCGCGCCTGGCGGATCGACTCGTCGACCGAGCGCGTGGCGTGACCGACCTTCAGCCCCATGTCCCAGAGGCAATAGAGGATGGCTTCAGCGACCTGCTCGCCCCACGCGGTCTGCTTGTAGGGCAGGATGAAGAGCAGATCGATGTCGGATTCCGGCGCCATCAGGCCGCGGCCATAGCCGCCGGTCGCGACCACCGCCATGCGCTCGGCGCCGCTCGGGATCGGCGAGCGGTAGAGATGGCGGGTCGCCGCCGAATACAGGATGCGGATGATCTCGTCCTGCACATGACACAGCCGTTCGGCGCAGCGCCGGCCGTGACGGTCTTTCAGCAGGATCGCTTGCGCGGCCGCGCGCGCCGCCATCAGTTCGGCCTTGAGCAGTTGCGCCACGGCCGTGCGGAATGTGTCCTCGCGCCCGTGATGCTTTTCGGCAAGCGCGTCGACCGCGGCGGTGATCCGCGCGGTGTCGAAGCGATCATCCACTTCTGGCTTGTGCTCAGTCGTGACGCTGTCCATGTCTCACCGGATATAAGAGGTGACAGGCGCTGTCACCCGCCATTCTCTGGCAATAGTCGTTCCATGCTGGAAATGGCTGGCTTTGAGCAAAGTTGTTCTCGGCCGGCCCCGCATTCAAGGGTGGGATTTTCTCGTTGACCTCTAGATATAACTCATTGAAAAACAATGAAATTCGGAGGAGGCCGGGCATGGCCAGGATTTCACGACGCATTCTGTTGGCGGGGGCCGTGGCGCTCGCTGTGACCCCTGCTGCAAGGGCGGCGGATCCGCTCAAGGAGATCCGCATCGACTGGGCGACCTATAACCCGGTGTCGCTGGTGCTGAAGCAGAAGGGACTGCTGGAGAAAGAGTTCGCCAAGGACGGTATCACCATCACCTGGGTGCAGTCGGCCGGCTCCAACAAGGCGCTCGAATTCCTCAACGCCGGCTCGATCGATTTCGGCTCGACCACGGGCTCGGCGGCGCTGGTCGCCCGCATCAACGGCAACCCGATCAAGTCGATCTATGTCTATTCGCGTCCCGAATGGACGGCGCTGGTCACGGGCAAGGATTCCAAGATCGCAAGCGTCGCCGATCTCAAGGGCAAGCGCGTCGCGGTGACGCGCGGCACCGATCCGCACATCTTCCTGGTGCGCGCGCTGCTCGGCGCGGGCCTCACCGAAAAAGACATCACGCCGGTGCTGCTCCAGCACGCCGACGGCAAGACCGCGCTGATCCGCGGTGACGTCGATGCCTGGGCCGGCCTCGATCCGATGATGGCGCAGGCCGAGGTCGAGGAGGGCGCAAAACTGTTCTATCGCAAGGCCGACGCCAACACCTGGGGCATCCTCAATGTGCGCGAGCAGTTCTTGAAGGACTATCCGGACATCGTCCGCCGCGTGCTCGCGACTTACGAGGACGCGCGAAAATATTCGCTGGCGAATTACGATGACCTGAAGAAGACCTTCATCGCCGTGACCAAGCTGCCCGACGCCGTCGTCGACAAGCAGCTCAAGGAGCGTACCGAGCTCACCCATAGCCGCATCGGCGCGCCCCAGCGCGAGTCGATCCTCGCCGCGGGGCTTGCCTTGCAGCAGGCCGGCGTCGTCGACGCCAAGGTCGACGTGAAGGCGACACTGGACGCCCTGATCGACGACCAGGTCCCGCTGCCGACGAATTGAGGTTCGTTGGAACAGCAAAGCTGGCGCCGCAAACACCGCCGTCGTCCCGGGGCGCGAAGCGAGCCTGGGACGACGGGCTGAGGGCGTGGCAAGAGTAGTGTTGCAATCTCGCAGAAGACGCGCTTCCTACCGGCCATGATCTCCGACGCGCCAGTGCTGCAACAATCTTCGGAACCGGCCGAAAGCGTCGCCGCGCCCTCGCGGCTCTCGCGCTATGTGCCGCCGATGCTGGGACTGCTGTTGCCGCTGATCCTCGCGCTGGGCTGGGAACTCATCGTCTGGCTCGGCTGGTCCAACGGCCGGCTCGTGCCGCCACCCTCGCGCATCTTCTCCACCATTTCAGACCTCGCCCGCTCCGGCGAACTGATCCGCCACATCGCCGCGACGCTGTGGCGCGTTGGCCTCGGCTTCGCGTTCGGCGTCGTGGCAGGCACGCTGCTTGGTGCTATTTCCGGCTACTGGTCGCTGGCGCGAAGGCTGCTCGATCCGACCGTGCAGGCGCTGCGCGCGATCCCCTCGCTGGCCTGGGTGCCGCTGTTCATCCTGTGGCTCGGCATCTTCGAGACCTCGAAGATCGCGCTGATCGCAGTCGGCGTATTCTTCCCGGTCTATCTCGGCGTGATGGGCGCGATCCTCATCGTCGATCGCAAGATCGTCGAGGTCGGCCGCACCTTCCGTCTCTCCGGCCCGGCAATGATCCGCCGCATCCTGCTGCCCGCGGTGCTGCCGGCCTATGTCGTCTCCCTGCGCGTCGGCCTCGGTCTGGGGTGGATGTTCGTGGTGGCGGCCGAATTGATCGGCGCCTCCGAAGGCCTCGGCTATCTCCTGCTCGATGGCCAGCAGCTCGGCAAGCCCGCGCAGATTTTGGCCGCGATCGTGATCTTCGCCATCCTCGGCAAGCTCACCGACTGGCTGATCGAAGTCGGGGCCGCGCCGTTCCTGCGCTGGCAGGACGCCTTCGGGC